>Ga0209174_10000877_pt1 | contig 21829 bp, 17 predicted proteins | sample JI91814BDNA_FD_187505 | JGI IMG/M metagenome (GOLD analysis project Ga0209174, IMG submission 187505) | Wastewater effluent complex algal communities from Wisconsin, to seasonally profile nutrient transformation and Carbon sequestration -... | ecosystem: Engineered > WWTP > Effluent > Algae...
CATTGAAGGCTGGAATCTAGAATTAGAAAAAATCAAATCTAGAACTCAAAGAGATATGGATAGCTTAGTCGAAAGACTAAAAGACATTCATATTGAAGGCAAAGAACTTTCTGATATATTTAGAAATGAATTTAATTCCGGCAAATCTCAGTTAGACGCAATTCTCAAGAAACACTCAGAAATGCTTGCTTCTCAAACAGATGGAATTATTTCCGAAGTCCAGGGCAAGGTGAAAAAATCACAAGAAGACGTAGATTCTGTTCTAGGTAGAATTCAAAAAGCTGGATTAAACCTTTACGAAAAACAAGAATCGCTTCTTTCTGAATATGGAGAGAAACTATATCGTGATTTACAAAACAAACTAGAAAAAGTTCGTTATGAATCGGAAGAACTCTTAGAAGATATTCAAAAAGCAGGAATGAACCTCCTCGAAAAGCAAGAAGAGAAAATTGATAAACTTACTCAAACCATCGATGAAAGAATTTCTCGTCAACTCACAGTTCTCATGGATAAAGGACAATTACAACTTGGCAAATTGGAATCTCGCATAACCAGCTATGTCCAAGATGTAAAACAAAACATAGAACAAACTCTCAAGAATGCAAAAGAAGATAGTGATAGACAAATCACTTCGTTCAATTCACAAATTCAAAAAACTTTCCGTGACATTGAAAAGTCGAACACTAATTTCATCGACACAAACCGTGATGAATTTGCCAAAACAAGAGAAGAGTTCTTACGCATTAAGAATAGCATTGATAGCGATTTAGACAAAGTCGTCGAAATCAAAAAAGGCTTAGCTGAATACGTGCAAGAAGAAAGCAATCACCTAAAAAATACATTAGATATGATTTCAACAAAAGTTGAGGATATTCAATCTTATTCGGGACTCTTTGATAAGACAAGACAATTGATTCATGATTCAGAAGATACAATGAGAGAACTTGGAAATATGCTTGATCACCTAAAGCAAGAAGGTGGAACTGCAAATCAATTTTTAAAACATGCAGAATTAATTAAGTCTACCAAAAAAGACATAGAATCCGAACTTCGTCTTCTCGAAACACATAAACTGAGAATAGATCAAATCGAAAATGAATTGGCTCGTGCGACTAACGTATGTGATCTAATCAATCAACGCACTGATGAACTTCATGATAAAATTTCTATGATTACTTCCGTTGATCAAAAGCTAATTGAGATCGAAAGAATTCAAAATGAGTTAGATTTTAAACTATCTGAAGTTAAGATTGTAAATGAAAGAATCAATGATCTAACCCAGTCGTTAAATAACTCAAATAAATCTACATTTGAAATAAATGATAGAGTGCAAAAAGTTCTTCGCTCCGTAGAAAAAATTGAATCGAGAGAGTCTGAGTTGGAAAATGGAATCAATCATATTGAAGAAAAAGTGCAAGCACTAAATTCCAAAAACATAGATGTGAAATCGATAGAGTCGAAATTTGATAAAGTAGAAAATCTCATGGTTGATTTGTCAGCTCGTCATAAACAAATTGCCACAATGCAAAAGCGAATTGAAACATTAAAATTGGAAACAGAAGAAATGAAAGGCGGCTTCGAGAATTTACTTGCTGAAGCTGATGATAAGTTTGATAAACTTTCTGATTTCCTTGTGGTAGTAGATGCTGTAACTACAACAACTGGAACAAAAAATCATTCCAAGAATTTTAAGCTTGATAAAGACACGACTGAAATTTTGAAAAGAAAAAAAGCGACTGTATTAAGTTTGTATGAAAAGTTTGATTGGACATCAGATACGATTGCTGAAAAATTAAACTTAGAAAAATCTCTAGTGGATGCGATTATTAACAACAAAAGTTAGCTAGAAAAGTTTTCTGGCTGACTTTTGGGATTTATAATTGTGGGAGTTTGAATTTCATTTCTTCGAAAAAAATAATTACAGACTCAGTGGTTTCTCTCAAAGCGATAGCTGAGTCTGAGTTATTGTTACTTCCAATGGTCAGAATTCTAGCATACTCTCTTTCGAATGCAGACTTTAGTTTATTAGCTTCTTCGAAAGCATGTCCACTTAATCCGAGAATAAAATTAAATATTTTAGTAGTATCCATTCTTGTTTACCCAACTTTTTCTATTTACAAATTAACTACGAATCCATTTTTTTAAGCTTGAGTTTATGTATGGACTGGAATTAAAATTATACTCAACAATGGTGAAATGTAAAGGAAATATTATGTAGTTTAGGAATAAATATCATTCATTTTGCAATAAATTTCCAGGTAAAATTGAATCTTTTTTTCCATAAAAATTTATCCTTTGTTTTTCTTAATTTACGAAAAACATATATTCGTTTTCTTTGATACATAAACACAAAATAAGAGGGTTTTATGTCTGAAGAAAAATCAATTCTAATCGTATCTAGCAAAGTAAAAGAATATATTAAGTCAAAAGAGCTTATGACATCGAGTGATGTAGTAGAAGGATTAAACGAGAAAGTATATCGCTTAATCGACGAAGCAATCGAAAGAACTAAATCCAATAAAAGATCTACAGTTAGAGCATCAGATTTTTAATTGAGAAGTTAATTGGTTCACATAAAAAATAAAGCTGAAATAGAGAAAATGAGAGCGGCAGGAAAACTTGCCGCAGAACTTTTGCAATACATTGAGTCTTTCGTCAAGCCTGGTGTTAATACACAGGAGCTAAACGATATTTGCCACGAGTATACATTAAAACGTGGAGCCACTTCTGCTCCCCTCAACTACAAAGGTTTTCCAAAATCCATTTGCACTTCAATTAATGACGTTGTTTGTCACGGTATTCCAAAAACAAGTGATGTTTTAAAGGATGGAGATATTATCAATATTGACGTAACACCAATTCTAAATGGATATCATGGAGATACATCAAAAACCTTTTTAGTGGGTAAAGTAAAACCAGAAATAAAGAAACTCGTAACAGATACTGAAAAAGCTATGTGGATTGGAATCGAGCAGGTAAGGCCTGGTAACCGCGTGAATGATATTTCCAATGCAATTGATGAATTTCTTACGGCTAATGGCTACGGGATCGTTCGAGATTTAATGGGTCATGGAATCGGAAAAAAATTTCACGAAGATCCACAGATTCCCCACTTCAAACAAACAAGGCTACTCACAAAATTAGAAGAGGGTATGACTTTCACAATTGAGCCAATGGTAAACCTTGGGGCATACAATGTAGTAGTCTCTAAATCTGATAAATGGACTGTTAGAACAAAAGATGGAAAGTGGTCTGCTCAATTTGAACACACTGTTTTGGTAACGCACAAAGGTTATGAGATATTAACCCTTCCTCCTTAATAACAAATTTTAGATAAATACAGTTGCCAATCCAAATAGTAAACGTGCTTTATCCCATAATCAAATGATTCGAATAGCCAAGTTTCTTCGCTGACCAAGGAATCGAAAATTTCTCCATATACTTTTATTATATCTGCTCGGATAATTTTAAATAGTGGAGAATGTTGTGCTTCTACTGGATCAAGTTCACGATCGTGAAATGCATAAAGTGCTCCGAGTAACGCGTAGTAAACCCCTTTTTTTAGTATAATATCTTCAAATTCACTTACATCTAAAAAAATTGATCCATATTTTGATTTAATTTCTTCTTCCGAGATTTGTGATAATAATTTCTTCTGCTCTAAAACTCTATATTCATCTATTCGATTTTCTTGTAGAGAAGAAACCAAATCTTGTGGTTCGACACTTGCCATTCCTAGAATTATTCCTAATAATTAAATGCATGTCAATCAAGAAATCTTTGCTAAGTTTACAGATTAAACTTCACTTTGTTCTTAAATTTATTTTTCAATTGGCATTTAATCCTCTTCGATTTACACTGTCTTTAAAAAAATCATTATGAATAAAACTAAGTTTATCGTTTTTGAAGGAATCGATGGAAGCGGAAAAAGCACGCTTTCTACAATGGTCTTAAATTCTCTTATAGAAAGAAATTTTCCAATCGTAAAATTCAATGAGCCTACGAACTTTGAAACTGGAATGAAAATTCGAAAATTCTTACGAAAAGAAATTTCACTTTCTAGGGAAGAACAAATCGAATTGTTCTTAGCCGACAGAAAAGATTCTTTGGAGAAAAATGTATACCCAAATTTAAAAGCGGGTAATAACGTTATACTTGATAGATACTTTTATTCAATGGCAGCCTATCAATCCAATGAAACCATTGAGCCAGAAACGATTCTAAATATGAACTTGAGTAGAAATTATCCAATCCCAGACTTAATTATTTACCTGGAGATAAATCCAGAAATTTCCCTCGCGCGAACCAAACGTAGAAATGCGAATGAACATTTTGAAAATTTAGAGACGCTAAAAAAAGTAAGTCTTGCTTATGAAAAAGTAATTCCCAAAACTGCTCTTAAATTAGATGCAACTCTTTCACAAGCAAAACTAAAAGAGTTGTGCATAAGTCATATTATACGCTAATTCCTTCTAAAATTTCAAGAGCAAAAACATTATCTCTTTCCAATAAAAGAACATCGTGCAATAATAATTTTGCTCTATCGTTTTGATTTAAGGCAATATAACACTCCGCAAGATTAATTAGATTGTCTATGTTTTGCTTTCTCCTTAATCGTAAACGCTCTCCGAGTTCAATTGCTTCTTCAAAATTTTTTATTTTCTTAAAAGCCTCGGACACTCGAAAAATCATGATTACATCTGCCGGCACCAAATCTAAATACTCTCTCCCAAACTTAATTGCCTCTTGGTATTTACCCAATTTCATATAATTAAGACAGATAGCTTTAAGTGCTCGAATATTAATTTCTTTCGAAAACAAATGCTCATTATCCGCAATTGGCGTTAACTCGGAATCCATTTTTTCTAAACTAGGATTTGAATTTATTACTTCATCTAAATCGGAAACGTCAAATGGAAAAGGATTTTTATTCAAATTGATTCGTAATAAAGATAAATCGTCGGTAAGCTCTCCATCTAATGTAAGCAGTGTTAATACTGCTTCCAAATTTCCTCCTGCTTTTTCTACAATTCTTAGAAAAGCTTTTTCATCTGTGTTTAAGATTTTTTCTCCCAAAGAATTTTTTACAATTACATCATCGCGACCATCTGAGCCCGAGATAAAAATATCGCCCTGTTTCATTTGAAATGTTTCGACAGAAATATAAGCACTCTCACTGACTGGCATTCCTAATTTTCTATAAATATATTCGTCACCGATAAACGACGCTTTGCCGTCACGATACAATACCGGATAGGGATGCTCTGCATTGATGTAATATAGTAAGCCGGAAGAATTATCAACAAGCCCTACAACAATGGAAACAAGCATCGTGCAATCAAAGCTTTCAAATACTTTGTGAAGCTCCACAAAAGAATTTTTTAGCCAACGCTCTGGATAAGAATTTTGCACAAGCTTACTGAGTTTTGTTCTTTCAATAATTGAATCAAACACCGCACCTACTACAATGGCACCACCTGCACCCTGCATGGATTTTCCCATCGCATCTGCATTGAAGAAAACAGTAAAGGATCTGTTCTTTAATTGAATCGTCTCAGTTCTACATAAATCTCCCCCGAGTTCAGAATCATTTCCTTTAAAACTAAATTTCTTTTTTTGTCGAAGTAAAAATTCAACATTAACGATTTCTTTTTCAGCATGGTTAACTCCAAGTGGATCAATCAAAAGGGATGTAAGATAATAATCACCATCCTGTTGCTTTTTTAATTCGTTCACTTTTTGTAAGCTATTTGTTAATTCCTTTGTGCGCTCATCTACTTTTCTTTCCAGTGTATTATTCAAATGCTCTATGTCGTTGTGCACTTGAATAAAATTATTTGCAAGAATAGTTGCAAATCCAAATACATATAAAAAGAAAACATATTTGCTAAATGCAAGTCCTGTATTTAAGAAAAGCGAATCAATCACATCAAATATGGCCGCAAAGGTTAGAAAAATAATTCCAAACATTAATCTTTTGGCATTCGGAATTTTATTCTTTACTGATATATAGATAATATTAATTGCTATTCCTAATCCGAGGGTAATAAATGTTATCTGCCATATCCGTAGCAAGTATTCTGCCATAAACATAGGAAGAAAAATGGTTAATACAGACCAAGCAAATAAGAAATATCCATAGTAAAGTGTAACTTTTCTAATTCTGTGAAAGAAGATTTCTTCTTGAAGCGCAAAGTTAAAGAAAATTATCGGATATAACACACATAATTCGACACGCTGAATCAATACAGTATCCCAATTATGCTCAAATATTGCAGAGCTTCTAGTATATATATATATTCCTAAACCAATTGTATAGAGCGCATAATAAAGATTATACTTATCTTGCTTTCGCTTTGTAAATAGAAAAAGGTGGTAGAATCCAATCGTTAAATAAATTCCAATTAGAATTAAAGTAATTCTGTCCTGCTCTTCATATTGTAAGTCTTCATACAGACCAATTTGATAGCCATTTGTTAAATAAAAACCAGTGTGATCAAACCTTGGATCTCCCGAAATTTTTATGAGTAAAAGATTGTCTTTGGGCTTCAGAATGCTCTTATCAAATTCATATATTTTCCCGCGCACAGTTCTATGAAAAGAAACTTTACTATCTTTAATTTCACCTTCACTTACAATTTTATTTCCGTTAATAAATATCTCAAATACTTCCCCTATCTCACCGAGTTTAATACCTGTTTGCCGGTTGATGGAAATATTTTCAGGCACATCGAAAAAACTTACCATTGTAAATGTCCAAAGAGATTCATTTTTTGAGTAAAACTTATTTAGCCATATTGGAAATTTATTTGCCTTTGTCCAGCTTTCAGGGGGAGCCTTCATAGAAAGAAAGGCAGTCTCAAATGAATCATTCAAATACCATATTCGTGGCACGCATTTTTCTGAATTACAGTCTTGAGTTAAATCAATTTTGAATGGGTTGCTAAATATTGGAATTGAAATCAAAAAAGAAAAAATAAGCACAAAAATTTTCATAGGTTGTGATATTGTATCAGCAGTTTTCTAAATTGTCTATCCTATTCTGAAATTTCGCAAAATAAGTTTTGGTTTATTATTGAAATGCACTTTGCAAAAAATATCTACTTAACTTTGCATTTACCTAAGTTTTTAGTCTACTCTTTCTGAAACCTCTATGTGATACGCACTTTAATTGATAGGATTTACGAAAGGAAAAATATTTTAACCAATAAAAAAATATATATTTTTTTAAGTCTTTCAGTTTTCTAGAAGTTAGAACATTTATTAACTTAAATGCCATTCAAGCATGAGTTTAAATATAGAACAATTTCCATGATACAAATTTCCAAAACAAAAACCATAGATACCATCCTCAAAGAATTCTCTACGAGCACTCATATTTTAATTGATGTGAGAAGTGAATCTGAATTTGCCGAAGATCATATTCCAGGCTCAGTTAATTTGCCAGTTCTAAATGATAAAGAAAGAGCCGAAGTCGGAACGGAATATAAACAAAATCCATTCACAGCAAGACAGCTCGGTGCAAAATTAATTGCGGGTAATCTAAAAAATAATTTGGAAAGAGTTGAGGAATTGATTCTTGCATTCAATAAAGATTGTGTCGAGAAGCACAAACCATTTTGCCATTTTGTAGTATATTGTTGGCGTGGAGGAATGCGCTCTCGTTCTTTGTTTACTGTAATGGATTTAATTGGATATAAAACAAGCTTGATTGATGGAGGTTACCAAGCATATCGCCGCTTCGTAAATCATTACTTCCATGAGGAAAGTTTACCAGAAGCAATTTCCATTTACGGACCAAGTGGTAGCGGCAAATCAGAATTAATCTCTATTTTACAAGAATCCAAATTACCGGCAGTTCACTTAGAAAAATACGCAAATCACAAAGGATCTTTACTTGGCGGGAATCCCTCTAACCAACCTTCGCAAAAATTATTCGAATCCTACCTTTATCAGGCTCTACAAAAAAATAATTCTAGTTATATGATCGTAGAAGGCGAAAGTAAAAAGATTGGAGGAATTCTTTTACCAGAAAAGTTTTATTCCAAGATGATGATAGGGAAAAAAATCTGGGTTGAGCTTCCTTTAGAAATACGAGCTGAACGTCTTGCAAAAGAATACAATAATTCAAATGAATTTATCTTGGAAAAGCTTCAATACTTAAAGCGATTTATCGACGGAAAAGTCTTTCTAGCCATAACGACAGCAATTGCGGCTAATGATCGTTATACTGCTGCGCTCTTACTACTAAAACATCACTATGATAAACATTACTTAAAAGACTCACCTGAGACAGGAACAAGCAGAGAATACGCAATGATTTTTAAAGCAGAATCATTCAAAGAATTACAGAAATATGCCTTAGATTATTTCAAATCTACTTAGTTTAAATTTTTACAAATTAAAAAAATGGAAATAGATTCTCTGGTGAAACAATATAAATTAATTTTCCATCTTTCTTAAAAGTCTTTTTAGTCTTTGGAATATTTACAATTTGAACAAGGCGCTTACAGCCAGTAGCCTCAGAGAAACGAAGCAGATGAGGCGAAGGATCCGTATCCGATAGTTTCACTTCTGCTAGAAGAAATGGCTTTTTATCGATTAACAAAACTATATCGACTTCTCTTTTTTCTTTGTCTCGAATATAACAAAGCTCTGCTTCAGAAATTCCAAAATCATTCCAAGCATTGCAAGCTTTTTGAAAATGGGAGACTACAAAATTTTCAAACTTAGCTCCCGGGTCACTAATAGTTGACCAATCCCAAAAATACATTTTTCTTTCTTTGCGAATCGCTCGATTGATTTTATTCGAAAAAGGTTTTAGAAAATAAATGTAGTATACACGAGCAAGAGTCTCTAACCATGCCTCGATAGTTTCGAATGCAACACCCAAATCTTCACGCAATGAATTAACAGACAAAGGTGAACCAATCTTAAACTGAAGTAAATCAATTAATTTTTCTAATCTATCCAAATCTTGGATACGGGTTAAATCACGAATATCCTCACGTGTGATTCTATCTTTTCTAGAAGTAATCCATCTTTTATGAAAACTTTTTTCGCCTTTAAATAAAGGTTCCGGAAAACCACCAAAATCAAGTAAGGATTGATAATCAAAATTTATGGAGTTTGATTCTTCAAAATTTTCCCAGCATGTTTCTGGCTCAATCAACTTTTGTTTCGTTAACTCCCCAATCGAAAAAGGATGAAGGTGGTATAGGAAATAACGTCCGAGTAAGCTATCGCCCCCTTTTTGAAAAAGATCAAGCCGACCAGAGCCAGTCACCCAAATTCTGGAATCGTTTTTGTTCTCATCATAAAATCCTTTTAGAAATGCTTTGAACTTTGCCATTTTATGAATTTCATCGAAAACAACCATCGGTCTTTTTTTTGGCTTACGCAAATCACTGAGTAAATCGTTCCCTGAAATAATTAATCTTCTATGTGCTGGAATATCGTAGTTCAAATACATTCCGCCATCGGGTAGGGAACTTAATAAAGACTGCGCAATCGTTGTCTTACCTACTTGTCTGGGTCCTGCAAGAAAAACCATTTTTTCCACAGGATGAAGGGTTTCAATCAATCGGGGAAAGGCGCGCTCGGATTCAGACATGCTGACATTCTTCAATAAATATATAAATAAGTCAATACTTATTTATATATTTATCTAAAATAGTCAGAACAAAAATTCTTTCCTATTTGTGTTTTTGGTCTGCATTTGTAGGCAGAGAATAACAGGCAGGGATGCCTGGCCTCCTTTTAATTTTGAAATATCTACTTTCTATTCAGAACCGAATAACCGAGAGTAGCCCATGCAATGAGAAAAAGAACTCCGCCGATGGGAGTGATTGCACCAAGTATTCGAATTCCAGAAATGCTTAGAGCATAGAGACTACCAGAAAAAATAAATATTCCTGCGGCAAATAGATAACCGGATTTTAAAAATATTTTTCTCTGAAAAATATTATACAAAAATGCAGAAGCAAAAATCGCAAACGTATGATAAAAATGATAACGATTGGCTGTCTCATAAATTCCAACTCGATCACCTAAAACATCTTTTAATGCATGTGCACCAAATGCCCCGAAGGCTACAGCGAAAAATCCGTAAACAGATGCTATGAGTATCAGCTTATTCATATTATGCGCTCCTTCTTCCACTTTTCCAATTCCTCTTGGGTATAACCTAATTCTGAATAAACACTTGCATTATGCTCGCCATGCTCGGGTGGATGAGTTTTATACTCACAGAAAGTTTCCGAAAAACGAAACGGTGAGGCAAACTGAAAGTATTCTCCATAGACAGGATGATTCTTTTTAAACACAGAACCTCTGTCTAGTAAATGCTCATCCTGCAAAACTTCAGAAAGATTTTTTATAGGAGTTAAACAGCAATCAGGATTTTCGAATAAAGGCTTTAAATCAGTAAAAGATTGTGATAAAAAGAAATCTTCTAGAGTTTCTTTAAATTCCTCAGCCAATTCTTCTAGATTCTTTCCTTCGACCATAAGATGCTCTTTTCCTATTTGTCTTAAGAAAGTTCGAAAGAACCTTTCTTCTAAAGCACCCAGGAAAACGAAACGTCCCTCTTTTGTTTTGTAAATATTATAATTCGCCAATTTACCGGATAATAGTTCATTGCCTCTCTCTGGTAATTTTCCAGTAGACATATAAATTCCAGCATAAAGCGAAATGAATTGAAGACTTGACTCCATCATGGAAACATCAATCTTTTGACCTTTCCCTGTTTTCTCGCGCGAGTAGAGCGCTGCGAGGATTGCCGCTACCGCAGTCAGAGTTCCTCCCCCAATATCTGCCATTTGAAATCCGGCTAACGATGGTTTGTCCCTTCCTCCTAGTTGATCCAATACACCGGACAATGCTAAATAATTTCCATCATGTCCTGCCCAGTCTTTATAAAGACCGCTTGTGCCATATCCCGAGATTCCACAATAGATTAAGCGCGGAAATTTTTCTTTTAAAACAGAATATCCAATTCCCATTTCGTCTAACGCATCAGGGCGAAATCCTTCTAGTAATATATCTGCATTTTCTAAGAGCTTAAAAAGTATTTCTTTGGACTTTTCTTTTTTGAGGTTAAGAGTGATTGCCTTCTTATTTCGATTGGTCATGAAGAATAATCCCGGCAAACCTTCTTTAGACTTTACCATTGCCCTTGTTCCATCGTAGGCACGAGGATTTTCAATTTTGATTACCTCTGCTCCCATATCGGCTAAATACATCGAGCAGAGTGGACCTGGAAGTAGTAAACTTAAATCAATCACTTTTACACCTGTTAATGGACCGCTCATTTTATATATCCCTGTTTTTTTAAAATATCAATTGCATCATTTTCTAACTTTACTTTTTCATTTGTCAACTGTAGAGTTTTTGTTTCGAGCCATACCTGCGCTCTAAATTGTTTTGGAATCTCTGGCTTTTTATTATGAATCAAATACATTTCAGCGCATTCCGCTTTATTATTACATTTCCCCGGAAAAATATCTTTTTCCCCAACGCCTAATTCCCCTTTACCGATAGACTTTCCATTTATAGAAATGTCAATCTTTGGAAAAGAAATATCAGGATAAGGTATAAAATTAAACTCAATAGTAGAATTTTTCTCCATTGATTTTGAAAATAAAAAGCCTCTTGCGTTAGTTGTAAAATTTTCTTTTGAAATAGAATTTCCTTTTTCATCGGTTAATACTACTTTGCCTACATTTGTTTGAATTGAAACAGTAACATCTTTACTCTCAGAATTTTCTGGATTTGCAATTCTCACTCCATAAATAGAAGTCTTTTTCAAAAAGGAATCAGCAAGTTTTTTTAATTCTCTCTTTTTTGATTCATTATCCACAAGTTGATTTTCTTCTGGATCAGATTTATAATTAAACAGATACATCGGTTCCTGCGTCACAAGTCCATCCCAATGAGCGCCCGGGCGGTGAAAGTGAAATACTTTTTGCATCCACTTCCATCCATCTTTTCTAACTCCAATCACTCCACGAGACTCACCATAATAAAGTCTCTCTTCTTTTTCTTTTCCATCTAGTAAGGGAAATAGACTTTCTCCATCTCCCTCTTTTGGTTTATTTATATTAGCCGCTTCTAGAATCGTTGGCATTATATCAATTGAACGGCTAACGTTGGTTATATTCTTTTGATCTTTTTTGTTGGGAAGTTTAAGTAGTAGCGGAGTATGGATATCTTCCTCATAAAGACCCTGCCCGTGTCCATAAAGAGTATAGACACCGGTAAATTTTGATTTACCATGAGTAGGATTCATCACTTCTCCGTGATCGGAAGTCACTAGAATAATTGTATTTTCGGCTAATCCTTTTTCTTTTAAACTAAGAAATATTTTATCTAACTCTGAATCTACAAAAGCGACTTCTCCTAGATATTCTTTCTTTCTAGAATCTATCTTTTCAGCATTCTTTACTTGAGACAGAAACTTTGGTGGTGGAGTATAGGGCTTATGCGGATCATTGTAATTTAAAAAAATGAATTCAGGACGACGCTTGTCTTTTGGTGGCAATGCTTTTAGATGAGAGAGAATTTTTTCTGTGATTGGAATCGTATCATTTTCATAGTAAGAATAATCGTATACGTCTTCAAATCCCACATCCACACCAATTCCCCTGTGGTCAGTTAAGAAAGGATTATTTCCAATCATCACCGACTTATACCCATTTTGCGCTAGATTGGCAGGAAGAGGAAGAATCTTTGATTTATAAAAAGATTTCTTCTCTTCGGGAAAGACTGTATAGTCCCAGAGATTGATAAAACTCTTAGAAGGATAAAGCCCTGTAAAAAAGACTAAAGTCGAAGGTCTAGTCCAACTCGAATTCACAAGATGCTTCTGAAAAACATAAGCTGACTTTGCAAATTTATCTAAATTAGGAGTGGCATTAAAATTTGCTCCATTAAACCCACATACATCAGCGCGCAATGAATCAATCACAACAAAGAGTATATCCGGTTTATCCCCATTTACCGCATTTCGAATCAAATATACATTTTCTAAAATAACATCTTCACTCGTTGCTTTTATTTTTAATAGATTAGAATTTAATTCAGACTTTAAATCAGAACTAAAAGGGTTCTCATTTAAGAAAATTTGGACTACTTCTGGATTGATTGGATTCTGCTTTTCTTTCTTTCGGATTTGAAAATGAAGTGTATGATTTAAGGGAATAGAAATTTTAAATTCAACGCTTTCATCAGCAGGAATCGTGATTGTTTTTTTTACAATATCAACTCCTTTGATTTTTTCTTGTGAATTTAGAAAACGAGTATCAATAGAATTTGCTTTCGCAATATACGTATTAGCCGATAGCTTCTTGGGAAGAGTTTTCTTCTTATGTAAAATCTTTACCTTAGGGTGATAGTAGAGAAGATTGATAATATTTTCTTCTGAAAAAAGAGAAGTTGATAGAATGGATATAAATAATAAAATTGGAAAACTACGTAGCATTAACATTGAACTTAATTTCTAAACTATTAAAACATCTTGCCGTGGCAAGAAAAAAGCTGAAATCTTTTCAGCTTTACTCTGAAACGTTTTTTAGTAGAGAAATTAGTTTTTTGTTGAAGTCGCTAGTTCTTTCCCCTAAAGGACTAAAAAAAATTTTATCGAATTTTTCTACTACCTTTACAGCTTGTTTGGTAACTGTCTCACCTGCCTCAGTGAGTGAAACAGCTTTTGCTCTCGTATCAGTGGAATGTTCTTGTCTTTGCAAAAGTCCTTTGCCTTGAAGCGTGCGTAGAACTGTAGAGGTAGTCATTGGATCAATCTTAGTATGAGCAGAGAGTTTAATCTGTGTTACCTCCTCCTTATGAAGAGTAAGCCAATGAATACTAGCTAGTAAAACAAATTGAGAATGCGTTAGGTCAAAGGGCTCAAGCGCTTTTCGAATTTCCCTTTGCCAAAAACTCGTTACCTGCCATAGTAAAAATCCAGAACTATCTTCTGCTTTTTCTACACTAAATGTTTTACTCTTGCCGCTCATATTTCCATTTTCTTTTTGATTGTCTTTCCTCAAAGCTTTTTTGCTTCGCTGATTTGTGTTTTTATATCTTCCGGCAAATGACTTACAATGTCTTTCATCACAATCAGATTCCATAGAAATGCAAAGGGACCCGAAATACTCATTGTAATTGTTATTTTTAATCCGTCTTTTGTGTTCTCATAAAAATGCTCTCCATACATTTTTGCGAGTGGAAATTTAGTAAGGTCTTTAAAATAAGAATTTGGTTTTACTTCGACTAATTCAATTTTTACATTCGGTCCACCTTTTGGTCTAAGAGTAAAAAAAGTCCCCGCCTTAAAATCACCATGAATCTCTGCATTTTCAATAGTATTGTCCCAATTCTTCCAATGATTTACATTTGAGATTAATTTCCAAATCTGTTCTTGCGTTACTTCTTTTGTAGTTTCTGAGTATGTTTTCGTAATCATATATTCCTTTATTATAATTGTATTTAATATAAAATACAATACAATAAGTATACTTATTATATACAAGCAAAAAATCAATTCCCTGTGTCTCGGTGCCTCTGCGGCAAAATGATTACTTACTGATTATAAAGACCGTGTGTAGATTTGACATTCCAAAAATGAACTGATTTTTCTAGAAGGAGCAAACTTGCATAATTCGGTGGACCCGATGCACAGTTAGCAGTAACTTTTAAAAGAGCATTTTTTCCATCGGTAGAAATTCCAGGTCTCGTAATTGTAAAAAATACAGACCAAGCCATATCAGGCGAAACTGAATAGATATCAAATTTCTCTGCCGAAATAAAATTCACTTTAATTTCTTCTAAAAGTGGCGTTAGTAAAATTGTATCCAAATTTTTTTGAACCCAATCTTTGTGAAGTTGCTCCGAAATGAATGAATTTTTAGAATACACATCAAACCAAGATAAAATTTGATTTGCTTTCTTCATAATTTTGGCTGAATTCTCCAGCACAAACTCACCTTCCATTTGAACGAAGTTCATTGCAGTGAGCAAAATTTCAGCTTCAATGTCTGACAGCATAATTCAAATAAACTCATTATCCGATTGGAAATTCCACTCTTTTTTTAGTGTGAAGCAAAAAATTATTTTTTCAAACTACTATAACAATTCTAAATTTTTTCATTTAACAGCAATCATTCGCATACATAGATTTTTTATTTCATCTTTTTTTTCTGTTTTACATTTTTATTACAAAAGCACTTGACTTTTTTTTGAAAAAGTATTCAGTCATACTACACATTTTTTTCAAAGGTTGCCTTCTATGAACAATAAGCTTTTCTATTCTTTGATAACGCTTCTGTTCGTGTCATTTTTAGAATGTAAAAATGACACGAATGACAAGTCCTCTGTATTAGCAATGTCCTCGATTCTTCAAAGAATGGCGGGCGGTCTTTCTCCTACCTATATAGACACTCCAACGACGAGTGTAACTACCATTACCCTCACTACAGCAGCTGAAAGTAGTAGCAGGATACAACTGATGTGGACACAATTACCCTCTGCTGTAAGTTACAAGGTTTATAGAGATGTTAACTCTGGATTTACTCCTAGTTCATCCAATGAGATCATATCCACCGCAACCAACGTTACACTGATTTCTCCAAGAGGAAATCTTATTACTCCATTAAATTCCTTAGTAACTTCTGCAAAGAATTCGGCTGGCTTAACTTCCGGAACTCGTTACTTCTATAAAATTGGAGGAGTAGCGGCTAACGGTTTCGAAACCCTTTCGAACGAAGCAACCGCGGTCCCAGCCAATGGGTTAGCTGTTCGAACTCACGCTGGTCAAGGCGTAATTGGCAATACAGACGGAGATGGCTACGATGCTAAATTTAGTTTTCCGCAAGGTTTAGGAATTGATAGCAACGGATTTCTTTATTTGGCCGACAGTGGCAATCAATTGATTCGGAAAATTTCTCCACGGATTGGAGACTTGGTGAATGCCGGTGGTGTTGCCTATGCAGTTGAAGGACAGGCAAGCACTTTTGCAGGAGTCGGTTCATGGGGAAATGTAAATAGTGATACCCCGCTCACTTCTAGTTTTTTTGATCCTTGGTCAATCTGTGTGATTGGAAATACCATTTATATTGCTGACAGCACGAATCATTCCATTCGTCAAATCACTTCAACAGGAATCGTAACAACTCTTGCCGGCGCGAATACATCCGTATCGAGTGCTCCGTCTCCTACAGCAGCACCTACAACTCCGGCAAATCCTTCTAATACAGATGGAACAGGGACAGCGGCTAGATTTTATTATCCGCAAGCAATTGCATGTGATAGCATCAATAATATTATTTATGTAGCGGATACTTATAGTAACTCAATACGAGCACTCACTACAGGGGGAATAGCGACTACATTGGCAGGTACTACTGCACTCGCAATATCTTCTACGGCCTCTCAAATTTCTGCGGCAGTTCAAGCAGCACAGGGTTCTACGGATGGAACAGGCTCAGCGGCCAAGTTCAATTTGCCAAGAGGAATCGCCATTGACAATACAAGCACCAACCTATATGTTTCAGACTCCGGCAATCATACCATTCGCCAAATTGTGCGCGCTACAGGAGCCGTAACGACAATTGCAGGCTCAGCAGGAACTCCTGGCAAAGCCGATGGAACAGGAACAGCGGCTACATTCTATAACCCGCGAGGCATTGCATTTTCTAGCGTATCCTTAAGTTTATATGTGGCTGATACAAATAATAATTTAATTAGAAAAGTTACGACAGCAGGAACAGTTACAACGGTTGCCGGAACAGGAACGCAGGGAAGTCAAGATGGCGTAGGAATTTACACATCCTTTTGGTATCCGCAAGGAATTGCATTTACAACTTCCGGAAATGGTTGTAGTTCAACAGCACCTTGCCTCTATGTAAGCGACACACAAAATCATAAAATAAGAAGGATCACTGGAACAGGATTATGAAAAATTTTATATTTTTAGGACTTAATTTTACACTGCCCTTGTCGGCTAAGAACCATTTGACTCTACTTTTATTGGCATTAACTTTATTCCTCCAATCTGGATGTAACAGAGAAGAGGATAATAAAGGTAAGTTTCTAACGGCACTAATTGTTCAAAGCACTGTTCCCAAAGTAGACAGCATTGAATTTGATGAATTACAACTTCCTACAAAGTATGAAGATTTTTTTTCTATTCGTGTATCGCCTAGAGCTAGAATACGTTACAGTAATGGGACTTACTCAAAGTATTTTAATCTAGAATATAAAACGCTCTATCGAACCGGCGATACAGATGCATTTCAAAACACAGTTGGAGCTATCAAAGACAAAAATGGAAAAAATATTCTAGAGTCAGATGGATCTACTAGAATAAGCGTGCAACCGGATGGTAACAGTATTTTTCAAAGAAATGGAAAATACCATTTGATGACTCATTTTGAAAACTATCCGGGTGTCGCCTATATGACTGAGCTTGACAAAAAAACAGATGGCTCTTACAATCCCAAACGCTATCGATACGTAGATTTTTCTTCCATTGAAGGCACTGCATTCTTATGCGCAGCAAGTCATACCTCTTGGGATACTCATTTATCGGGCGAAGAAGATTATATCTTTGATGCGTATTATTATGATTCCCAAGTTGCGACATTATTTGGCTCTAATCCGAAGCTACTTCATGTTAGCCGCGCCCCTTGTAGTTCCGTCGAGCCTTGGACTTGCGAACAATGGGATAATATGCGATCTTATACTGGACTCGATTATACGAAAACAAATCCATACAACTACGGATATATTACAGAAATTTCAGTAGATAACAATGCAAGCACAAGCGTTAAGCGCCATTACAGTATGGGAAAATTTACACCTGAACTTGCGGTAATAATGCCGGACAACAGAACAGCTTATATGTCGGATGACGGTTCCTTCAGCGGTTTCTACATGTATGTCGCTGACAGAGCAGGTGATTTATCGTCTGGATCCTTATACATAGCTAAATGGACGCAAACTTCTGCGTATCCGACAACAAGCACAACATTACCTGCTACTTACCCAGACGGAACTCCCACAATTAAGGGAGATACTTCCGATGGCGGCAAAGGTGCATTAACCTGGGTAAGACTTGGTTCTGCTACAGACGCAGAAATTAAAGCCATCGTTGATAAAAAACCAACACTGAGCGATATCTTTCAAATTGGAACCGTAGGTGGAGCCATTGCTACCGGGACAAAAGCCTCCTGTGCAGCGCTAGGCACCGGCTACAAGCTAATAGCCGCTGGTGCTTATGATGTTGAATACAGAGGGATAAATATGTGTCTGCGCTTAAGAGATGGAAACAATGGAACGACTATCTCTTCGAAATTTTCAAGTCAGGCAGAACTTTTGAAAGCTGCCGCCTTTCTGGAAACAAGAAAATATGGAGGCTATTTAGGAGGAACCACTGAATTCGAAAAAGAAGAGGGTGTTGTTTATAATCCAGATAGAAATGTTCTCTACGTTGCAATCGGTCGCCTTCGATTTGGAATGGATGCAGTTGGTTCTAGTTCTTTCGGGCCTAGTGGAGGTGACGATCATATTCAATTGGAACGAAATGACTGCGGTGCTATTTATCAGGTAGCGCTTAACGGTTCCCAAAATGACACCTTTGGAAATCCAATCGGTTCAACTTATGTAGGAACAGAAATGAAATCCATTCTGACCGGTCGAAGACTAAATGCTGGAGAAGTGTATGCGGATAAGAACCGTTGCCACCCGGATTACATTTCTCTTCCAGATGCTTTAAATTATTATAGAGGAACTCTCTTTATTGGAGAGGACTCATCGAGTCACTTTAACAATAGTTCATGGGCTTATGATACAAAGACTAGAAAACTTACGCGGATAATGACGATTCCTCCCGGTTCCGAGTTTACCGGAAACTTTATTCCATTAGAAGACGAAGAAAGACTAAGTATTTTTGTGAATGTTCAACACCCTTATGGCGAAGAAATTTTCGATGGGAATACAGAACAGCCAATCAACTGGGGTTATAATGCAAATGCGACAAAGGATGCAAAAAGAGGATACGTTGGGTATATATTTGGTTTGCCTCGCGTTTCAAATACGACTAATACTACTTATGCGCCAGATCCAAATCAATAAAATAGGAAATTCTATGAAAACAATACATTATATACTACTATTGCTTGTTCTATTTGCGAGTAACACCCTCTTGGCGCAAAAAGAAATAACAACTCCATCGCCCTCAACTTCCCCCGATCCACAAAAAGAAGTTAGCACAAAAAAGAACACTACGATTGATGTATCTTCTGAAATCGTTTCCGATTTTATTTGGCGAGGTATGAGTTTTTCAGGGGAAGCATACAATCGTAGAAATAATGATGCCTACAAGAGTATGAATTTTGTTCCTTCGTTTCAACCAACAATTGATATTCATACACCACTGGAAGGATTCAAAGTTCAGCTTTGGGGCAACTTTCAATTAACCGATAGAGAGAATAGGGACACTGATGGCAAGCTTTTACAATCTTATCCCGGAGGTCCGGGACCTTCTTATATAGGACAACCTGCTTCCGGGGATCAGTGTATCGATAGCATAATGGCTAACGGTTTAGGAAATCCACAGATGAGTTCGAAATGCGCTCCTAACCAAGTCTTTGGACAAGGAATACAACCTTACAAAGAACACAATGGAATGAAAAACTCGGATGGTCTCTTTACATCTTTTGCCTACTCTTTCGACAAAACAAATTGGGGAACTTTTACAGTTGGAACTTGGTTCTATAATACATTTAATAAATCTTATAGCAATACAGTGGCAGATCCGAATAATCCTACGAAGCCCCGTCAATCAAGAATGGCTTGGCAAGAATACTACCTCTTCTGGAAGTTGCCATTTTTGAAAGCGGCTAATCCCACTTTGTCGTATTATACACAGGTATCACAAGAAAACTCAGGCGCACAGGTAGGTAAAAATTATTTCTCCATTCATTTGAGTCATGAATTTTTTGAAGGAAAATTTTTTAGAATAACTCCTAGCACAAATCTAGGTTATACTTTTTCGAACAACAATCTAGAAAGTAGAAATGGATTTCAAGATTTAACAACTGCTTTAAAATTTAATTTTGCTGATTTTTTTATAAAGACAACTCATGTGTATCGACCCAATCTATATATGTATGATTCCGATTATTATTTTGGTGCGACAGGCGGCAGAGCAAACCGTTCTACGAATGATGGAATGATTGTAAATCCATCGAAGGTAAATGGAGCAGATAATCAGTATGTATTTGACTTAATAGACCAGGTATTCAATAAACCAAATGATCCAATCAATATTTATTTAAAAGAGAAAATGACACTTCAAAAGATTCAGCAGAATCTTTTCTGGTTTAGCATTGGATATACAAAAACTTTTTAGATGTTCCAAATTTTCTTTGTTATAATTCTTTTCCTGCTTTTTTGTAAGCCAGACCCGCTACCAAAGTATGAAACCTACTTATATAAACCTACCTCCAAAGGGGTAGGAAAAGATTTAAAAGAATATATAAATAAAATAGAAGTAGAGAATAATATAGATTATTCCAAGAATTCAAATCCCACTGCCTATATACCGGCTATGTGTTATACGAAAACAGTAGATACAAGTAATAAAGCGCATAATCCTTGTTATTCCTGTCATACAAAAGGCGAAAAACCAAACTTCCTTGATGACTCAGACTTGCAAACGCATTATGAATTTCCCAAATCAGGAAAAATAAATCCCTGGAAAAATTTATTTAGCACAAACAAATCAAAAGTCTACTCTGATACAGAAATTGAAGCCTATATCCAAGAAAATAATTACTTAGACGAGAAAGGCGATATCATTCTCGGTAAAAATCTTCCAAGTAATTGGGGAGGATATATTCCTGATTGCTACTTCCATTTTGATGAAGATGGTTTTGATAAAAATCCAAAGACCGGTGAGTATTCCGGCTGGAGGGCTTATCGCTATTATCCGTTTCTTGGAACATTTTGGGCTACAAATGGATCAACAGACGATGTGCTAATACGTCTTCCTTTTCCCTTTCGGGCTAACAAAAATCGGAAGTTCAACCTGGAAATTTACAAAACAAATCTTGCAATTGTAGAAGCATTTCTTAAGCAAAAGTCGGTCCAAACGGAAACTTTAGATGAAAATATTTCAGGAATAGACTTAGATCAAAATGGTAAACTGGAAAAAACAAATCAAGTAAAGTATAACTGGCCTTCTCAACCTATGCAATATGCGGGAATGGCAGAAGAGTATCAGACGAGCAAAGAACTATTAACCGCAGGTGGACTTTTTCCGGTAGGGACAGAATTTTTACATTCCGTGCGCTATTTAGATTGGAATAAAGAGGCTAATAGCGTTAAACTTTCCAACCGCATGAAAGAACTGAGGTATGCAAGAAAAAAAGAATGGTATAATTATTCCGAGTTAAAAGACAAAGTCTCTCGAGAAAAAAAAGAGAAGCGTTTTCAAATCGAAAAGACGGCAGAAGGTTTTCACGGAGACTTTGAGCATGGATTTGATAATAAATCAGGTTGGGTTTACCAAGCATATATTGAAGACAGCAAAGGAAATCTAAGACCGCAAACAAACGAAGAGACTTTATTCTGCATGGGCTGTCATAGCAGCTTAGGAGTATTAACCGATACAACATTTTCCTTTAAACGTAAAATGGAAGAAAGTGATAAATCGAAACCAGACTTTGGATGGGGACATTGGTCTAGTAAAGGCTTATCGGGAGTAGCCGATAGACGAGTAAATTTCATAAACTTTGGAGACCAAAACGAGTATTCTTTTTATTTACAA
>Ga0209174_10000878_pt1 | contig 21826 bp, 21 predicted proteins | sample JI91814BDNA_FD_187505 | JGI IMG/M metagenome (GOLD analysis project Ga0209174, IMG submission 187505) | Wastewater effluent complex algal communities from Wisconsin, to seasonally profile nutrient transformation and Carbon sequestration -... | ecosystem: Engineered > WWTP > Effluent > Algae...
CTCGCTCGCCCTGATGCTCTGCGCCCGGGCGTATGCCGTGGTGACCGGCCGCGACTATGTCACCCCCGAAGACGTCAAGGCCGTGGCCCACCCGGTCCTGGAGCACCGGATCACGCTGCGACCGGAGCTCTGGAGCAGCGAGATCACCGCGGCGTCGGTCGTCACCGAACTCGTCGGCTCGGTCGCGACCCCGGCCAGTGGTGGGACCCGATGAGCCAGGGACGGGGGGCCGCCGGTCATCCCGGTCATCGGATGCGGCGGCCCCGCTCGGCAGTCGTGACGTCGTCCGGGCGCGCGATTGAGTCGCTGACAAGAGCGGTGCTCGATGGGCCCGCATGAGGTCACCCCCTGGCGGGCCACCGCCGCCCACCATCGCGCCCTTGTCGCCGCGCCCGCGATCCTGCTGCTCGCCGCACTGGGCCGTCGCCTCGACCTCGTGCTCATCGGTCTGCCCTTCCTGCTGATCGCGGCCTGGTCGCTCTGGGCCCGCCCCAACCAGACCCCCGAGGTCGACGCCCATCTCGGACCAACCGTCGTCCATGAGGGTCAGAGTCTGGAGTGGAGCGCCACGCTCACCACCCCGCCCGGCACCGAGGACCTGGTCGCTCTGCTCGCCCCGTGCGATCACATCGTCACCCAGCCGGACTCCGGCGGCCTCGCCCACGCCGTGCCCGCAGGCGATACCCGCGCCCGCCTCACCGCCCGCCTGACCGCGACCCGCTGGGGCGAGCGGGACGCCGGCCTGGGCCTGCTGTCCGCGACCAGCCCCTTCGGCGCCTTCCGATGGGCACCGCCCCAACTGTCCGGCGCTCGCATCCGCGTGCTGCCGGAAAAGGACCCGTTCACCACCCGCGTCGGTATGCCGCATCCCCAGGGCATCGTCGGGCTCAACCGGAGCGCCCGTCGAGGTGACGGGACCGATTTCGCAGCCGTGCGGGCCTACGGCCCTGGCGACCGGCTGCGCCGGATCAACTGGCGCGTATCGACGCGCAGCACGACCCTGCAGGTCACCGCCACGCACGCCGACGAGGACACCAGCGTCCAGATCGTCCTGGACGCCTTCCACGATATCGGCGCGAGCGCCGGCCTGGGAGGCACCCGCAGCAGCCTGGACACCGGTGTCCGCGCGACGGCCGCGCTGACCGAGCATTACCTGCGCGCCGGCGAGCGCGTCGGCCTGCTCGTCCTCGGGACCGCTCGCCTGCGCCCCCTCGCCGCGGCGGCCGGACCACGTCACCTGCGGCGGGTGTTGGATTCACTGGCGATGATCCGCCCGGGCACCGCCCAGCCCGCCCAGGACACCCCGCGCGTCGATCACCACCTCGCCAAGGTCAGCAACGCCTCGGTCGTCATCGTGCTCACCCCCGGCGTCTCCGACCGCGCCCTCGACGTCGCCCTCCGCCTGGGCAATCGTGGCCTGACCGTGGTCGTGATCGACACGCTCCCGCCCGTCGCCCGCGGGGTCCTCGGCCTGGCCGAACTCACGGCGATCACCCCCATCGTCGAACACCGCGAGATTCGCGCCGCGCAACTGGCCTGGCGCCTTCGCCTGCTCGAGCGTGCCCACCACCTGAACCACTTGCTCGCGACCGGCATCCCGGTGATCGAGTGGAGCGGCCCCGGCAGCCTGGATGAGACCCTGCGCCAGGTGGACCGGCGCGCCCGCGCTCCCCGATTGGCCCGACGATGAGCCCGTTGGGCCGCCGACTCGACGCCGGCGCCGGCGAAGGAGCCCGGCGATTCGCTCTGCGCGGCGGCATCTTACTCGGCAGCTGCGTCATGGGCGCCGCCATGGCGCTCGCGTCGCCCCTTCCGATCGTCCCGGCCCTCGTCGTGCTCGGGGTCATCGCGATCTCCGCCGTGCTGCTCCCGGACTCGCCCGTCGTCCTCGTGCTGCTTCTGATGATCAGCGCGACCTGGGTGATCGTCGTTCCCCGGCCCGAACGCGCGGCCGACCTGGTCCTCCCACTCCTCGCCGCCCTCGGCGCGCTGGCCGTTCACCTGTGCGCCGCCGCCTGGTCCGTATGGCCGCCCGGCACCGTGGTGCCACGCCTCGGCCGGCTGCGCTGGTGGCGCCGATCCGGCGTCGTCGCGCTCGCGGTGGTGTCTGCAACCGCCCTGGCCGGAGCGCTGATCGGGGCCGCACCGAGCGGGCATCGGCTGCTCAGCCTGCTCGCCATCACCGGGGTCTGTACGGCGGCACTGGCGGGTTATCGCTGGTCAGGTCCCCGAAACGGCCCCGAGGGTGGGGCACAATAGCCGCCGGTCCCCCGCGAAAGGCCTCGCTCGTATGTTCCGTTCTGCCCGCCCCGTCCAATCGCCTCGCCCCGCGCACCGGGGCACCACCTCGTGGTCCGGCACCGCCTTCTACGGATCGGCGACCGCCGTCGCTGCCGGCCTTGCGCTGGCGACCACGAGCCTGGTCCCGGCCGCCGCGTCCGACGAGCCGGCCGGCGCGGGCGCCCGCGTCGCGACGGGGTGCACCGGAACGGCATACGTCTATGGGGCGCGCGCCGACGGGACGCTGACCTTCACGGCGATCGACGCGGCCACGAACGTCCGCGGCCGCACCCTCGTCGGCCCGAAGTTGCCCTTCGGCGTCCGGGCGATGGCGACCCTCGATTACACGACGCTGCTTGTGACGACGCCAGCCGGCGAGCTCTACCGGATCGATGTCACCGGCAACACCAAGAAGCTGACCATCGACACCCCGAGCAAACTGGCCTCGAACTCCTGGACCTACGACAAGCTGACCGCCGACGGTTTCGGGCATCTCTTCGCCACGAGCGGCACCAACGGGCAGCTCTACCGGTGGAATGTCACCGCCAAGAAGCCGACCGGTTCGCAGATCGCGACCAAGACGCGCATCGGCGCCGGCTTCGTCCTGACCTCCCTGACGGCCACCGGTGGTGGGCAGCTGATCGGGACCACCAGCGGGGGAAAACTGATGGGCTACAAGGCGATCGGACTTAATCGCTTCACGTCCGCAACCCTCGCGTCCAGCGGGTACACCGGCGTCGACAAGCTGGCGGGGGTCGGCGGTGGCGTCTTCTATGCGCGGACCACGAGCAGCGGTGCGCTCGTCGGGCGCAAGGACGCCAATGTGGCCGACGGGTCGGGCAGCGATATCGCGACGATCGGCACCGTCGACTCCAGCGGGTGGACGCAGAAGGTGCTCAGCGGCGCCCCGAAGACGGTCACGTGCACCACCGGCGGTGACCTCACGTATGCCGCCCTGGTCACGATGTTCGGGTCCGGTTGGGTCGGCACGCAGAGCGTCGTCGAGCAGGGCCTGCCGAAGCTGCAGGCGGAGATGGCCAAAGCGTCGATCACCACGCCCGCGCGCAAGGCGGCCTTCCTGGCGACGCTGGTGAGCGAATCCGCGATGCGCTGGGACGCCGACCAAGGGGGGTCCTACACCTACCACGGGCGCGGCTACATCCAGATCACCGGCGACTTCAACTATGGCCCGGCCGGGACCTGGCTCGGCGTCGACCTGTTGAGCAACCCGGAGTTGGCCCGCTCGCTCAGCTACAGCGCGCCGATCGCCCGCTGGTACTGGACGATCGCGCGGACCACGACCAACACCTATGCCGACAACCACGATATGAACGGCGTCAACCGCAATATCGGCTTCGCCTGGTCGTATGAGGAGGCCACCCGCCGCTGCGATCGGTTCAAGTCGGCCTACAAATACTTCACCGGCGCGCTGCCGGCGAACACGATCTGCTACCCCTCGCGCCTGCCCGCCCCCGGCTCGACCGACTGGTACTTCCACCCCGAGCGCGGCGACAAGTCCTGACCCCTCCCCCTCCCCCACCCCCCGTCGAAAGGCCGGTTCAGGGGCGTCGAAAGGCCGGTTCAGGGGCGTCGACGGGCCGGTTCAGGGGCGTCGACGGGCCGGTTCAGGGGCGTCGACGGGCCGGTTCAGGGTCGTGTGGGTCCCACGCTCTGCGTGGGACCCACACGACCGCGGTGGCGGGATGGGTGTGCAGGAGGGTGGGGGTTTCAGGCCGGGGAGGCGTCGGCAAAGCCTGGGGCGAAACCGAACTCGCGGGCCGGGATCAGCCCGCTCGGCTGCACGGTGAACCACGGGATATTCCAGCCGCCCAGGCCGAGCCCCGACCCCACGAAGGCGGTCCGCCCGAATTCGAAGACGTGCCCGGCGGTCGGTTCGTAGACCTCGAGGTTGCCGTCGCCGCGATCGGGCAGGATCAGGCAGACGTGGCGCGGCAGGACCGAGTCGCCGACATAGATCAGCGCCGGCTCACCGTCCGCCACCAAGCGCAGTAGTCGCCCGTAGTGCGCGTCCAACGCCCGGGTCGAGTCGGAGCGCAGCACTTCCACGTCATACCGCGTGCCGCGCCGCGAGGCGCCGAACTCCAGTTCTTTCTTCGCCCCCCATGGCGGCGTGCCCAGGCGGCGAGGCCACGGCAGATTGAGGCGGCCCCCGCCGGCATACAGGCTGTTGGTGCGGCGATGGACGACGCGTTCGTAGGCCGCGAAGCGCGCCCCGGCATCGGCCGCGTTCGGCAGACCGGCACGCGGTCCGTCACCGGTGAGGATCCAGGCCGCGAAGGCCGGGTCGACCAGCATCCGCGCGATGGTCAGGCACGCCGCACCACAGGTGACCTGACTCTGTTGCGCCGGCGCGGCGTCGCCGGTGTGCAGGCGATACGGCGGGCTCATACCCTCATCCAACCCGATCCGCCGCGCCCGTGCCGGCTGCGATCCGTATGCCGTGTCAGGCGGAGCGCTTGCGCGGTGCGCGCTTGCGTGGCGGGGTGATCTCGGCCTGGCGCACGATCGTCGGCAGCACATTGCCGAGCACCGTTTCGCGGCTGACGACTACGCGGGCGATGTCGTCATCGCTGGGCACGTCGAACATCACCGGCATCAGGACTTCTTCCATGATCGCCCGCAGGCCACGCGCACCGGTGCCGCGCTTGAGCGCCTGTTCGGCGATCGCGGTCAGGGCGTCCGGCGTGAACTCCAGCTCGACGCCGTCCAGCTCGAACATCTTGGCGTACTGCTTGACCAGGGCGTTCTTGGGTTCGCTCAGGATCCGCACGAGCGCCTCGCAGTCCAGCGGCGAGACGGTCGTGATCACCGGCAGCCGGCCGATGAACTCCGGGATCAGGCCAAACTTCATCAGGTCCTCGGGCATCACATCGCTGATCGACTCGGCCAGATCCTTCGGGTTGTGCAACTCGGAGCCGAAGCCGAGGCCCTTCTTGCCGATCCGCCCCTCGATGAGCTTCTCCAGACCGGCGAAGGCCCCGCCGACGATGAAGAGCACATTGGTGGTGTCGATCTGAATGAACTCCTGGTGCGGGTGCTTGCGCCCACCCTGCGGCGGCACCGACGCGGTCGTGCCCTCGAGGATCTTCAGCAACGCCTGCTGCACGCCTTCACCCGAGACATCGCGGGTGATCGAGGGGTTCTCGGACTTGCGGGCGATCTTGTCCACCTCGTCGATATAGATGATCCCGGTCTCGGCGCGCTTGACGTCGTAGTCGGCGGCCTGGATGAGCTTCAGCAGGATGTTCTCGACGTCCTCGCCGACATAGCCGGCCTCGGTCAACGCGGTCGCGTCGGCGATCGCGAAAGGGACGTTGAGCATCTTGGCGAGGGTTTGCGCGAGATAGGTCTTGCCGCAACCGGTGGGCCCGATCAGCAGGATGTTGGACTTGGCGATCTCGACGTGATTGGCGTCGCGCTTGCCCGAGCCGTCACCGGCCTGGATGCGCTTGTAGTGGTTGTAGACGGCGACGGCGAGCGCCTTCTTGGCCGGCTCCTGGCCGATGATGTAGGTCTTAAGGAAGTCGAAGATCTCGCGGGGCTTGGGCAGCTCGTCGAAGCCGAGGTCGGTCGACTCCGCCAGCTCCTCCTCGATGATCTCGTTGCACAGATCGATGCACTCGTCGCAGATGTAGACCATCGGTCCGGCGATCAGCTTCTTGACCTGCTTCTGCGACTTCCCGCAGAAGGAGCACTTCAACAAATCGCCGCCTTCGCCCGCGCGCGCCATCCGCTCGTGCTCCCTTCACCATCGAATCCGTGGGATCGGGCACCCAAGCGCCCGTCGTGCCCCGACGCTACCTGCCGCCGGTGCCCGCTTCGACCATTGAAACCCACATGTCGCGGCGACGGCACCCGTTCCGCTGACAGCGGAAGCTCGCGCCCCTCCCCCACCTGCCTGTATGCCGTTCACCCCCGCCCGAAGTCCGGCCTACCGTGCAGTAAGTAGGGTGATCACCCCACTGCAGCCTCGGCCCCCCCCTTCACTCCCCGGAATCGGCGTGGGCGATATAGGCGAGCTGGCGCCATACGACCGCGAGCGTCAGACCGGAGCCGACCGCGGCGAACCAGAAGGGCGCGGTCAGCCCCCACCGCTGCGCGATCACGCCACCGAGCAGTTGCCCAACCACCAGCCCACCGAAGAGCCCGACCAGGTAGACACTGCTCACCCGCCCCTGGAAGACTGTGGGCACCGCGCGCTGCCGGACGGCCGTCGAGAGCGTGCCCCAGACGAAGGCATACGCCCCGAAGACCACCATGATCGCGATCGCCACCCACCCGTTCGTCGTCAGCGCCAGGGCCGTATGCGTGAGCACCTCCAGCAGCAGGCAGGTGCGCATCAGCCCCGCGAGCGGGAAGCGCCGCTCCAACCGGCCGTATGCCAGCGTGCCCACCATCCCGCCCACCGCGGCTGCCGTGGTGAGCAGCCCGAAGCCGACTTCCCCCATGTGCAAGTGGTCGAGCGCGTAGAGCACGAGCACCGACCACGCCGCACCCCACGTGACATTGAACGCGAGGATGACCAGGGCCAGGGTGCGCACGGCGGCATTCCTGAGCAGCCAGCGCACACCCTCGCCGATGTCCCGCAGCACGTGCGTGTCCTCCAGATCCGCGCGCTCGGGGTGCATGGGCCGCGCGATCCGCCGGATCAGCACGATCCCGAGCAGCATGGTCACGGTCTGTGTCACGAAGGGCCAGGCCATCCCCGCGGCGAACAAGAAGGCCCCGACCGGCGGCCCCACCAGCTGGTTGGCCGTCAGGAAGCCGGCCATCAGCCGGGCGTTGCCCAGTCCGAGATCGGCCTTGTCCACCAGCATCGGCAAGATCGTGCCCGACGCGGTATCGGCGAAGATCTCGGCACAGCCCAGGACAAACATCACGACCAGGACGATGGTGATGTTGACATGCCCCGTGGCAAGCGTGGCGATGAGGAAGCCCAGGACGAGCAGCCGGCTGAGGTCCGCCAGCACGACCAGGGTGCGGCGATCCATCCGGTCGGCGATCGCCCCGGCGATCAGCCCGAAGAGCAAGGTGGGCACGCGTTGGAGCGCGGCGGCCAGGGCCACGAGGACGGCGTTGCGCGTCTGCGAGGCGACTAGGAGCGGCCCCGCCGCGAGGGCGATGCCGTCGCCGATATTGCTGATCCAGGAGGAGGACATCAGCCACCGGAAGTCGCGGCCCATCCGGGCCGGTGCGATGGCTTCCCCGATGCGTCCCACGAGGGCGAGAGCCTACCCGCGCGCGCCGGGCGCATGCGCGAGGTTATCCCGTCGGTGAGGTCCGCTTCCCGGACGCACGGCGGTCGGTGGGCTCAGTCATACTCGCTCTCCGTATGCCGCGGCGGGCCCGGCCGCGTGGGGAAATCGCCGGCGCAGGGCCAGGCTGACATACACCAATCCGACGAGCACCGGGACCTCGATGAGCGGCCCGACGACGCCGGCCAACGCCTGGCCGGAGCTGACGCCGAAGGTCGCGATGGCGACGGCGATCGCCAACTCGAAGTTGTTGCCCGCAGCGGTGAAGGCCATCGTCGTGGTGCGGGCATACGTGAAGCGGAGGGCGCGCCCGAGCCCATAGCCGCCGCCCCACATCAGCGCAAAATAGGCAAGCAGAGGCAGCGCGATCCGCGCCACACCCCAAGGCCGGGCAGTGATCTGCTCGCCCTGCAGGGCGAAGAGCAGGACGACGGTGAAGAGCAACCCGTAGAGCGCCCACGGGCCGATCCGCGGGAGGAATTCCTCCTCGTACCACGCGCTCCCGCGGCGGGCCTCACCGAGGCGCCGCGAGAGATAGCCTGCGGCCAGCGGGATGCCGAGGAAAACCGCCACACTGGCCGCGATCGCGCCTGGCGAGACGTCGAGGTGCGTGCTCGCCAGTCCCAGCCAGCCCGGCAGCACCGTCAGATAGAACCAGCCCAAGCCGGCGAAGGCGACCAACTGGAAGAGCGAATTGATCGCGACCAGCACGGCCGCGGCCTCGCGATCGCCGCAGGCGAGGTCGTTCCAGATGATGACCATGGCGATGCAGCGCGCCAGGCCGACGATGATCAGACCGGTGCGATAGGCGGGCAGGTCCGGCAGCATCAGCCACGCGAGCGCAAACATCAGCGCCGGCCCGATCAGCCAGTTCAGCACCAGTGACGACACCAGCAGCCGCCTGTCGTGGGTCACGGTGTCGAGCCGGTCGTAGCGGACCTTGGCCAGGACCGGATACATCATCACCAGCAGCCCGATCGCGATGGGCAGCGAGATCCCGGCCACCTCGACCCGGCTCAGCGCCGAATCGAGGCCGGGGACCAGGCGGCCCAGCGCCAGCCCGAGCACCATGGCGGCCCCGATCCAGACAGGCAGCAACCGATCGAGCCGCGAAAGCTTCAGGGCGGCAACGGGATCGGCCGCATCGAGCGCGGTCGTCATCGCCGTCAGGCCGGCATGATCGCGCGCACGAAGGCGCTCGCGAACGCCCCGTCCAGGGCGTCGACGGCCGCTGCCACATCCACGCCAGTCGGCAAGTCGGCGGGCGCCAGACGCGCGGCGAGGTCCTCCAGGTCGGCACGCGTGTAGCGCCGGGTCACCTCGACCGAGGCGTCCTCGAAACCGGCCGCCGTGAGCCGGGCGACATAGTCGGTCTCGAGCAGCGCGCCGGCGATGCACCCTGTCCACAGGGCCACGATGCCGGTGAGCTCCGGAGCCAGCGGGCGCAGCAGCACGATGTCGGAGACGGCGAACCGGCCGCCGGGCCGGAGCACGCGCGCGGCTTCGCGCAGGACCGCGTCCTTGTCGGCCGAAAGGTTGATCACGCAGTTGGAGATGACGACGTCGACGGCGTTGTCCGGCAACGGAATCGACTCGATCGTCCCGAGCATGAACTCGGCATTGCCGATGCCCGCCTCGGCCTGGTGGCGGCGCGCGAGGTCCAGCATCTCGGGCGTCATATCCAGCCCGTATGCCGTTCCCCCCGGCGCCACGCGCCGCGCCGAGAGCAGGACGTCGAGTCCGCCGCCGGAGCCGAGGTCGAGCACGTCCTGCCCCGGCTGGAGGTCGGCGAGCAGAGTCGGGTTCCCGCACCCGAGCGAGGCCGCCAGCGCACCGGCCGACGGCACGGCGTCGGCGTCGTAGAGGTCGCCGCTGATGGGATCGGACGCGGCCGGCCCGTCGGAGCAGCACCGCGTGCCGCAGCACGAGTCATCGGCAACCGCCAGAGCGGAACGGGCGGACGCGGCATACCGCTCGCGGACGGCCTCTCGGATGTCGTCGGCTGCCGACGGGGACGCGCTGGACGCGGTCATGGCGCCCTCTCCTTGGATTGATGATCGTCTAAGCAGAATCAGTCTGGACCGCTGTTTCGAGATCTGTCAAGATAGGGGCATGGCCTCGGACGTGATGTGCTGCACCCCGGCGATCGCCTCGCTCGATGCCGACCGGGCACAGGCCCTCGCCCCGCTCTTCAAGGCCCTCGGCGACCCGGTCCGGCTGCGCCTGGCGTCGATGATCGCCGCCATGCCCGAGGTGTGTGTCTGCGAGTTGACCAGGGCCTTCGAGCTGTCCGGTCCGACAATTTCCCACCACCTGAAAGTCTTGCGCGACAATGGCATCGTCGAGTGCGAGCGCCGCGGGACCTGGGTCTACTACTGGATCCGCCCGCATGCCTTGGCCGAGCTCACAGCGGTCCTGGCGCCACTGCATACCGGCGCATGAGACCGGACGGCTCAGCCCGTCCGGCGGCAGCCGAGCATTACCCTCGCCATCATGACGGCGAGCACGCCCCAGGACCGGATCGACGCCTTCCTGCTTGATTACGAAGCCCAGTGGGTCATTGCCCAGCCGCATTTCGACGGCGACGATGGCGACGGCTTCGCGGCGTGGATTCCCAGCTCGCTGGCTTAGGGGATCGGCACGCCAACCGGGGGCGCAGCTGCTCGCCCGCGCGTTTTCCGGCGCGCCGGAGTTCGGCCCGACAAGCCAGCTGACGACCGCAACGGCCATCGACGGCGATGTCGCCCGGGTCGCTGCGACGCCGACGCGAAGCACCGGCCCGCGCTTCCTCGAATACCGGCTGGTGCGTCTGGATGGTGACTGGCGGATCGCGGCCATCGACGGCTTCTACGACGATCCGGACGCGGCGTTCATGCCGGCCGAGCGGGCGTCCGCCTTGACCGGGTCGGCCACCGCCGATGCGACCCTGACGGCGATGCCGCCGCACTACGCACGGCTCGATCCGGCTCGGCTCTTCGTCGAGCGCGACATCGTCGACGACGACGGCGACAGCACGCGGATCGAGGTCCGCCCCGTCGGCCGCTTCACGGTGAGTTCGGGGGTCCTGGCGGTCGTCGACTTCGCCTATGACGCGTCCATGATCAAGGCCCTGACGCGCTCGGTGCCGCCCGGGGAGTATGCCGCCGACATCGCGGTAGCCTTCGAGCGGTGCGCCGCTCTGCGCGTCACTTTCGGCCCAGATGCACCGGTGGCCTGGCATCCGGCCACGGCGTCGGACGGCGGTCACGTCGCCGGAGTCGATGCCGGAAACCTCGCCGTCATCGACATCGGCGCGTATGCCGCGGCGACCGTCCGGGGAAGGAGAGCGCCTACGAGGACCTCGTCGTCGATACCGAGTCACTCGCCGAGCTCCTCCGCTTCGGCGCGGGCGAGCCGTGCGGTGTGGTCGCCAGCTCGGGCTGGGGCGACGACGCCTATCCGTCGTGGTGGGGCGTCGACGCAGCGGGCCAGGCGGTCCAACTCGTCGTCGACTTCTGCCTGTTGGTGCACGCGGTGACCCGCGAGGTAAACGTCGCTTGGGCCGGCGGCGGCTTCGACCTCGGCGTGCCGGGCGTGCGAATCACGACCGAGCCCGGGCGATTCTCCTTCTGGCGCGGGCAGATTCCCGGGCGCCTTGTGCTCACCGCGCCCTACGACGCCGTCGCGGAGTTCACGGTTGCGCACCGAGAAGGGCGAGATCGCCTGGTGCCTCGGACACCGAGGCAAGCGAGGTCGACGCGACGACGACGGCCTATCCATTGCTCGGCCAGCCCGGACCCGGGTGGACCCTGACCGCCACCGTCGACCTGGGCCCCGAATACTCCTGACCTGCACCGGTGCTGCCGGTAGCGCCCGAATCCGCTTGGGCCGCAATGCTTCCTCGGGCGACCTCGAGCAGCCGCTCGCGCACCTCGGGCGGGCCGAGGACGCGCACCGACCCGCCGAAGCTCGCCAGCCGCCGGGCCAGCACGTCCGCGTTCAGGCCGGCCACCCGGGCGGGCACCCCGTCCGAACGCGCCTGCGCCACTTCCGTATGCCGCCCGAATGTGCGCCGCAGCATCGGCACCGCATCGGGCGCCACGAGCAGGTCGGCCCACAGTCCGGCGCGGCGCTCCTCGACCGCCGTCACGACCTGGTCCCACTCCGCGCCGAGGTCGAGATCCGCGGGTCTGGTCGCCTGCGCGTCGAGCACGTCGGCCACGACCACCCGGTCGAGCCGGAAGGTCCGGCGCCCGGCGTCGGTGCCGGCGACGAGATACCAGCGGCCGTCCTTGGCCGCCAGGCCCCACGGATCGACCACGCGCACCGACTGTGATCCGGTGGGCGCGGCATACGTCAGGTCGACCCGCCGGCGGCGGACGACGGCGTCCTGGAGCGTCCGGCGAACGTGGTCGGCCGGCGACACCGCCTGCTGCTCACCCCAGCCGGCGGGGTCGTGAACGACGGCATCGGCCGCAGCCAGGGCCTCGTCTCGAAACGGCGCGGGCAGCGCCCGGGCGAGCTTGCGTAGGGCGGTGCGCGCGTCGGGATCCGCGCGCCCGCCGGGCCCGAGCAGCAGGAAGAGCGAGCGGGCCTCCCCCGCGGTCAGGCCGGTCAGATCGGTGCGCGCCCCGCCCACGAGTTGCCAGCCGCCGCCGCGTCCGGCCTGCGGATAGACCGGTATGCCGCTGGCCGACAGTGCTTCGAGGTCGCGGCGCGCTGTGGGCACCGAGACGTCCAACTCGCCGGCCAGTTCGGCAGCGGTCAGCCGGCCCTTCTGCTGCAGCAGGAGAAGGGCGGCGACGAGGCGGTCGGCGCGCATACCGCCAAGATTCGCAGACAAAGTGATCAGTTGGTGATCACTTTGCCGATGACGCTAAGAGCCATGAACACCACAACGAGCACGGTCACCCTCCCCACCCGGGGCCGCTTCAACCTCATGCGCACCGCTCTCGTCGGCTTCGGCCATCGCGCCGAGCAAGACTGGGACGGCGTGATGCGCCTGGCGTTCACCGTCGACGGCACGCACGAGCAGAGCGCTGGGGTCGAGGTCCGGCAGCGCGACGACGAACTCGACCTGACCATCACCTCCGATGCCGATCCGGCGATCGTGGCCGGCCAGGTCGCCCGCGTGCTCTCGGTCCACGTCGACGGCGCCGGCTTCGCCGACCTGGCCGGACGTGACCCGGTCGCCGCGGTGCTGGTTGCGGCGGCCGACGGCCTGCGACCGCCGCAGTTCTACTCGCCGTATGAGGCTGCCGCATGGTCGATCCTCAGCGCCCGGCGGTCCGCGGCCCAGGGCCGGGTGCTGCGGCAACGGCTCTGCGAGCAACTCGGCACGGCATACGACCTGGCCGGCCAGACGCTGCACTCCTTCCCGGCGCCCAGCCGGCTGGCGACGTTGGCGCAGTTGCGCGGCCTCTTCGAGGCTGCGATTCCTCGTCTGCAGGCCGTCGCGCATGCGGCGCCTGAGGGCAGGCTGTCCGCGGCGCGCTTGTTGGCGATGGACCCCGAGGACGCGCGACTCGATGTCCAGCACCTGCCGGGCATCGGACCCTTCTACAGCGGCCTGATCGTCTACCGCTCGCTCGGCCAGCCCGATGTCCTCGTCCTGATCGAGCCCCGCAGCCGCGCCGCGCTCGAACGCCTCTGCGGCGCGGCGCAGCCGATGACCGATGCGGAGTTCACCGCACGCGCGGAGGCGTGGCGCCCCTACCGGATGTGGATGACCTTCCTGGCCCGGGCCGTGGGCGAGAGCGTGTCTGCGCCGGCCAGATGATCGCCACGCCGAGTCTCTGCGGAGCGAGGCGCCGGGCACGCCGAACGGGTGGCGTCGAGGACTCGACGCCACCCGCCCCCCGACCCCCCTCACGCCCGGCCGCGTTGTCAGCCGGCCGCCGAAACGGTGAATCCAGCCGCCACGGGACCTAGCCCGCGTGGGTGAGCGCTCGGGTTGCCGCGGGCATAGATGACCACCGATCTCTACCTCGACGGACTTTCCGCCGGTGTGACGTCGAGGGTCCAGCATCGGGATTACCGGGCGATTAACCCGGGCCGGCCGGCGCCACACGACGCGGAACGTCACCCGGCTCGAGGGAGCCGAGTGACGTTCCGGGGGTGGCGCAGGCCGGCCTTTCAGTCCTCGAAAGAGGCCTTGCGGGTCTTGAGGACCTCGTCGATCAGGCCGTACTCCTTGGCCTCGTCGGCCGAGAGGATCTTGTCGCGCTCGATGTCCTTGCGGACCTGCTCGACGCTGCGGCCGGAGTGCTTGGCCCAGGTCTCCTCGAGCCACTCGCGCATCCGCAGGACCTCCTTGGCCTGGATCTCCAAGTCGGACGCCTGTCCGTAGTCGCCGCCCATGAGCGCCGGCTGGTGGATGAGCACGCGGGCATTCGGCAGGGCGAAGCGCTTGCCGGGCGCACCCGCGCCGAGCAGCACCGCCGCGGCGGACGCGGCTTGGCCGATGACGAAGGTCTGCACATCGGGGCGGATGTACTGCATCGTGTCGTAGATCGCGGTCATCGCCGTGAACGAGCCGCCGGGGCTGTTGATGTACATCAGGATGTCGCGGTCGGGGTCCTGGGACTCCAGCACGATCAACTGGGCGATGATGTCGTCCGCCGAGGCGTCGTCGACCTGCACGCCGAGGAAAATGATGCGGTCCTCGAAGAGCTTGGTGTAGGGGTCGGTGCGCTTCATCCCGTAGGACGTGCGCTCCTCGAACTGCGGGAGGATGTAGCGGCTGCTGGGAGCGGGCACGTGGAGTCGGCCCGCGGCCATACCGAAATCAGTCATGTCTGTCGTCCTTGATCCGTGGCCCGCGGTCACTCGGTGACCGGGTTGTCGTCGGAGGCGGCCTGCTTCGCGCTGCGGAAGACGTGGTCGACGAAGCCGTAGGCCTTCGCTTCCTCGGCGGTGAACCAGCGGTCGCGGTCGGAGTCGGCCTCGATCTGCTCCAGGCTCTGGCCGGTGTGCTGGGCGATCAACTCGGCCATCTGCTTCTTGATGAAGAGCATCTGCTCGGCCTGGATCTTGATGTCCGAGGCCGTACCACCGATACCGCCCGAGGGCTGGTGCATCATCACGCGGGCGTGCGGCGTGGCATAGCGCTTGCCGGGGGTGCCGGCCGAGAGCAGGAACTGGCCCATCGACGCGGCCATCCCCATCGCGACCGTCGCGACGTCATTGGGCACCCAGTTCATGGTGTCGAAGATCGCCATGCCGGCGGTCACCGAGCCGCCCGGGCTGTTGATGTAGAGCCAGATGTCCTTGGTCGGGTCCTCGGCGGCGAGCAGCAGCATCTGCGCACAGATCGCGTTCGCGTTGTCGTCGCGGACTTCGGAGCCGAGGAAGATGATGCGTTCCTTGAGCAGCCGGTTGTAGATGTGATCGTCGAGCCCGAACTGCCCACCCTGGGCAGCTGCGCTGGGGTTGCTCACGCTGGTCTCCGTCCTGACGGCGTGCTCGTTGCGGATAGTCATGGTGACCCTAACGCGCGGCCTTTCCCAGACAATCCCGCCGTATGCCGTGTTCGCCCTGAGCGCAGCGCCCCACCTCTCCCGTCGAGTGGCCGGTTCAGGGTCGTCGAGTGGCCGGTTCAGGGTCGTCGAGTGGCCGGTTCAGGCCGACCCGGTCGCCGCGTCGCTCGGGACGGTCGGCGCGGCTTCGGGCTCAGGCTCGCGCACCGAGGGCACCATCAGCAGGGCCAAGATCGCGCCGGCCCCGACGACGAGCAGCGACTTCAGGACACCGACGTGGTCACCGAGGAAGCCCAACAGGGGCGGGCCGGCGATGAAGGCGGCATACCCGATCGTCGCGACGACCGACATCCGGGAGGCTGCGCGCGCGGGGTCGTCGGCGGACGCACTCATACCGACCGGGAAGCCGAGCGCGGCGCCCAAGCCCCAAATCGCGGCGCCGAGATAGGCGAGGACGGCGCCGCCGAAGATGACCAGAAGCGCCCCCAGCACGGCCAAACCGAAGCTGACCCGAAGCACCGGCACCCGGCCTTGCCGGTCGAGCAGGCCGGTGCCGACGAGGCGGCCGACCGTCATGAACGTCAAGAAGGTTGCGAAGGCGAGCACACCGGCCCAGGTCGGCAGGTCGTACCCCTCGTGGAAGGCGACCGCGAGCCAGTCGTTCGCCGTCCCCTCGGTAAAGGCTGCGACAAGCACGACGAAGCCAATCAACAGGGTGCGCGGCTCGGTCCACGCCGAGGCGGCTTTGGTGCCGGCACCCGCGTGGTGGGCTGCCGTAGCCCCGGCTGCCGTCGCGTCGTGCGGCAAGAGCGAACGCAGGGACCACGCCCCGATCACGACGACGAGGACGGCGATCGCGACCATGTGGACGAGGATGCGGACAGCGCGGCACCCAGCAGCGCCGAGACCACCGTCCCACCGGAGAAGGCCGCGTGGAAGTGCGGCATGATCGCCCGGCCGAGATGGCGCTCGACGTCGGACCCCTCGAGGTTCATGCCGACATCCCAGGAGCCCACCCCCAGGCCGGCGAGGAAGAGGCCGACCATCAGCAGGGCGCGCGAGTGCGCGACATCGACGCCGAGCCCGATCACCAGGATCCCCGTCGCGGCCATGGCCAGGGCCGTGCTCACCACCGCACGCAGCCCGAAGCGCTCGATCAGCTTGCCCGTGGAAGGCAGGGCCAGGACCGAGCCGAGCGACATCGCGAACAGGGTGGCCCCGAGTTCGCCCGCGCTCAGGCCGAGTTCGAGCTTGGCGTCGGCGATCCGCGACGCCCAGCCGGCGAAGGCCAGACCGGCGAGAGTGAACAGGGCAAAGACGCTGGTCCGGGCAGCGAGGGCGACCGAACGGTCGACGGGTGCTGGGGTCATCGGGCTTCCTGGGCGAGAGTGGTCGTCGGGGGCAGGCGGGTCACGTGAACGGGGTCGAAACGATTCGAGTCGAACCGATTCGACTAGTGTGCCCTCCATGCCCGCGCCACGTCAAACCCGGAAGGCCGCCTCCGCTACCGGCCGACCGGCCGCCTCGGCCGGACAGCCCGGGCGAGCCAAACGCCCCACGCTCCGCGATGTCGCAGAGCTGGCCGGCGTCTCCTTGTCAACGGCCTCGCTCGTCTTCAGCGGCCGCGGGCCGGTCGCCGACGTCACCGCGGCACGCGTGCGCGCCGCAGCGCAGGAACTGGCGTATGCCGGCCCCAACCCCCTCGCCTCCTCGTTGCGTCAGGGCCGCACCGGCACGGTCGGGGTCGTGGTCGAAGGCCGACTGGGCGACGCCTTCGGCGACCCCTTCGCGCTGACCGTTCTTGACGGACTAGCCCGCGAGTTGGACGCCATCCCCGCCGCGCTGCTGCTCCTCCCCCGCGAACCGGGCGACGATTCCCGCCTGCTAGCCCAGCTTGGCGCGGCGGCAGTCGACGCGGTCGTTTTTGCGCTCTGCGGGCCGCGGGACGACCCGGCCGTGGACCTCTTGGCCGGGCGCGGCATACCGATGATCGCCGCGGGCGCGCCCGTCGACCCGCGGGTGCCGCAACTGCTGGTGGCCGAGCGGGCTGCCAGCGCAGAGGTGGCACGGCTCCTGGTGGGGCTCGGTCATACACGCATCGGGCACATCACCTTGCCGCTGGCGCCGCGTGTACCCACCGGCCCGGTCGCGCCGGCACAGGTCGCCCTGGCGTCCTATCCGGACGGGGCCGCCCGGGCGCTGGGTGTGCTCGATGTGGCGCCGGATGCCCGCGTGGTGCAGACCACGATCGCCGATGTGGCGTCCGGCGAGCAGGCCGCGCGGCTCCTGCTTGGGGTCCCCGCGCATGAGCGGCCGACCGCCATCATCGCCCAGTCGGACGTCCTTGCCGCCGGTGTCCTCCGGGTGGCGGCCGACCTCGGCCTGCGTGTGCCCGAGGACCTCTCGGTCACCGGATTCGACGGTCTCGACCTGCCCTGGGTGGACGTACGCCTGACCACGGTCGTGCAGGACGGCCAGGCCAGGGGCCGCGCCCTGGGCGCCATGGTCGCCGCCGCATTATCCGGCGCGAGCGTCCGCACCACGCACTTCCCCACGCACCTGCGTCTCGGCGAGACCACCGGGCCGCCGCCCACTCGCTGACGGCCCGTATGCCGGGGGCACCGCTCGGGCGGGAAAGCTGTCAGCCCACCAGAAGCGGTCAGGCCTTGGCGGCCTCGTCGGCAGGCGCGGCCTCGTCGGCAGGCGCGGCCTCGTCGGCAGGCGCGGCCTCGTCGGCAGGCGCGGCCTCGTCGGCAGGCGCGGCCTCGTCGGCAGGCGCCTCCACGGCGTCCGCCTCGACAACCTCACCCTCGATGGTGTCATCGAGCAGGTCGTCAGCGTCGACCTCGAGGATCGGCAATGACGGCTCGTCCTCGGCGTCCTCCTCGACCCCTAGCTCCGAGATGTCCACGACATTGCCCGAGGCGTCGGTGATCCTCGCCCGGTCGAGGACGGCCGCGAGGGCCTTGCGACGCGCCACTTCGGAGACCATGGACGGCACCTGGTTGTTGGCGTCGATGGCCTGGGCGAACTCGCTGGGGTCCATGCGGTACTGCTGCGCCTGCATCAGTAGGTATTCGACGAACTCCTCCTGCGAGACGTCCACGTCTTCCTGCTCCACCAGCGCGTCGAGGATGAACTGCGCCTTCAGCGCCCGGCGGGTGGACTCATCGACCTCGGCCCGGTGCTCGGCGTCATCGAGGCGACCCTCCTCCTGAAGGTGGTGGTTCACCTCGTGCTCGATGACGCTCTCGGGCATCGGGACATCGAGGGTGTCGATGAGGTGCTCGAGGATCTTGTCGCGGGCCTGCAGGCCCTGCTCGAACTTCTTGGCGCGCTCGGTGGTGGCGTTCACCTCGGCCTTGAGCTCATCGAGAGTGTCGAACTCCGACGCCAACTGGGCGAAGTCGTTATTGAGCTCCGGCAGCTCGCGCTCCTTGACCGACTGGACCGTGACCGTGCACTCGGCGTCCTCGCCCGCGTGGTCGCCCCCGGCCAGAGGCGCGGTGAACGTCGCCGACTCGCCGGCACTCAGCCCGGTGAGCGCCTCATCGAGGCCGATGAGCATATTGCCGCTGCCGACCTCGTAGGAGATGCCGGCCACCTCGTCGATGGACTCCTCGCCGATGGTGGCGGCCAGGTCGATGGAGACGAAGTCGCCCACGCCGGCCGCCCGCTCAACCGGGACCAGGGTGCCGAAGCGGGTCCGCAACTGGTCGAGGCGCTCGGTGATGTCCTCGTCGGTGACCACGACGTCATCGACGGTAACCGCGATGGTGTCGAGGTCGGGCAGGGTGATCTCTGGGCGGACGTCGACCTCGGCGGTGAAGGCCAACGGCTCGGAGTCGTCCATGGGCACCGCGGTGATCTCGACCTCGGGCTGCCCGATCGGGCGGACCTCGGCCTCCTCGACAGCCTGGCCGTAGAAGTTCGGGAGGGCCTCGTTGATGGCCTCCTGCAGCACGGCGCCGCGACCCACCCGCTGGTCGATGATCCGCGCCGGAACCTTGCCCTTGCGGAATCCGGGGACCGAGATCTGCGACCCGATCGCGACGTAGGCCGCGTCGATGCTCGGCTTGAGCTCGTTATACGGGACCTCGACGGTCAGCTTGACCCGCGTGGGGCTCAGGGTCTCGGCAGCGGTCTTCATCAGGTGGCACTCCAGCAATCGGATCAGGGTTCGGGCACAGGGGCCCAGCAGTCGAGCGCGCGAGCGCATCGAAACGGGGGCGTGGCTGCGTCCATCCTATGGGCAGCGGCGGTTACGCCCAAAAACGCCGAGCGGCGTCGGGGTAGCCGGATTTGAACCGGCGGCCTTCCGCTCCCAAAGCGGACGCGCTACCAACCTGCGCCATACCCCGTTGCACGGGCGCCCCCAACGAGCGCATTCCTAGCTTTGGCTGGATCGGACGCCGATGGCCCGGTCAGGGCCCTCGGCTCGGTCGCCGGGATCTCGATGAACCGACGCTGACCTGTGGAAATGCCGTGCGAGCGGGCGACGAGAATCGAACTCGCGTAATCAGTTTGGAAGACTGAGGCTCTACCATTGAGCTACGCCCGCGTGCCGTATGCCCGCGTGGACACCAGCGAGCGTATGGTAACCGCCCGCTTGCCCGCCCCTGCAAATCCGTGACCGAGTCCGTACTCTCGACGGGCTGCGACGATGCACGCCTGTGGCTGATGTGGCTCGCGATGATAGAATCACCCCGGCCACCGGCCTTGCCGGCTGCGCTGTGCATGTCCTTTTGCTTCGTCGGCACTGCTGCCCATAGATGACGTCACACCGCGTCCAACCGCCGTCCATACCCAGGGGAACACACCATGACCGACCGCCAGCCCGCGATGAACCGGTCGCGACGCAGCACGGCGCGCCGCGGACTGACCCTCCCCGTCGCCGTCATTGCGACCGTGACGGGCGTCTCCTTGGCCCCGGCCGCGGCGAGCGCCATGACAGGCAACGCGCTGCCGGCGATCATCGTGCTCGCCACGGGCACCGACACCTCGACCAGCGACACGACGACGACGTTCACCCCGCCGCCGACCGACCCGACGACGACCGACGCGACCACGTCCGACCCGACGACCAGCCAGCCGACGACGACCGAGCCGACCTTTACGCCGCCGCCGTCCGACACCACGAGCACCAGCCCGACATCGACCTTCACGCCGCCGCCGACCAGCACCAGCGCACCGCCCACCAGCACGCGACCGACGAGCACGAGCAGCACCAGCCGGCCGGCGACCTCCAGCACGAGCACCCGCCCGACCGTCGCGAGCACCACGCCGGTCCCGCCGACGAGCGTCGCTCCACCACCCCCCAGCACCTCCGGGGCTGTGAGCACGACGGCGCCGATCACATCCACGTCGAGTTCGTCATCCTCGGCCGACGGTGCAGGTGCGGACACCCCGACCAACGAAGGCCCCGGCATCCAGGAGCGCGTGAGCAATATCGCCAACGACATCCTGGGCAACGGGACCAACTGGGATTTGATCAAGAAGACCCTGATCGGCCTGGCCCTCGCCGGCCTCGGCGTCCTCGCGATCGCCGTCGTCCGACCCCGGCGCCACTGACCGCTCCGTCCCTCAACCCTGCTGGGACACCCCTGTCCGTACGTGGCTCCCTAAGCTCTGCTAGCTGGGCTTAGGTGACCTCCACCAGGTTCTACCCTGCTGGACGACACCTAACGTGTGCTAGCAGAGTTTAGGAACGGGGCTTGACGCACGAGAAATACGTGCTCGGCCGGCCGGCGGCCAGGGCCTTCCCCTCGAAGCCGTCCAGGTCCTTCCATTCCGGGCGCGGGACTTCGGCAACCGCGAACCCCGGGAACTGCGCCAGCTGGGCCCGCACCCACGCGCGATAGACCGGATGATCGGTCGCGATCAGCAAGCGCCCGCCGGGCGCCAGCAACGTATGCAGCATGGTCAGATTCCGCTGTTGCACGAAGCGCCGCTTGGCGTGCTTCGGCTTGGGCCACGGGTCGGGGAAGAGCAGATGGATCGCGGCGAGCGTCCCGGGCTCGAAGCCGCGCTCGAGTAGCGCCAGCGCATCCCCGGCCCAGACGCGCAGGTTGGTCACGTCACGGGCCTGCGCCGCGGCCAGCATCCGCACGACCCCCGGCAGGTGAACTTCGGCCGCCAGCACATCGTGCTCGGGGTGGGCGGCGGCATACCCGATCGCGGCGGCGCCGTGACCGGAGCCGATCTCAACGACCAGGGGCGCCATCCGCCCGAAGGCCGCCGCGCGATCCACCGGAAGTGCGGTGACCTCCGCGTCGGGCAACAAGGTGACCAGCCGTTCCTTGGTCAACGAAGAGAGGCGATACCGCGGCGTATAGGTGCGGATCCGGCTCGGGTGCGCAACACCGTCAGGGACCCCGGTGGTAGGCGTGGTCACGGCTTCCATACCACCAGTGCCCCGCGGTCGTCGCCGTCCCCGCCGAGCGCCTCGCCGCACAGATACGCCGCGAAGCCCTCGAAGCCGACTTGCAGCGCCCGCTCGGCCACGCCGCCCATCCAGTCGATGCCGTCCAGCAACTCCCCGGTCCGCGTCTCGACGATCCCGTCGGTGTAGAGGATCAACGCATCACCGGTGTGCACCTCCCCCTCCATGCGCGGGAAGGGGATGCCGTCGATCAGACCGAGCGCCGGCCCTTGTTCGCCCTGCAGGGGATCCCATGTATTGCGCGCTGCCGAACACCGCATGGCGGGCGGGTGGCCGGCGCTGCTGATCCAGAAGCGGTCCGTGGCGGGATCGATCTCCAGGTGCACCGCGGTAGCGAAGCCCTCGCGCCACGGTTGTCGCACCAGATAGGC
>Ga0209174_10000884_pt1 | contig 21769 bp, 14 predicted proteins | sample JI91814BDNA_FD_187505 | JGI IMG/M metagenome (GOLD analysis project Ga0209174, IMG submission 187505) | Wastewater effluent complex algal communities from Wisconsin, to seasonally profile nutrient transformation and Carbon sequestration -... | ecosystem: Engineered > WWTP > Effluent > Algae...
AATCCAAGGCATCTCAGACCCTCATTAGGTTATCTGAAATCCAGTTTAACTGTTACCGATGTGCCCGGTCATTTCTGTTACCGATGTCCCCGGGTCGGACCTCCCCAACCCTTCTCCCTTCAAAACAAGGGAGAAGGGAGCTGCTCCGTGCCACAATTTAACATCAGTGGTTTTAAAACGACCCTAGGCTAAACTCCAGTGCTTGCATCAGGGCTAAAATGCTCCGTTTTAAGCTGTTAGGCTTTACTGTATAATCCATGGCGTTCACCCCCGTGGAAAAGACTTACTCGCCCGTTCACTAAGCGAAGCAAAATCCTGCGTATCAATGTCCACAAAACTTGCCAACGCCAAATCATCGGTCGATAAACGAGTCCTATTTATAAACGCATCATCTCGCGAGTCTTCAATAAGAGTGGGTTTCACTGGAGGGATTGGTAGCGTGCTTGAAATCGCACGAGAAAACGGAGCCATCACCCGCTTGGTGAATAAATAAAACTCGCTTTTTGCAAAGAACCCCACCGCTTCTCGAATACTGTGCGTATGATTGCGCACCAAGTGAATGCCAAAAGCATGCACCCAGCAACTATCATACTGGGCAGGATACTTCATTATTGAAAAATAAAAAGGCAACCAACGGATAAAATCTGTGTCATTTTTAAATCGATACCAACCACTGTTCACATCCAAAAAATGCAAACAACCGTTCTTATCTTTAAAAAGTCCGAGTGCATGACCACGAGTGTGGGTTCTTAGTGATAGATAAAAGGCAGCATTAGGATTATTGTTACAAGATTTTACCAAGGCTTGCCCCATACTGAGAATTTTATCTTTAGTAAGGATTAAACCGTACTGATAACTTCGATGGATACGCCCTTTGGAATGATCCATTCCTTTAGTCGCTAGCAATATGTTAAATTGTTGTAATCGGGCAATACTTTCCGTTAAAGGCACTCCATGGTTTAAACTAGGATACCTACGACCTACGGGAGAAGACAATAGGATGGGTTCAAATAACGGTTCCTCTAGTGCATCAATATTAAAGGGTCTCTTACCTAGCAAAAAAGATTGGATCCAATCCAACACATACCCAGAACATTCGCCCTTCGAATTACCCAATCGATAATCTAGGGTCTGAATAATTGGCAACATCACTGTGCCTGAATAGTTAGCTACTGTTTCACGGTAGATGTAATCACGCATTGCTGCAATCTTTCTAAACTTCTTTTCGGACAGCAAACTACCGTGATCAATTATTTCGCAATAAATGGTCAACTCTTTGTAGATGGCTTTCAAATTTTTTTTATAACTAGGATTGAGTAAGAGATGATCACGTATCTCTTGCTGTATCAACTGAAATGCTTGAAGATTTCCCAGACGTGCTAGTATTAACAAGCCTGCATGCTGTTTATTACCCTGGAGCAAGCGCTCCAGGAAAGTTCTTTCAGACAGAACTAAATGGCTATTTTTAAGTAAGCCTTTAATTTTGTCTATTACTAAAATTATATTCGACATAAGTTGACGGTCTAATTCATCCTGATTAAGGATAAATTTAGAACATTAAACTGGAGTCATTTGTTTGCTAGTATCGTCGGCCTCATCCTTATCAGCATTGAATGCAAAGCAAGCCATCGCGGCTAAAAATAGTGGGAGAACAATACAAGTCATCAAACAAGAAACTGGAATCATCAATACTGCGCTACCTGTTGCAAGTGAAGCAGCGGTTTGGCCTAGCTTCATCATTGTTTCTTTGTCCCCGCCATTTAACATGGCCCAACCTAGTAAACCTCCCAAGGTTTGCGTACCGACAAAAGCTACTGCATTACCAATGAATGAGCCACTACTACTCTTCTTATCATCAGAAGCATTATCCCCAAAAAAGGCACCACCAACACATCCTATTATTCCACCTACACAAGCTCCAGTAGCAGCTCCCATCACTGCATTTCCCGCAGCTCCCATTTGAGTAGCTTCTAAAACAGAATAACCAGCATAGCCTGATGCATCTAAAATCGCCGCACCAGTTGCTCCTGAGGCCGCTCCAAGCGCTGCACTTAAACCTCCGTTAATAAGAGCACCTAAAAGCATACCGGTTGATCCACCTGCTAAACAATTTGACATATTACAACTCCTTTTAGTAATCATCATTGTACTTTTTAACAAAAGCGGGTCGATGGTAGTGAAAGAAAAATCGGTTTGCAAGCAAATTACCGGTCAAAATGCCCTCTAAAAGCAACATTTTTTTTTCCTGGCAAAAACATGTTTTTTAAATTGTAACCCTGTGATTTTAAAGAGCATATTGGCATTTTTGATCAGAGATGCTTGATGGTGATCGAGACTGTAAATGGATGATCTTTAAACAGGCTGACTTTTACTACGAACAACCCCTTCAGGGGATTCTTGTCCGCACATTTTCAAAACATATTGCACTACTTCTTGCCTTGCATTTTGCACAGAATGGTTATTATCTGACATTTTTGGACGTGTTACACTGTCAGTCATGGCTTGCAGATCGCGTATATTAGTACTTACCCGTTCGAAGGGCGGTTGATAGGTAGATTTTTCTACAACAAATTGACCCTTTTCATTTATCCCACTTTGTAAAGCATTACCATGCGCTTTGATGAGATCTACAGAGTAGGACAGCATGTTCTTATAACCCTGTTCTTGTTCAGCACTAGGTTTTGATAGTGTTTTGCAGGCAGCCATAGCTCTCTCCAATTGCTCGGGCTCGTAGCAACGGGGTAAATCCAATTTATGCGCCGTTGTAAGAATACGATGCAGAAAGTTACGGTGTTTTTGTTCCATCTCGTTAGGATGTTGGTTGATACGAGGTTTATCCTCCACCGCTTTTTCATACGCTGGATTACCCATATAGCGTAGAATATGCTCCATACGTTCTTGCATCCGTGCATCAGGATGTTTAGCTGGGTGGACTTTTAAGAAGGCACTGAAATGTTCTTGCGATGCTTGTCTGAATTCGTCGTATCGCTGTAAATTTTCCACAGCAGCAAGCTCACTCTCCCGTCCCGTAATACTGAAAGCCGCAGCGACCATGAGCCATTGCATTTCATCCTCAGTCATAAACTGACAAAATAAGCGAAATTCTTCATCTTCTGCGTACAGGGCAAAATAGTTCTTAACCACATTTATTTGCGTCATAACCCTGTGGGTATGAGCTAAACCATGGTTTGGTCGGAATATGGTTACACCGTTAACTGTGGTCTCGGATGGTGCATCACTGTATTGTTTTTTTAGATGCAGCTCGGAAGCATAACTAAGTGCTACAGCACTCCAATAAAAACCAGTGGGTAGTATGTCTGGACTGCTGACCTCTTTAGCAAAAAATCCACCATCGGGGTTTTTGGTATAAATGAAGCTAGTTCCATGAGGTATCAACTGCTCACCTTCTTGAGAATTGATAACAGGTCTTGTTGGGTTAGGGGTTTCAAAGTGCGTACTAGTAGTTTGCGCATTTAGAAAAAAGGGAGACCCTTTTTGGAAAACACTGACACTGGTTACTGAAGGTGAGATAACGGGATTTGCAAGTCTACGTGCACTTACTGCTAACTCTTTACTACCAGTTAGGTTTTCTCCTCTAATTAGTAGATACTGGCTGGTATCAGGAATTTTACCGCCCTTTGCCTCTAAGTGTTTAAGTGGTAGTTCTTTTGCAGCCCAATTAATTAGGCAGCCGCATAAAAAATTACACAACAAGTTGGGAGTACCGTTTACTGGAGTTATCCAGCTATTTTCAACCTCGGCGATTTGCGCAACACCTCTAAATAATCGATTAATGTTCTTGTAGTGTTTGTTACCTATATATTGGCTTAATGCATAGCGTGCGGCAGCTGGAAGAGAGGCAACTGTTTCATCCATTGTATCTTTTTTAAAACTTTCGCTAATCTCTTGAATAGTATTTCCAATTGCTTCAACTAATTCCTCTGAAAGATCGAGGTGATTAAAATTAACATGATCTAGCAAAAGATTAATGTAGATTGGGGGTTCATCGGCCAATTGGAGAAGGTAACCATGTGTTTTATCGAAGCGCATACGAATGCCTTTGATATCCATACGCACTATTTTTTTAAGTATCCGCTCTAGTTCATGAGTAGTTGCTGATTTCTCCAAAGGCCCTTGAGCAAGGAGGTTCTGTTGCGCAATAATACGTTCCAATTCTTTTGTTATCAAATCAGTTTGTGCTTGATAGCCCGGTTGATTGATTTCTAATAAAGCATTTATTTGCAGGTGGTCTGTTAAGCTGTGAAGTAAGTTTATTAGCAGCATTGGAGGATGTTTAATCGGCTGGCCATTTTGCAGAAAAAAGAGCTGATAAATATAACTATGCGATTTTTTTGATAGACCCAGTTCGCCTAATTCTTTTAGTATGTGAGCTGATAAATTAGGTATCGCCAATGCACTTTCATAATAACGCAGATCATTGCTAATGCTAAAGCCCTGCTCTTCTAGTTGCTCCATTGATAGATCGACTTTGTCTCTATCCTCCACATTCTTAATCACTAAACTCAGCAAAGAAGCTGGGGCTTTTTCTAAATTTATTATTTTAAAAAATATAGCTCCAAAATTAATATCGGTCATTTTGTTCGCTACAGTAATGAATAATTCTTTGTCGTTTTTTATAGAGAATCCATATAGGTTAAGTAATGCAAAGCATTCATCGATAGCTGTCGAGTTATAATCATTTTTTATGACCTCTAAATAGATTTCCTTGATATCGTCAATAGTTACAGGATTAGGTGGTATATAATTAAAACCCAGCACGGAGGTTAGACTGTGAAAGGCATTTTTAATAATGCCTCGAAAGGTCAACCCATTCTCCTGCCTCCTACAGAGGTCAAGAAATTTAAAAACTGAGCTAAGCCTATCTACCTCATAAGAATTGATTAATGCAAGAAATAGGTCTTTATTCTGTTGAAAAGTAGCTCCTGAGTCCTGAAGAGCAGTTATCGCAGGCATTAATTTTTTGGCATACAAGGGTGTCTTGATATACCTTAAATACAAATCCTGATTCGCAATAGGAGTAAGACCGATCCTTTCTAACAAATTTAAAGCAACAGATAACACGTCCTTGCCTGCACCACTTTTAATAACTGCTTCATAGAGAGGTGCACATTGATTCATTGTGGCACCTTTTTCATTTAGCAGTGCAATCCCAGCAACGATGTCCTCAATATAATAAATTTTTTGGAACAGAAGTTTATATAACTTCTGATCAACTTGCGGCGTAGCACCAGCACGTTTGAGTACATTGAACCCTGCAGTAAGTTTATCCACGTTTTTTACTTGCTCAATCCCCGATACGTATAAATCAATATTATCGGTAAGATTTGCACCTGCTTCCTGAAGAGCCTTTAGCATCTGTGACAGCTTTAAAACCACATCATTCCTGTCCTCAAGATTAGACATATCAGACAGAGTACTTATCACTTCACTGTAAAGCATATTGTGTGTTTGGGGGCTTATTCCCGCAGCTTGCAATACTTTAAAACAGTTACTTATTTTATCGGCTATGGGCGCGTTTTTTACCACCTTGCGATACAAAGTCTTGTCAGCAGAACCTTTGAGATAGCTACAAGCCTCAATAATCGATGGATTATTAATCAAATACTCAAAAGGATATTTTTTATTGGGAACTGAATAGTCACTTACTTGGGTTAAAAAATGCGATAAATCAACAGAACTGATGTTCGATTTCGTAAGACTTTCAACCAAAGCCTTGCGATTTAGTTGTTTCCCCTGCAAGGAATTAACTATTTTAAGGGCTTCTGCCTTAAGCATAGCAATGTACTCCGAATAGCAATAAATTGTGGCAAAATATCCATTAATTGTAATATATTTTATATTTATTGTCTATTTTATGAGCTTCTCTCATTACCTATACAGGCTTGCTAATCTCCCCATTAAGCCGCATTATTTAATGATAAATCCTATAAATAGCTCCACAAAAGGAAGATTGCATGGAGTCACTGGTCACCGAGGATAGTAAATCCAATACCCCGGTTTTAACCCTGTGTTTAGTTACTGTTGCGGTGGGAGTTGGTTCGGGGTTTTTAGGGATGCTTTTGGCATTTTTGCTGCATGGCATCCAACATTTGGCTTTCGGATACAGCCCTTTGCATATTATTAGCGACGAGAGCTTTCTTGCAGGGGTTAGCGCATCGACTCCTCTAAGAAGGGTTGGAATTCTAGCCCTATGTGGGCTTGTTGCTGGAGTTGGCTGGGCCTTAATTTATCGCTACGGCAAGCCTTTAGTGAGTATTGTTGATGCTATTCACACCACCAAAAAGATGCCACCAGTCACAACTGTACTTCATGCCCTACTCCAGATTGTCACTATAGCGTTGGGCTCTCCACTCGGACGTGAGGTTGCACCTAGGGAGGTTAGTGCAGTTTTTGCTACCTGGCTTTCCACTAAAGCAGGTCTTAGCGTTAAAGAAATTAAAATTATGTTAGCTTGTGGTGCGGGTGCAGGCTTAGCAGCAGTCTATAACGTACCTTTGGGAGGTGCTCTGTTTACCCTTGAAGTATTACTGTGTACTTTTACCTGGTCTATTGCCTTACCGGCGATTACTACTTCTGCCATTGCCGTTTTTGTGTCCTGGTGGGGTTTGGGTAATGAAGCTTTGTACCATATACCTAACTTGGAACTTTGCCCCACGTTGATTGTATGGTCTATATTGACGGGGCCTATTTTTGGTTTTACAGCGTATTGGTTCATCAAAATTGCTACAGCACAAAAGGCCAGAGCTACACACGGTTGGTACATGATTGCAGCGTGTTTACTTAATTTCACCCTGATTGGTGTACTCGCTATTTATTTCCCCTCCCTCTTAGGTAATGGTAAAAGTCCTGCACAAATCGAATTTGCAGAGTCTGTTGGGCTCAGTCTCAGTGCTATTTTGTTGGTATTACGCTGTTTGATCACTTGGTCTAGCTTAAGAGCTGGAGCTCAGGGTGGCTTATTAACCCCCTCTTTGGCTAATGGTGCTTTGCTTGGCGTTATTTTTGGAATAGTCTGGAGCTACTTTGTACCTGGCTGTCCTTACGAAGCCTTTGCATTGGTGGGCGCTACAGCTTTTCTTGCTTCAGCACAGAAAATGCCTTTAACGGCGATTGTGTTGATCTTTGAATTAACCCGTATCGATTTAGTTTTCTTAATTCCAATGATGCTGGCAACTGCAGGCTCGGTGGGTATGTATTATCTAATTAAGCAATACCACCCGGATTGACCCCTACTTACCGTAAGTAGCTCCTACTTACCGTGAGTAGCTCCTACTTACCGTGAGTAGCTCCTACTTACCGCGGCCGAAGGTCCGCGGTATCCAGGCGATCTATGATGGAGATCAAAGCTGGCTTATACGGAGCATTTTAGCCCTGACGAAAACAATGGGGTTTAGCCTAGGGTCGTTTTAAAACCGCTGAAACCATCCCTGCAGCTCGGTTGTGCACATCCATGTGCGCAAACGTTTTAAAACGACCCTAGACTAAACCCCATTGTCGAGAGATTGTGCCATCCGATTAGAAACCCTCATCCCCAACCCTTCTCCCTTAAAAACAAGGGAGAAGGGAGCTGCTCCGTGCCACAATTTAACATCAGGGCCGTAGGTTGGATCACGACCACCCCGTCCTGGAGAACTTTGGTTCTCGCACAGATCTAGCACGCGGTCACGACCCAACAGAATTGGCTTAGTACTATAGCTGTGTTAAAATTTGCGCATGAAACCTTATTTTGACCATCCTATTGATTTAGCGAATATCGGTATTGCCAGACACCATAAAGGTATGATGCTTTACGATATTCAACAAACTAATACCAATTTCTTATTGCGTTTTAGTGAGCTTTTCTCACTGCCATACAGTGTGTATTTGCTCGATGCCAATGGCGCCACTATAAAAATTAATGAGATTGGTGCAAGTATTTGCGGGTTCAATACCTCTAGTCAGGCCATCAATAAAACTATTTTTGACGTCTCTAAAGGCAATACCGCGCGTGATCTATTGGATAACTGTGATTCTGTCTTAAAACATGAATCCGTTAAAATCTTCGATGAATTTAACATGCGACATGACGGACGATTTTTGCAGTTCTTATCGGTTAAATTCCCCTGTTATGACAGCAAAGGACAATTACATGGACTTATTGGTTTATCGATTGTTTTAGGAGAGCACCCTCTAGCCGAAGCTATTACCCGATTAACAGACCTTGGCTTACTTCCCAAAAATAGCAACCAACAAGATCAATCCTTAAAACTTAATCTTGGCCAGGTGACATTGACGGCAAGAGAACAAGATTGCCTTGAATTTACGGTTAAAGGATTTACTGCAAAAGAAATTGCTAAAAAACTCACCATATCCCCTCGCACCGTCGAAGATTACCTCAACCAACTCAAACTAAAATTGGGTGCCAATACCAAACAGCAGATGATTCAAAAGGTGCTGAGCGCTTAAATTTAATGTATCCCCGTAAATGATACGGAGTGTTTTAATAACTGCAGCTCGTTATTATTGCACCTGATAAATTGACTTTAGGAGATACAGTATGAATACATTGATCCAACAAATCATCGATCAGGTTATTGTAAAAAAAGCGCTACTGAAAGATTATCCAAAACCCGGAATTATTTTTCTCGCTATTGATCCCCTATTCAATGATCCTACTACGCGAAAAATGCTTTCTAAGGCAGTAAACTCCTCGGTTAATCCGCAATCCTTTGATGCAGTAGCAAGCATTGCTTCCCGCGGTTATTTATTTTCGGGAATGCTTGCCAATCAACTAGGCGATAAGGGTGAGTTTTTGGTACAAAAAGTGAAATCACCCGGTGATTCTCGTTATGTACAGATTGATACAACTACCGAATATTCTTCTGATGCGTTGCAAGTATTAAAAAACAGCATTCAACCCGGTAAAAAATACTTACTCACTGATGACCTCATTGCAACAGGCGGATCGGTAAATACGGCGATTCAATTAATTCGGCAATGCGGTGGTATAGTCGATACTGTGTTGGTTATGACTGAACTCAGTGATTTTAAAGCGCGTGAAAATCTAAAAAAACAAGGTGTAGATCTTGTGAGTTTATTACAATTCACGCAAGCCGATTTAGAAAAACTGTTGGTGATGCAAGAAGGCTATGATCAACTTCCACCCTCTGCGATTACTTACCAATTAACTCACCATACAAAAGGCGAGCAAGCTTTATTGAAAGCTAACCAATCAGGTAGCTTATCAGTTCAACTCGCTTCACAATCACCCTTGAAAGTGGCTGCAACTCAATTAGCACTCAAGAGCCTCTTTGATCCCTTACAAACTAGCATCACAGCGTTAACAACTCCTTCTGGTGTGAATTCACAACCATTTGGTTATGCTGAAACGATTCTCGGTGCGGCCAACAGACTTAAAAGTTTAGAAACGAATTGTGCGAATCCAAAAGATACTGTGCTTGTTGCAATGGAAAATGGAATTCGCTACTGCGAGGAAGATCAAAGTTACTATGATTTTGCACATGTCATTGTTAAACAGGATGGTAAGACTTTTAGTCAAACGCAAGATTGTTGCAAAATTCCAACCGCAATTATCACAGCAATGCGCAAAGATACCAATCAAGTATTTCAAGAAACATGGGGCGAAGCAGCAAAGCGCATGGGACTAGTTCAGGACTCTGCAAATCCGCACCAGGAAAAGGCCTTTGGTGGAATTTCGCGAGTAGATCATTTATTCAAAGCGTTATGCATCTCTTTAGGTAAACTCAAAACGCAAATGCTTGAGCAAAATCCTATTGAACCAGAAGATCAAGAAGTTGCTGTCAATCGCTTCGTTGAACTGAAGGGTAAAAAACCTACTAATAAGTATGCAAAAAAAGGCGTATTTTTCACTGCATCCAATGATGAAATTAGCAAACCGATCAATTTTTATAATCATGGTTGTCCAGTAGGCACTTGGAAAATTGATCCCGAAAAAGTAGCAAGAAATAGTTTTCAAGTGTTTGCAACCGGAGATGCCTTCTCGGTCATGTCTCCCGATATTGAAATCAGTGGCGCTAATATTATTATTCATGTGGGTTTAGAGCATGCGAATTATACACCTGCAGTCCTACTACAAGAGGCTCTGCAATTATGCCGTTGCGCTTATGAACATGGTGCGCGGTCCATCACCATTGCCTTACCAGATCAATTTCATCCTTTGGTTAATGTGAATGACTTTAACAATTTGTTACTAAGTCTGTTTAAAGCAAGCGGCGCTAATACTGTGTATTTTTATGATAAACACTATACAGGTAAATTAGATGAAACTAATCTCAATACGCCTCTACCCTTAAAGTTGTCTAATCATTCGGACAGTAGCCATTACACTATCGATAGAGAAGAGGTATCCACTTATCTTAAACTACCGCAAAATGCGAATACTCGGCTTGATCAACAAGTTATGCATCTGACTCGTAAGCGTAATTTTGAAAAGAATTGGTCTAGATTTTCTCCTAAGGACCCCATTTTTGTCGATTTACTGGCGAATGAAAAAAACCAATCAGAGCTGTCTGTCCCAAAAATCACAGTTCAACCCCATGTGGTCCTCTGCTGTTCTGCTAACAAACCCTTAGCAGAAAAAATCGCCGCAAGTCTTCGTAGGCGCGGCGAAATGGTTAAGCTTTACTCTATAGAAGGCACAGGAGAGAAAGCGAGCATTCCTGAAGACGCTCCTATTTGCGGTGCGATTGTAACCATCATTCAATCTACTCGTCCTAATCCTGACAACACTAAAGAATCTATTGATTACCAAAAAAATGGGGCTTCTTCCTATTTATTTGAAGCAGCGATGATTGCACGACAGGCTCATCTTAGAGGTGCTGAAACCGTTAATTTAATCAATCCTTATCAGTTTAGTGCTCGCTCTGATAAAGCAGAGGATAATGTGAAAGGAAAAACGGGGGCCTACGTCCAACAAAATGGTTTATTGCTCGAAGCTGCTGGTGTGAATCACGTTGTCACTGCAGAATGCCATGATAATCATACTATGTCTGGCAGCTACACAGGTAAAAAAATAAAAGGAAGTGCAGTCTCTGCGCTGTCTACTCTCTTAACTCGACTTGCAACGGAATGGATCTCAGACACTGAGCACCCTATGCAAGGCAGACTACGCTTAGTGACGCCTGATGCTGGTGCTGCCAAGCGAACCAAAGAACTTACCGAGCAATTGCAAGCCATTATGGGCAGCAAACTGTGTCAAACTCGAGTACTTGGTGAAAAGCAACGGGATTCGCATAAAGATGACAGTGCTTTAATTAGTAGTCTTAACTCAGGCAATGTGGGTATCAATCCTGAGGATAAATTTTTAATTACCGATGATGAAACTGCAACTGGAAATACATTATGCCAAGCAGTGGAAGGTCTTAGCAAAAATGGGGCAAAGGATATAGTCGTGGTAGTTGTCCATAACAACATGCCTCTAGATTGGTTATCCCGTCAACTCTGCTTAGCTAGATTCTTATATATAGGCGTTAATGAACTACATTTTAGTGATACACAAGAAATGGGTGTATTAGCATCTAGTTACGAGAATCTTATCGCCAGTTACTCTGAGCGAACTGGTTTGACTTCAAGTAAAGTTGCAGAGCAGGTATTTAGTTGGTTTAAAGACAATATTGCTAAAAACTTTACGGACAAATCGGAGGCTTATTTACAGCAGGCTTTTAGCAAGTTTCAATCCAGCTTTACCCTATTAGACTCAAAAATCAAAGTGCATTCCTTAGCGAATGAATTTGCAAATAAAGTGGTCACGAAACCTTATATGGGCAATGCTCACGCTTTCGAATACAAAGTTGAAGGCTATATCGAAAAAATACGCAACAGCCAAGTCAAAACTATTGTTGCATTCGCTGGCGCAAGCTTACCTGCTGCTGCAGCAGTTGCCTTAGAGTTAGGTTTACCGCTGCAAGTAATACCGCAGACTGTTGCTGGTGTTAGTCAACAAAAACTGTCACTGCCTAAAAAAGCCTTCGCATTGATTGGTACCGCCTGTGAGTTAACTGCAAAGGCTTTGCAGAAAGACACGGGTTATTCTGTAGAGACTGATGCGGAGCTCGTTATAGTTAATCAGCCCAACGAGGAAAGTAACTCGGCTCAATCTATCGACTTGAAAAGTGGGATAACTCATGCGGTCACAGCGTTAGAGAAAATTTATAAGACGATTAAAACTGACCCTAAATTGAAAGATAGACCAGTGAAATTGCTCGGGATAGGTAATGAAGGGCAGGTTTTTGCGGGGCAATTAAGTCATTTACTCATTAAGCATGGATTTTATGTAGGTGTTGTGGCTGTTGATCAGAGTTCTTCTCTATCGAATCACTCAGCGGTATATACCGGTAAATCGGGTGATGAACAATTGTTTGTCGGTAGAAATAGTTTAGACATGGGTGATGTATGCATTGCAGTAGCTCCAGCGTTGTCAGCTGACGCAAGCAAGGCAGTCACTAATCTGACAGGAACTGCTAAGGTCCATTGTCCTTACTCATTGACTGTTTTAGGTTCGGTGCCTTCTGAGGATTTTCAGAAAGCAGCAGTACCTGGGATCTATGCCGCACAATCAGGATTACCGATGTTTGGAACAGCTCCGGGAGTTAAGAAGACAGCTGATGCGAGTTTGCGAGCCTCAGCGTCAATGTAAATAGTGCCGTAGGTTGGGTTGTAACCCAACATGAATCTTGAAGGACAAAGAAGATTGTTGTTGGGTTACAACCCAACCTACGGCAGATTTTAATCCGGGTTTTCATTAGATGCTATACTAAGGAAAAGACCACCGAGCCAAACATGCCTTTAACTCTGGAAGCATTAAACAAAATCATCGCAGAGGTGTTGAACGAATGTTGTTACGTTCGTGGAATGAGTGCCACCAAATTATCCCAAAGCATTGAAAACAAATTATTACCTATCGATGGTGCAAAAGAAATCAACGTTATACTTAAAGACAAATCCCTAATACGATTTATTGCCTTTCAAGATCATGATAAAACCATACTAACTTCGATCACTATTCTATCCTCACATGTTAAAAGAAGATTTGATCTCGATCTGTTACCCGAAATTTTAATTGAACTCAGCAGACAAAATATCCAGTTTAATGCCCTACAATTTCCCCACGTATTTGTACTGAAAGAGAAAGAAACAAGCACGGTTATCCGTTCACATTTCAATCAAATTTTACTGTTTAAAAACGCAGACCAGCAACTAATCGCGACAGTAATCGACTCCACTGCCAATCCCTTTGGGATTAGTAATACCGTGCCGCCACTAGGCTGGCTTAAATCCAATAGCATCAGTTGGGATAAAGAGTTGGTACAAAACAAATTAATCAGGCTTTTAAATAATCCAAATGCTGTACAACCAGTGATTGTTAGCAATCCTCTATATACCAAACAACAACCTATTAGCGGAGATGGTCGTTGCGGTGCTTATGTGTTTGCAGGAATGGCCTCGTTAATGCCTTATCTCACCTCTGCCGAGGAATTAACCCTGGATGGTATTATCCGTGTTACCCATCAGGCTCATCAACTAGTAGCCACAAGTGTCGGGCATGAAATTGAAAAAAAACAATAGTCACTTTCTACACCCGAAACAAACTGCCTTTCTCGCTATTTTTTAAATTAGGAAAATCATATAACCCTGATTTAATCTGCCCCTCTTTAGCATAGTGCTCCCGTAAAAGTTCGTCCAAACTTATTGCGGTGATGTTTTTTAAATAAGGTTTAAGTTCTGGGTGCTCTGGTCTTTCAAGCTGATTAACCTTAAACTTTTGCGAGTTTAATTTCTGCTGCAAGTGGTCATAGGACTCTTGGGCAGCAATTTTAAAATCGGCTTTACACTGACTATCTAAAGTAGTCGGTAAAAAAGATTCTAAATAAATCTGTTGCGGTTTAGGAGTAAAAAAACGGTAACTCACTGTAGCAACAGATGTAATACCACTGAGCAGATATAAAGCTGATGAACTAAGACTTGCTTTGCGCAAGGTATCAATATTTTCAAGCATTATTTGCTGGATACTATGCTTCATAGTCGTCAAAAAAGTATCAAATTCGCGAGGATGTGACTCGATAAATTCAATAAAATATTGCCTGCCATGTACTCTATTCTCATTGATAGTTGCAGCATTTAAAAGTACCTTAACAGCCTGCAAAGCTTCTTGTGTTTGTTTCATATCCCTCAAGGTTTCTAAGTAATGGATATCGTTAGATGAAAAACTTCCTGTAAAATTAAAGTGGGTTTTCACAGCCTTTTTATTTAAAAATTGGATTACCTCCTGCTGCTCCATTGCTAATGCCATCTCATAGACAGTCTCTTGTAAATGCACTCCGCAATCTATTAAAGCTGCAAGCATTTTGGTATCGTTATTTTTCACTGCCAGGTGTGCGGGAGTTAATCCATTCTTATCCATTTGGTTTAAATTAGCTTTGTGCTTAGCCAAGGTTACTATAGCCTCACGCTGACGATAGCGCACTGCCGTATGAGCGGGGGTTGCCCCGTCCTTATCTGTTTTGTTTAGGTCAGCACCACATTTATCTAAAGCCGCTAAAGTATTGATACAGCCATTTTGTGCTGCCAGATGAACTGGTGCATACCCCTCTTTATTGACTCGGTTAAGATCAACGCCATGTTTTGCCAACTCTACGATCACATTAGCGTTACCATGACGTACTGCAGCAAAGCTGGGAGTTAACCCATTTTTGTTCGGTCTATTGAAGTCAACTTTATATTTTGCAAGTTCAGCAATAACCTCGGCGTATCCATTCTCAGCAGCAATTAAAACTGGAGTTAGACCTTCGTTGTTCGCTTTTTCAAGATTAGCGCCAGACTTTCCTAATTCCACAATGACATTACTATAACCATTGTATGCAGCTATACAGGCGGGAGTATTGCCTAGACTGCTCGGTTTATCTAAATCAGCTTTATATTTTGCAAGTTCGCTGATGACTACAGGATATCCAAAGTTTGCAGCCATACAGGCAGCAGTCCATCCTTTATTGTTTGGTTTATCAAGGTTCACTTTATATTTAGCCAGCTTGGCGATAACCTCTGCTTGACCGCAACGTGCAGCAATAATTGCTAAGCCTACACCATCTTGTTCACGGAAGGCTTGTTCCTTAGTGAGTATATGGCTAGATTTTAGGTACTCCAAATGCTGAGCTAAGGACGGTAAAGCCGTATTATTTTGGGTGGTAATAACCCGTGCGTTTAAGGCGATTGGGCTACCAAACCAGCTATTATCAAATCCTTTGACAATCATTTTTGTCAGAGAAGATACATCCTCTGTTTTAAAAAATCGGCTGGGGTATTGATTAATATCCATAAAACCCCAACCACTATTTGGTTTAAAACTCAGCGCTATTGCATGTTTGGTATTCCCCAAAAGTATGCCAAGCGTTTCTGAGGATGAAACACTAGATGCTTGCAGTACAGCACCTAAATCTCGCAGATAACGGGTAATTTCCTCACTGCTACTAACCATAGACTCTGAATAAATTTCTACTAGACCACCTCTAGCAGCTATTTGATCAGAGGATGCAAAATAAGAATGCAAGGAGATATTGCATTGATTGCTGCGAAAGGCTTTGTTAAAGACCTCGGAAAAATCAAACGGTGTTTGATAAATACTTACACTGTCAAAATAAGCAAGGATATCTAAGATCTTTTTGTCTTCTTGATTTAAGTTCTTACCTTTTTTCGCTTTGACAATTTGTACTAATTGGTTGACGTCCTGACCAGAGGCAATCAAAGCTTTTATATTGTTAATCCGATTTTTAAACAGCGCCTCTTCACCAAGAATGCAAGCCTCTATCCAACGAAAAGCGCTGCCCAGACAAATCCCTTTAGTATTTTTATAACCGAGTTTTAAAAATAACTCTAACATCCCAGTATGAGTTTCCATTTTTATACTCTTTCGTTTTTATATAGTTAAAATAACTTTCCCAATGGTTTGTCGTCCTTCAAGAACCGATTGGGCTTGTGCCTCAGATATTGACCTGTGCAGATATAGATTTAAATCACATTTTGGAGATAAAAACAAATTTTAAGTTTTGGAGCATCCCATTTCCAAACGAAACCATTCATTGCTAAATTTGCACCGATCTGCTCGTTTTGCTACACTCTGCATACAATCCCGATACCCCTTCGCATTTCATGGAAAAAGTGAACGTCACCAAACAGTTTTCATACCGCCTACATGATGCGATGATTGCTGCTGGCTTCAACTCAAAAAGATCCACCTCGGGTGTCTGTATTCACAAGCTCGCAGAAATCACCGGCTATTCCTTACAAATATGCCGTAAATACCTACGTGGCGAGGCCATACCTGAGCCTACAAAATTAATGGAGATTGCAGCAACCCTGCAGGTAACTCCTGGCTGGTTACTTTTTGGCGATGCGGATAGTGTTGCCCATTTATCGACAAATAAGTTAACAATTAGCAAAGAGTTGTTGCACTATATTTTCAGCAGAGCAAGTTGCCTATATAATGGCAATCTAAGTGAGCAAGAAATCCCGGATTTTTTAATTGAATTAATTACTGATCTTTCGCTTATTGATGCTAATGAAGACCAGTCAAAAAAAATTATCGATTTAGCTTTGTCATCAGTGAAACACTTTAGCCAATCGCAAGGAATGTAAAAAAACCTATTATGGATAAACGCTGTAACGAGGTAGTCCCTCACCCGCAATTTTTCGAATCCCTGTTTGCCTTTAAAAATAAAGTCTCCAATGTGTTTAAAGACATTATAGGCATTCATGCACTGCATCATTTTGCGATTGCCCGTATTGATGAAGACAATAAGCTGATGATTCTATCCGCCACTCCTGCTCTCGAGTTTACCCTCTTCAATAGCCAGTTATGGCGCTTCGATGAAACTTATGATCCCCAGTGGTTCCAACGCTGTGCGCAGTCTGCCTGGCAACCCTTGTATCACGCAACACGCTACGATGAACTGTATTATTTAAAACAAATTAAACACGACCTTCCGCTTGGCCTTTCTTTCGCACGACAAGTAGAAAATGACCATTACATCTATTCCTTTGCCACCCACAATGACGATGCTCATAGCCAGGAATTGTTTGCGAATCAAACAGAGGACTTCAATAAAATAGGGTATTATTGCCATGATTTATTGAGCCCCTTGTTTGGGTTTGCAATAACGTAATTTATTGCTACAATCCACCCATTTTGTTGACCAACTAAGCCAGTTATTGTTCATGCCTATATTTATCAGCGCATTAGTTCCCCACAGATCAAGAGATCCTCACTGGCAATTCCAGTTTGCATTTAACAGCTCGACCTTAGATATAGACTGTATTGAAATAAAATCTTTAGGGGCAGATCTCATTGATGACCATGAGACTCCTCCACTTCCGCTACGCAAAGTAACCTTTATCTATATGAGGGCCAAATTGGCTAATTATGCCTTGGTTATCATGGTAAGTAAGGCAATCAATAAACAAAAATCAGTTACTGTTTTGCAGGGATTAGACTTAGAACAGTTCCCTTTAGTTAGGACAATTTTATCAAATACTACACGACAGCCAGTTCAGGTCGCCTTCGCTTGCTTAAACCAAAGTGCATCATCACTTTTGCACAAAGACAATTGGACTCATTTATCCATTTACGTACCATTAGCTTTCTTGTATTACAAAAGATTGCATGAAGGAATTCGCCTCGATCTTGTTGAGCAATTAGCCCTAAAACCATCCATTAAAAAACTCGACATAACCGAAATAGGTTGCGGCTATGCCGATGCCTTACGTCTAGTTTTAGGTAGCTTACCTGACAATATTTCTTATAGTGCACAAGCCATCGATTTTGATGTTAAAAATCTTGAGGTTGCCAAAGAGCGAAGTGCCAATTTTCCTCAAATTACTTTTACACAAGACGACTTTTTTGCAGTCAATGCAAACGGTAGCTTTTTCGATCGCACTTACCGTATGCAACCGAACAAAGAGCCCAATACTTTACGAATAATGATCTCCTCAGGCGGTTTATCAGTGGCGACTGTCCCCTCCTATGAGGACTTGTTATGGTTACTACAAGAAGCACATCGCTACAAGGTAGATATGATGCTTATAGGAAGTATCGTAGCTATGCCTTGGCATCTTCCTTCAGTTAAACGAATCGGTTTTGACATCGCAGTTAGACCTGTACCCGGCTGCTCCACCCAGCCTTTATATATTTTACACTATAGTCAACCAGATTATAGTTTTAATAAAATTGCTGCTCTTTTAAAAGACGGTACTAAGGTCCATCTTAATCTACAGTTTTGCGAAGACCCTCTGGGGGTATTATCAGGTTTAACACAAGCAGAAAGATCACCGGTTGCCAGTATCGATATTTCCTTTTGTAGATTATCAGAAAGTGATGTAGTGAAACTCGATACTCTTTTAGCAAGCTTCCCTTCCCTACGTCTAGTAACTCACCGTCGATTACGACAAGCTGACTTAACTGAATTACCTCTCAGCACAAACCATGAATGGAAGTGGAATTTTTTAGCCCCCTCGTTGCAAGAAACTTTAATAAGCCAATTTTTTTCTAGAAGAGCTACTTATTTTAAAACGCAAGTCTTTCAAGGCATCTCTACAGGTTCTGATCTATCCCCTTATATATCTAACGACGACTGTCGGGTAATTGTTGATCTGTACAATAACAGTGGCGTAACTTCATTGCTTGATAAAGATACAACAAATGCCTATACCCTAAACCTTTTAGAGGCTGCGGCCCATGCATTTCCGTTATTATTGCTTGTAGTTATACACCGTTGTAAAACGGGTTATAAATCTAATGAAGACAGTGAAATTGATGAAAATGAACTTCTAGATAAATCAGGTTACGTGGGTTGTGTCTTATTATGTTCTACCTACGACCCCAAACGTGAGATAACCAGTTACAAAGCCCTGCGTCAAAAAGGATTTTTTAGTGACTCTCTTTATTGTGCAATCATGAACAACCGTATTCGTGAAATTGAAGCTAAGAAAAGTGAGGTGCAAGCTTATGATGAGGCTTTAGACTTGTTTAGAGAAGCCAACAATGAAGCAATGCGACTTCCCTAAACCACGCGACTAAACTATTGAATTTATTAAAAATCAACTTGGAAATTTCTTCTAAATCAATTACTCTGCATGCAGTTAAACCTTATCCCTCTGTATTATGCTTTGAAAGGAGCATCACCCAGTTCTGCTTCAGGAGCTGCTGGTGCTTCATTTCAAGCAGGAAATACGCAAAAATTAAAAACATCCAATAAGTATAGAAAACACCGTCGCGCGAATAGACGTGCTGTGCATAGAGCTCATAAACACAGATAAGTAATTTATAATTTCAAAGAAAGGAAAGTAGACTTCATCCCTAGGATGTCGTCTACTCTAATGGAGATTATACCATTGATGGAGCTGGAGCTGCATTTTGTGCATTTGAAAAAGCATTCACTGCAGTTTTAACCAAGCTTCCGATGAAGTCTACGAAGTTAATAACAGGAGATAATAAGGCACTTACACCTGTAAGACCTGCTACAATTAGAACAGCAAAAGCATTCGTAAGCGCTTCACCTGCTTTCGCAAAATCACCTTCAACTAAACGAGCAATCGCTTCTAAAGTGAAAGACAAAGCATGTCCTGAATATTTTATAGCTAAAGAACCATACATCACAGGAGCAGTAACGATAGTTGCAGCACTAAAAAAAGCAGCCTTTGGCGTAGAGTAAGGCGTGAAGAAAACACCTAAAGGGCTTTCAAATTTAGTTACTTTTGCAAGAACGTCATTTGCAACACCAGCTAATTTAGCTACGTAATCTTCGTTTAATTTAATCTCGTTTTCCACAGTAATTCCTCAGTTATCATTAAAATCAGAGCAATTATAACACAGTTAAATCATATATGGAACATTTTTGAGCATATTTATAACATTTATTTTAATAATACTCACATGTAGCCCGAATGCAGGGCTAGCGTAATCCGGGTTTCTTTAATGCAAAAAATGCCAATGATTAGAACGGTATACACTAGAGAAAACCCGGATTACGCTGACGCTGCATCCGGGCTACAATTAACAAACAGAACAAATTAAGACAGCGTAGCCTGGATGCAGCGCTAGCGTAATCCAGGTTTCTTTAATGCAAAAAATGCCAATGATTAGAACGGTATACACTAGAGAAAACCCGGATTACGCTGACGCTGCATCCGGGCTACAATTAACAAACAGAACAAATTAAGACAGCGCCTCCCAATTCCAACCTAATATACCAACCACCAATTCTTTGCTACAGTATAAATATCCCAGATAATGCGCATAAATAAGGAAATGGAATGCCTTTTTCAATTCTTGGCAATCAGGACAATGACCGTCTTTACTGCACAGGCTCGTTTACTAAACTCTTAACGACTTATGTCTGCCTCAGCAAACTTGCCGAAAATTATGATTTAAACACTATAGTCGATGACCCTGAGTTTTTTGATAGCATCGCCACCACGGAACAAGCAAGATCTTTCCTAGATATTTTTCAACAAGTCATAGGCTCGAACTTTAGTATTCGTGATATCTGTAGTTATTACACTGGGCTTCCTTATACATTTGATATCAGTGAAGCAGAGATGGATGCGGTGGATGCAGGTAAGGCCTTTAAACACCATAGTATAATGGATGAACAAGCCTTTTTAGAGCTTTGCCGCCACAACATTACTCCTGTATATGCCAAACAGAGCAAATTTCATTACTCTGAAATTGCCATCATCTTTTTTGGTTATTTCATGGAAAAGGTCTATGACACCCCGATCGAGACCTTTTATGCTGACTATATAATAGATAAATTCGGTTTGAAAAACAGTCATTTTTCCCGTACTCGGCTAAAAAATGCCAATGAGATGGATTTATCCGATCACTACGATTACCCTTCTATAGCTATTCAAGACCACGGTTATTTTTGTTACAGCAATGGGTTTTTCACGACTTTAAATGATGAAGCTACATTACTCACTGGTATGCTGAAAACCGCAGTGTTTAAATGCATGACGGATACAACCAAGGCACGCGCAGCCTCACCCAGATTATTAAATGGTTTAACTATTGAGTTGCGTTTAGTCGGTGATGATATCATCTATGGTTATGAAGGGCTGTCTTACAGTGGGTGCAATCTTTTTGCTTACTCGACTAAACTTCAACAAGGTTATGTGGCTTTCTCTTATGATGAGGATGCCATTTATCCCTATGTATATGAAAACTTCGGATACACTGATTTTGATAAAATTCCCCAATCGAATGAGGTGATTTATCAAAAGTTTATTAAATCCTACGCAGAACCGATAGAACGCAGACCCATTCCTTGCGAATACCGAGGCAGCTATCAACGAGTCCAAATTAACGAAAAGCAATTAGAGGATCAATTTAGCGTTGATACTCACAGTATTACCATCCGTAATCCAACAATAGAGCAATATGAAATCGTTTACGCCAAAAACTGCTACCGAATACTCAACAAAGACCGCACACATGGATTAAAGGTAGGGTTTTTAACCAGCAAAAAAGGGAATAGGTACATGTCATATGATGGAACCTTGTATAAAAAAATCCCCCAAACTCAAACAGCGTAATCCGGGGTTCTTTAACCAAAAAAAATGCCAAGGATTAGCACAGTATTCGCTAAGGAAACCCGGATTACGCTAACGCTGCATCCGGGCTACGGTTTATAAACAGAACAAATTAAACAGCGTAGCCCGGATGCAGCGCAGCGTAATCCGG
>Ga0209174_10000887_pt1 | contig 21758 bp, 17 predicted proteins | sample JI91814BDNA_FD_187505 | JGI IMG/M metagenome (GOLD analysis project Ga0209174, IMG submission 187505) | Wastewater effluent complex algal communities from Wisconsin, to seasonally profile nutrient transformation and Carbon sequestration -... | ecosystem: Engineered > WWTP > Effluent > Algae...
TTTTAATTGGTTCAAAGATTTCTTTAAATTCCATTTGCATTTCCTTTCTTATAGATGAATATAAAATAACGCGATACTATTAAGTTTTCGGTAAGCAAAGAATTATGGCAAGTCATTTCCAAACATTATGCTTAAAAAGATTTCTTTTGATTTATCCAAAAAAAAAGATTGAGAAACGCAATGTATAAACTGCGATTCTCAATCTTCTTTTTTGATGCTTATATTGAATGCTTTAAAATTATTCTTTTTTGTGGCTAATCCTATTCATCCACTAGGATCAAATCTTCGACAATTGCTTTTCCATCTTTTGTAACGGAGATTTTAATTTTCGATTTTCCTTTACGAACGGTTTTATCAATGGAAGCTGCCTTTTCTTCGGGGATGAAATATTCCTCCACACCAGCTTCAAATCTTCCGTAATTGCATTTGCCTTTCAGAAAAGCATCGCAGTCTTTGAGCAAAGTCTTCTGGCAATTCGGCACATAATAATGAGTAGCCGCTTCACCTAGTTTTAGGCAAATGCAGCTTTCTTGATCGTTCTTGAAACTATCATCCTGACAGGTATTATTTCCATAGTCAACTCTGTAAGTAACATAGTGACCGGAAATGGGGTTTACCGGGTCGTAGCCGCTAATGGGAAGGATAAATCTCAATCCAGATTGCAATGAATAGGCTTTGAATAATGTTAATAAAACTAATGCCGCTATTGGTAGAATAAGAGATGGAAGGAAAAATTTGTTCTGATTCATATAAGTTCTCCTATGAAGCGAGTAATTTTATCTCGGTTTTTTATGTAGAATACACAGACTACAATGATAAGTATACCGGAGAAAATGAGCCCGAATGCAGTGAATATAAGACTAGTGAATAATTGAAAGTAGGCGACAAGGAAACGAATTCCAATAGACACAATTGCAAATTCGAATAATCGTCTCGATTCCAGAATATGAAATAAAAAGCCTGCCACAAACCAAATTACTATAAATAAAAATGCATCCAATGCCTGCGAGTGAAATCCGAATACATGCGCGCAAAACATAAATGAATACGTTCCGAGGCCGATGAGTAAAAGTAGGGCTAATTTCTTATTTTGTAAATAGGATAGATAAACACTGACGCCTGAGAATAGAAGGCTAACGAAGATTATACCTTGCAATAATTCTCTAGAATGTTTTTCGGAGTTCATGTCTAGAAGTCCTAGGAAGGAAAAGAAGATGCTTCCCGTCAAGAACCCGAACACTGACCAGAACAACGAAGTAGAACCAAAAACTTGTAGACTTGCTTTTGTAGATGCTTGCAAAGGAAAAGAAATTACTAACATAAGAGCGGGTAACAACGAGTATGTCCATGATAGAAGAATTTCTTCTTCCTTAAAACTACTGACTGTTTCAATAAAGAAAGATGTAACTGAAAAGATAGTTGCCACGAACCAAATATGAGTAGTTGCTCTTCCTGTAGTGTGTAAAACAATTGGAAGTGTTATTGCGCACCAAAACATTGCTGCCTGGTAAAATTTTCCACCGGTGTTATAAATCTGTGAAATTAAACCAATTGATGCCAGGATCAAAAGAAAGTAGGAAATGATTAGTGTTTCTAGCAGCCATTTCTTTTCTGTTTCCTTATAACGAAAAATGGAATATGATAGTCCGCCAAGTATGGTAAAATCCATCAGTAGCTTAATGCCGTCTGCAAGGTCTTCCCAATTCGATGCGATAAGCGAAATGATTCCCAGGCAAATTACAATTACTCCTAGCGTAATAACAGTATAAGCCGCTAGGTTCTTAGGAGAATGTTCTTCTTCATACAACCGTATTGATTCAAACTGAGAGTCCGAAATGAGTCCGGCATTCTTCCAGAGTGTAAGTTTTTTTAAAATTTTATTCATCCAACTCTATCCTTTTTTATAATTTATAATTCACACGAAAAATTAAAAATTCTATTTGGTAATCCATGTAATTTCCCAATAATCAGAAAGGTATCGAATCGAGCCAAAGAAAAGAACGGCTATTAATAAGTAACCGGAGATTTCTGGATAGGTTGATACTATCCAATCAGGAAAATGCTTTATTAAAAGGGGAAGGCTTAGGTAGTGAACAACGCAAACTGCAACAAGGGCTACTTGCCATTTGCCCCAAGCGTTGGGTTTTCCCTGTATTCCGCGCTTGAAGTATAAAAAAAGTCCAAGGCATACTCCAATGATTTCTCGAACAATATATAGAATTAGAATCCAGAGCGGAAACTGGAAATAAGCCGTTATAGTAGAAAGTCCGCCAATGGTTACGATTTTATCAGATACAGGATCCAGGTATCTACCTAGAATTGTTTCTTCGTTTAGAAGTCTTGCAACCAATCCGTCGAGGTAATCACTTAGCACGACTAGAAAGCAAATGAAGACTAAAACATAATAGTATTTTAGAATGCTCGTATCTTCTTTGAATTCTGATGCATATTGAACAAAAAATGGTAGGAGCAAGGCTCTAGAAATTGATAAAAAATTTGAAATTGTAAAAACTTTATCCTTTAAAATTTCATTTTTCATTATTCTTGATTTTACTTTGTATATAGAGCGACATATGATCTTTGTATTTTTCTTGAATCGATGGATCCTTCCAGTCATTTCCTGAAAATTTCTTTCGACATGTTTTCTTTTCACAGTGTAAATCCACCGAATACTCTGGATTTGTCTCAGTCATCGCATAATCAAAAGTTAACTCTTCACCGATACTAATTTCTCTTAGAGCGACAAATACTATTTGTCCTCTCACTCCACAATTTGGCTCACAGCAATGATTCATACGCCAGTCATCGCTTGGCTCTTCAGGGTTTAGTGGGCAAATCAAAAATCCGTTTTCTATATAATAGCTGTAATCTTTGTATCCTTTTTTTTCTATAAGATTTGCATGTTGCTCTTCTGTGAGGATAAGTCCACCGGAAATGCTGACGATCTCTCCTTTCGGAATTGTTTCACGGGCTACCAAGCCGTAGCCTTTCTCTCCTAAGTGTTTTTTTTCTACTTTAGGACTTACATAACTTTCTGATTTTACAGTTTTTAAAATTTCTTCTGAGTATTCCATTTATTTGCCTCTAAATAGGAGAAGACTATTTCCAATTCTAATCTCATCAAAATCAAACAAAGCTTTTGGACGAAGTAGCTTTTTACCATTTAAGAAAACGCCTGAATTGGAAACAGTGTCAAAGATTATGAAAACATTTTTTACCCTTTTGATTTTTGCATGCATCGGGCTTAAGGAAGAATCCCAAAGAACTAAATCATTCGAAGCAGTGCTACCAATCGTAATTTCTGGCTTATTGATAGTAAACTGTCTGCCCGGATTTGGTCCTTCTTTTAAAATTAGAATTCCTCTTTCATACGATTCACCTTTTTCTAAAACGTCAGGCGACACTTCATATGAATTTTCTTGAAACGAACTTTCAGATTTTTGAATCGTTGCAGTGGAAGAGGAAATGGAGTCTTCATCGTAGGAATATAAATCATCAGAGTCTTCTTCCTTACTTTCTTCACTTTCTTCGTAACTTGAATACTTTTTAAAAGTAGGAGTGCTCAAAGTATCCGCAGAAATATTTTCATGATAATAAAGATCATTTTTTAAAAGTTCCTCTTCTCTAAGTCGCATTTCTTCTGCGTAGGCTCTCGCTTTATTTCGCTTATTCACTGCATAGAGGAGAAGAATGCATATAAATAAGATGATGAACATAAACGAATAAAAAAATTCAATATTCGAAAACTTTGACTTTGCAAAAGTCATTAGAGTTAAATCATAATTAGCCTTAAAATCGTTTTCACCAACTTTGAGAGAAATTTGAACGGAGCTAGAACGAAGTGGCTTTGCGCTTTCCGCAAAAGGGGATTTATATTCTATGATTGGCGGAGTTTTTCTAAAAGAATAGAGTTGGGATTGCATTGCTGCTATAGAAGTATTTTTTTCTATTGGATAAAATTCACCTTCACTGTATTCAGCAAGACTAAGATATTTTTTTTCACTCAGGGCAAGCATATGAATGGGAAATTTTAATGCTTTGGATTTTTTAATTACGCTTGCAATCGGCTCGTCTACTTCTACTTCTTTGTCAGTGCTAATTACAAAAAGCAGATTTGGTAATTCATCTTCTCGCATTTGCGAATATAAAAAATTGAGCGCAAAATTAGTTCGATTTCCTGAGCCCTGTGAAATGGATTCAATCTTTTCAAGAGCTTCTACTTTATCCATATTCAGATTTAAAAAATAAGTATCTCTTCCATAAATATGAATTCCCACTTTGTCTTCTTTGCTAAGACTTTGAACAAAAGTAGCGGCTAACTGTTTGGAGTATTGGAGGCGATCTAATTCATTCGATGCTTGAATAGAAAGAATTAAACGAATCGGGCGAAGCTGATTTGATTTTAAAATGCTAATAGTTTGAATTTGCCTAGTAAACCCTTCCCGAGTTTCTGTGATGTGAATACTTTCTCCTTGCAAAGGCTTTGCCTTATTTTCCTGCATGTAGATATGCACCATAGGATATTTATTTGCGTCTACTTTTTCCAGTTGAACCTTAGAGTCCGAGAAAATAGCCATTGGAAAAATAAGAGCGCTAAGAATTAGGCTTATAAACTTCAAAATTTACCTCGTTTCATCCATTCACTATTATTTTAAAACCAGTTTTTGTGAATATTCAGATTGTAATTTATTCATATTTTTATTTAGTAAAGTGATTTTTTCAATTAGCTCGCCGGACTTGAGAACAGTTACGTCATCTGCCAATTCGCGAACGATTCTCATGTCATGTGTGATTAAGACAAGCCCAATTCCACTATTTTTCAACATTGAATGAAGTAGGCTTAGAGTCAACTTTTCATTGATTGAATCAAGAGCAGTTGTTGGCTCATCTGCGATGACAATTTCAGGCTTAACCGCTATTGCCATTGCCACTAGAATTCGCTGTTTTTCGCCACCGGAAAGATTTTTGGGAATAGAATGATAGCTTTTTTTAGGATCTCGGATTTGCAATTGTTCTAGAATTTCTAAGATTGAGATTTCGTTGGCAAGGGTAGGGAATTTGAGACGAAAATAATCTCTCATCTGTGCCCCAATGGAAATAAAGGGATGAAATGACTTGCCGGGATTTTGAGGAATGAGTGTAATTTTTTTTCCACGTAAGTTTTCCCAATCTTTGGTGGAATAATCTAAATAGCTCTTTCCTAGTATGGAATAGGAATCAAAATTTAGACAGAGCTCCGGGTGCGTTAGGTGAAAGATTGAATTGGCAAATGTCGTTTTGCCGCTTCCTGACTCTCCAATGATTGCATGAATCGAATCTTTTCTGAGCTCGAAATTAAAATTTCTTAAAATTTCTCTACCGGATTTGTCTACTATGTTCAGATTCTTTACTTCTAATAAATTCATGCTTCACTTTCCATTTTCTTTTTTATCTTTAGAATGCTTTTCTTGAATTCATCCATCGCAGTATCGAAATTCATCAGGTTCAGATTTTTTGAATTTGGATTCATGTCCTCCGAATTGACGCCTTGATTCAAATAAAACAATTCATCCGATACAATTTGCTTTTGTTTTTTTGTAGCGACATCTAGAAAACTATTTTTAAAACTATCACCGAGGCTAATCATCAAAACTGCTATATGATTTACACTCATATGTAAAAATAGCATCTCTTTCCAATATCTATTCCAGAGGATTATCTCTTTCCAATTGAATTTATTTTTTTCATCTAGGATTTCTAATGCTTTATCATTTAAATTTAAATTTTTGAATCTATCTAAAATTCCTTTAAGACTGGAAAATTCATTTTGAATCACTCGATTCAATTCTGCTTCCGTAACTTGAATGAGTCCGGTCACTTTTCCATCTGCATTGATTTGTAAATGATTCGAAGTGCTTACGATGATTGAGTAAGCTCTTCCATTTTTTTCTGTGCCTTCTAATCTATAAAGCCCATGTCCATTTTTAGTCAATGAATACATGGTTCTTTTCACAACGAGACCTGAATTGACTTTTAAAGTAATCAAAAAGTCGGTGAGCTTTATTTTCAAATCTTCCAGCTCTCTTTCCATTCCTTTCGGGCGTTTGGGAGGACGGCGCGGCTTATCTAGATCTTCCGCAGTCGGTCTTTTGGGGAAAAATTTCTTAAAAATATTTTTAAGCTTCATTTCCGTAATCCGGTCTAACGTTGGAAGGTCTATCCAAAGTTTTATTTTTGAGTTCAAACATCTTTGCAGTTTTTAAAAAGGTAGAGTAGGCTGAGGATACAGCAATTACAAATCCCGGGTATCCATCTAAGAATCCTAATTTGAAAAAATAAATTTCAATAAACTTACTCCAGGGTTTTAAAATAGAGCGGATAACGGAAAACGAGTTTCCTTTTTTAAATCGAGTGAATGCAACAATAGAAGAAAATTTATTGATTGTATCGACTTGATGGGATAGATCTTTAAAACTATAATGGATAATATCTCCTTTCAGCTTTTCGCCTTTTCCTTCAATTTCAATGTAATCATGAGGATTTTCGCCAGTCCAATGAGCATATCCCTTTTTAAAGAAGCGATAGCGATAGAGTGGATACCAGCCCGAATGACGTATAAATCGCCCCATATGAAACGTTAAGCGAGATATCTTATAGCCATTAGAGTCAGTAGGATTTTGTAGAACTTGTTCAATACTTTTCATTAGTTCAGGCGTGGCTCTTTCATCTGCATCGAGCGATAAAATCCAATTACCCGCACACAAAGAAATCGCATCATTTTTTTGCTCAATATGACCTTTAAACTTCTGGGAAAAAATTTTTACCTTTGCATAGGCTTTGGCAATTTCTATAGTTTTATCCGTGCTCATTGAATCTAAAAGGACAATTTCATCAGCGAAATTGTGAACAGATTCAATACAATCGCGTATATTGGCTTCTTCGTTGAACGTTATGATTGCAACTGAAAAGTTTATTTTTTTGTTTTCATTCTTATCCAAAGAGAAAATACCTGTATTTATACGTTTATGAACTCAGATAGATTGTCGGTCATTTTTTTAAACCTCTTCATTATAAGTTTTCCCCTTTCCGTTACGGCTAGCCAGTCCTTTATCTTTCTTTCAGTCATACTATTTTTATACAGTTCTTTTTCCAATAAATCTCTTTTAATTACACTCAGGAATCGTGCTTTTGTCGCTGCTTTGGGGATTTATATCGCCTTATTGCCGGCAGTTTTCGTTAATTTGGGCAATTACGAGAATTCTTTGGCATCGATTTTTTTGAAATCGGAAATTTCGGATTTTTGGATGTGCTTTGCAGTTCTTCCTGCCTTTTATCATATTCGAAATCCGGAAAATCGGATTTGGATATTACGCTCGATTTATGTTTCCGTTTTTTTAGTTGTCCTTTCTGGTTTCGTGTCTATCTTTACTCCTTTCCGTTTGGCTTCTTTTATCACTGCTGGATTTCAAGTCAAGGAAGGAAGTAGGCTTCAACACTTTGCGGGAGATTTTTGGGGACGTTATACTTATTTGCCGATTGGACTTATGAATACACATCTCACATTCGGCGGCTTATGCGGATTATTCTTTCCGGGACTTATTGTGCATTTAGGCATGACAATTCGAGAAAGAAAAGTTTGGAAGAATGTAGCATTGGGATTTTTTATTCTATTCTTTAGCGTTGTTTTATTTTATAATCAGAGTCGCTCGATTTGGTTGGGAATTGCATTTGCTTTCGGGCTAATACTTATTAAACTCATTTCTAATGCTGATATATCCAAGATTCGTATTGGGATTAAATATTTATCTCTACTTATAATTGCAATTTTACTTCTAGGAATTGCAAGCATTGGAATTTACAAAAAGAATTGGCTATTACAGAGAGCCTTCCAGGAAGGACTGGCTGACAATACAACGGAGAATCAAAGATTTTTTATTTATAAAAATACTCTGAGTCTTGTTTCAGATCATTTTTTACTTGGAGTTGGGAGTGGAAGATTCGATAAAGAGCACGAGAAAAAATCAAATGCAATGATTGATACCTTTGAGCAACTCTGGTATGAACTTTCTATTACTCCAAGACAACATGCTCATCATGATATGCTCCATTTTTATGCGATTGGTGGTATATTAGGATTAGTCGCTTTTTTACATTTTTGGTTTTACTTATTTCGATTATTTGTAAAAAATCCACTTACATCTCAGACTGTTTTGTTTTCAGGAATTCTATGCATATTCATTGCAGGTTTTTTTCAATGTTATCTTTTAGATGATGAAGTGGCTCTTCCTTTCTTTGCCTTTATTGGACTTTTTGCGGGAAGTTTACAAAAAGAAGATGCTAGGGCAAAAGCAATCGAAGGAATTAGAGCGAGAAAAAAGGCAAATCTAAATGATACATTTCAAGTTGAATCAGTTTCTATAGAAAATAGTTTGCTATATTTAAAAAAGAGAATTGCCCTCGGAGGGAAAAATTCTCCCTTTGAAGAATACAATTTCTATACTCTATGTGTATTATTTATTCCAATCGCTTTAAGCCTTGGTTATATTTTTTACAAGACAAGATTCGAACCAATGCAGGTTTATAAGAGAAAGGTAACTCTCAATTATCCCCAAGATAAGCCTCTGGTGTATTCCTCTCTGAATGGTAAATCTGTATTATACCCTATAAATCATGTTGGCGAGAATGATACAATTAAAATTGAAGGTTGTTTATCGCATAGATTTACTAAACCGATTTCTATTCGAAAGACTTCATTTTTTATTAATTTAGAAAATTTGCCGACAGCAAATAATCCGCCGACAGAAGTTTTTATTATAATAAAAGAAAGAGATGCATTTGATCAAGATAGACTTTACAGAGTTCATTTATCAAAACCAATCGGCAAAGAATATTTTTTTAAATTGGAAAGATTAGGGAAAACGAATCTAAAGATTGAGGATGAAATCCTTTATTCAAATCTACTCGAATCGAGTCGATTTCCGGAGAATATTTACTTTAGAGATTTTGAATTTCGCTTCAATGGATTCGATAGACAACAGGAATATTTCGATTTGCCGCTCATTGACTTTGGAGGTTTATGTGATGCTAAGTGAATCTTCTAAACTCTTTGGGTTAGTTTTTATATGAACGAAGAAATACTTAAATTCTTAAAAGAAAAAATAAAGAATTTATCTGATTCCTCGGGCTGTTATCTCTGGAAGAATTCTTCGAAAGATGTAATTTATGTAGGAAAAGCACTACGTTTAGCTGATAGAGTTCGCAGTTATTTGAATCCAAAAATTTCTGATTTAAAAACAATAGCTCTTCAAAATGAAATTGATGATTTAGATTGGATTGCTACTAACACCGAAGAAGAAGCACTCATCTTAGAAGACAATTTAATTAAACGATATAATCCAAAATACAATATTCGTTTAAAGGATGACAAGCGTTATCCGTTCCTTTGTGTTTCAACTGATGAGCCATACCCGATGATCTATCTTACTCGTCGAATTAGAGCAGATAAGAAAAAATACTTCGGTCCTTATACAGATGTAAAGGCAGCGAGAGATATGCTTGATACAATTCATAAAGTTTTTCCAATTCGAAAGACAGTGCAAAAACTTCCACAGGCAAAGCCGCTTAGACCCTGTTTAAATTTTCATATCAAAAGATGTCTCGGTCCCTGTCAGGGAAATATTTCAGTAGAGGAATACTCTATCGTTGTGGAACAGATTGTTAAGTTTTTAGAGGGGAAAAAGGAATCTCTTTTAACTGAGCTAAGAAATCGGATGAATTCTCATTCAGAGAGATTGGAATTTGAACGCGCATTGATTTATCGAAATATGATTGAAAATATTCAGTCGATTCAAAAGAGGCAAACAGTCATTAACCAAGCAGGTGGAGATGAGGATATCATTGCTTATGCGAAAAGAAACGATGAAGGTCAGATTGTAATCCTTGAAGTAAGGGACGGACGCATGGAAGGCAAGAAATCCTTTGCGTTAAATGGACTTTCTTTATCTTCTGACGAAGAGGTATTTGCCTCATTTCTAAAATTGTATTATTTACAGGCAACCTATATTCCAACTAGTATTGTTTTGCCACTCAATGTAAAAAAAGACATTGAAATTTTGATAGATATTCTCGCTAAGAATCTCGGCTTTAAACCAAAATTAAAATTTCCAGGGGCAGGGGAGAAAAAAGCACTGCTCGGACTTGCCTCAAAAAATGCAGAGATGAATTTGTCGGAAAGGCTTTTGGCAACGAAAATAAAAGATCAGACTGCTGCACTAAAAGAATTGAAAGAAAATCTAAAGCTGAAAGAATTGCCACGGATCATAGAATGCTATGATATCAGCCATTTTCAGGGCACAAACCCTGTGGCAAGTGGAGTTATGTTTGTGGATGGAAAGCCTTATAAGGCTGGCTATCGACGGTATATTATGAAAAGTTACGAAGGAATCAATGATCCCGGAATGATGCATGAAGTCATTGCAAGAAGGTTGCAAAGGATTTTGAATGAGAATGAATCATTGCCTGATTTGATTGTAATTGATGGGGGTGAGGTTCAGTTAACAAGGGCAACGGAGGCGGCGGTTGCTCTTGATTTGCCGCAACTTCCTATGATTGGACTCGCTAAGAAAAGAGAGGAGATTTATTTTCCAGGAAATAAGAATCCTTTTTCTTTCGAAATAAATTCTCCATCGATGCGACTCTTGCGTCAGTTGCGAGATGAGGCTCATCGATTTGGAGTTAGTTTTCATCGGGAAAGAAGAAATAAAGCTACGTTAAAAACTGCATTGGATAATGTTCCTGATATTGGCATTCAAAGAAAAAAATCGATTTTAAAATTTTTTCTGGGAAAGAAAAAACTGGCAAGTGCTACTTTAGACGAGCTTAAGCAAATTCCAGGTATTGGAGATAGATTAGCGCAAAAAATTTTCGAAAATCTAAGGTTGCAATCTAAGAAATGATATGAAAAATCCACCACAAATTCTAATTGTAGATGATATTGAATACAATGTTATCCTCCTAAATCAAATTCTCCTCAATGCGGGTTATCGAGTATTAACCGCAATGCACGGAAAAAAATGTCTCGAAATTCTAGAGACAGAGTTACCTGATATTATCCTCTTAGATGTAATCATGCCTGAGATAAATGGATTTGATATAGCCGAAAAATTAAAACAAAATGATAGAACAAAAGATATACCAATCATTTTTCTAAGTGCAATTTCTGATTACGAGACCAAGCTTAAAGGACTAGAAAAAGGTGCTGTAGATTATATTACGAAGCCTTATGATGATAGAGAAGTAATAGCTCGCATTCAGATTCATTTAAAAATTCGGGATTTGGAAAAAGAAAGAGTGGAGCATATTAAGTCACTTGAAACTTTGAATAAGGACAAAGATAGTCTTTTGCAAGTCATTGCGCATGATATGCGTTCGCCGCTCACTTCTATTATGCTGATGTCTGAGTTTATGATGGGGACGGATAAAGCAATAGATAAAGAAAAATTATATAAATACTCAAATACAATCTTTAACTCCAGCAAGAAAATTCTTGAATTAATTAATCAATTGATGCATACGAGCAAAGCAGAAACATCTAAAGTAGTCCTAGCAAATTTTGATTTAATTAAAACCATTAGTCAGTCCACAGATTTGATTGGCAGACTTTTGGATAAAAAAATGATAAAGTTAGAAACAAAGTTTTTCGCTCCTGAAATAACTGTAAACCTAGATGAATCGAAAATGGATCAAATTTTAAATAATCTTCTTTACAATGCAATTAAATTTACAAATTCAAGCGGCTTAATCCGATTAACCGTTGAAATTAAACGAGTGGACGAATTAAACTTGCTTCATATATGCGTTGCGGATAACGGTATCGGAATTCCTTCTAGTATTCTTTCTGAAATTTTGACTAAAAAATTCAGTTATCATAGAGTAGGAACTGAAGGAGAAGAAGGAACTGGACTCGGACTTTCGATTACTAAAGATTTAGTCAATGCACTAAACGGAAAAATAGAAATCGAAAGTCAGGAGAATCTGGGAACTAACGTTCATCTTTATTTTTACAAGTATTAAAACTCTCTATCGTTTTCTTGGTATAAAATTTTTCATTTTCGTCTTGAGTGACATTCTTTAAACGGTAATCAGCCAATTCGGATATGAAATTTAAAGCCGGGCTACAATTTTCTATGAAGAATTTATAACTACTAATACGAGAAATATAATTTCCGCTTTCAAGTTTTATAAAATTGTAGAGAATTCTTCTGTCAATGTCACCTAAATTCAAAGTTACATGTCTCGTGTGACAATGCTCAATTAGAATATCGGGCACATCTAAATTGGATGCGCAGGATCTTTTTAATCCATTAACAAAACCTTGGTAGTCTTTGAGAGAATACTTATAATAATCCTTTGGGAATTTTTCGTTTGACGGGGTAAACACTATTGGTGGCGCTTCTTTCTTGCCGACATTGATATCAAACTTGTCCTTTGTTTTATTTTCAATCGTTACGTCAAAGTATTCAATTTCTGTATCGCTTCTAGTTACATCTACTTTACTTTTGGATTTTTCACTTACTTTTATGTCTACGCTTCCTACTGATTTTTCCAAAATTTCTACCGACATACTTTGCTTAGCCGCATTGTTTAAATTGATATTCAGATTTTCTGCAGACTTATTTTCGACAAGCAGCTTGACTTTACCAACGGCTCTGTTGTTGAAATCAATGGAAACATTTTCTTTAGATTTATTCTCTAGACTAATTTCCAAATCTTCTTCGGAATGCGGGGCTATATCGACTGACATTTTCCCCGGCTGAGTTTCATCTATTCCTATATCCACTTTCTCTAACGAATCTGCACTCACACTAATATCTTTTCGATCAATTACTTTTGCAGGGGTTCGCTTTGGAACGATGACTTCCGGCGGCGGCTGACCGATATTAATCGCAAAATTTTTCTTTGCTTTATTTTCGATTGTTACATCAAACTCTTCAATGTCTGTGAAGATAGTATGGATTTCTACTTTTGGCTTAGATTTTTCAGCTACGTTTACATCCACTTTGCCTTTGGATTTGTCTATAATACCAACCGACATTTTCTCCTTTGAATGGTTATTTACGTTTAACGCTAATTTGTCTTTAGATTTGTTTTCTACATTCAGATTTACTTTACCGGCTGAGCGATTGTTTATGTCTACAGTGACATTTTCGTTAGATTTATTTTCTAAGTTGATATCTAGTTTTTCTTTTGTCTTCGGTCCAATGCTTACTGTTGTCTTACCTGGAATTGAGTCATCAATTGTGATATCAGCTTTTTGCATAGACTCGCTCGTAATCTCGATATCTTTCTTTTTGATTATTTTTTCTGGAGGTTTTTTTCGATTTCGATTTTTAGAGGATTCGTATAATACAAGATAGTCTTTTTGGAGTAACTTTTTATTGTTTGGATTTTCAATTAATAAGTCGTAGGTGCCGGCTTTAAATTTGTCCGTAGGAAAGAATAATTCTTTGTCGTTTACGATTGTGATTTCGGCTGGAATAACTGTATTACCCGTTAAAAGACTAACCTTTGTATTCTCAAAGTAGTGCGCGCCATTTAATTCGACTTTGTCTCCAATAGCCATTTCTTGTCGCTCTGTATCTAGAATTGGTTGTTGAGAAATTATCACTCTAAGCGGGTTCCAGTAAGACCATACCACAGGTTTCTTAAAAAAATTTAATACACCGATTCTAAACTCATACTTACCTTTAGGAAGATCTACATGATAAATATTTTCATTTACATTTGTTTCTATGATTACCTTTTCTTCTGATTTAATTTCTATTCTGTAGCCATTAGCCGCTGGTATCGCTCGCCACTCAATAAATCCTGTGTCTTTTTCAGCAAGAAGCTCTATTGTAAATAATACGATAAGCGACAGAATTGAAGCTATTAGAATTTTTTTAAATGCGCTAAGATTTTTAATTAGGTTTTTATTTTTCATAGAATTATTTTATTTATCTCGGTAGATTGTGTCAGGAGAGAGAATTTTGATTTCTTCTGGCTTTAAATTCTTTAAACCATCGTTGCTTAGATCAATTGTAAATTTCCCTCTTGCTGTTTTTCCTGCTGAATTTTTCTTATCATAGGGAGTTACGTCCCAGAGAAACGTTCCTTCGCTAAACTTAGAAAAATTTTTGAGTGTATAAGAGTTATTAGTTACTTTCTCATTTAGGAGAGTCTTTGTTTTTTTTCCGGCTTCCGATATTTTTACGACGTAGTGAGTTGCTTGTTTTACTTTGTCCCAACGAAATTGAATTTGCTTATCTTTACTTATATCGACTGTCCCCGCAACAGGAGAAATATGCTCTGGTGCTAAACCAGCAATTGATTCAGTTTCAACTTTTTTCTTCTCTTCGATTTTCTTTTCTTCTCGCTTCTTCTCTTCTACTTTAGCTAATTCTTTTTTCTCTTCTTCTTTCTTTGTAATTTCTTTTTTGCTGTCATTCTTAATTTCTGTCGGAGGTTGCTTTGTTCCGACTGTAAAAGAACTCACACTGCTTCGAATTGACGAAATTCCATCAGAAGAAGGTTTAGTAGTTACACGCCAGAAGTATGTTCCTTCTCCAAGGCTGTTTAAACCGATTGAATTCGAGCTAACAGGAATTGACTTAATAGTTGAGGTGAAATTGCTATTATCCGCAAGTTCAAGAGTGTATTGACTGACTGTCTCACTCGGAGTCCATGCAAAGGTGATGTTTGGATTTCCTCCTGCAGAGGCAATTGTAGCACCATTGGAAGGGGAAAATAGCTGTAACCCTGTTTCTTTAATTAGAATAAATTTTCTACTTTCACTATATTCAATTGCACCGGAAGAATTTTTACCACTCACTCTCCAGAAATATGTTCCCTGTGGTAAATTCAGATTAGCCGAGGCAACATTCTGTAACTTAGTATCAACTCTTTTAAAATCTCTTAGTCTGCTTAATTCAAATGTGGGATTTGTATTTGAGCCTGTGACTGTCCATCTGAAACTAATCGGAGTAGAGGAAGATGTGCTGATAAATTTCTTTTGATTCTCAGGTTCCTGTAAAGCAAAAGGAACTTTTCTTGTAGATACTCCCGATTCACCTAGAGTAGCTATTTCGTTTGGATTGAGTTCTTTCGAGTCTCCTTTTCCTTCGATGACTGCTTTGCCTTTGTCAAGGGAAACATTGATTCCATCGCTTCCGGAAGAATCAATCTTTGCATCACTCCCTGAAAGTTTTATCGTCTGGTTCTTGGTTTTTACAATGAGTTGCTTATTTGGATCGGTTCCCTTTGAACTATTAATTTGAATTGTGCCGCCTTCAAAGTTAATGTTTGGGGAGTTTCCTGTAAAATCTAAATAGATCATTGTGTTTTCATCGACTTGAATTTCTGTTCCATCGTTTAATTTGATTAGAGCATCTGATTCAGGATAGGTCTTAATTGTATCTTTATCTCTGAGTGGTGAGTTTGATTGAATGGAATGCCATACAACCGCTGATTCAAATTTACGTTGTATGGAATTGATTTTGAAAGATACAGTTCCAATGGACTCAAACGCACCTATATTTATGTTTCTATGCAGGTCAAAATAGAAAAGACCTGCGAATAACAGAATATTAAAAATGAGAAATGCTGGAATATTCCAGTTCTTATTCCAAGATTTCATACTTTACTTCTTTTTCCTCATCGTCGGATTTTTTCTTTTTACCCTTAGCCGCTGGCTCCGGAGCTTCATATTTTATATTGAGCAAAGTTCTTAGCTCTGGGAGAGTCTTAATACAATTCGGATCATCTTTTCTTCCTAGAACTGCAAAGATCGTTTGCGGATCTTCTTTTCCTTTGACTTTTATAGCTTGCATTTTCTCTACGTGGAAAATGTCTTTTACTTTTGAATAAGCTTCTTCAGAAATTAGTATATCCGTTCCAAAAGGTTTATTCAATGACTCAATTCTCGAAGCAAGATTCACCGCATCGCCAATTACTGTATACTCCAATCTTTCGTTAGATCCAATTTGTCCTGAGATCACATAACCACTGTTAATCCCTGAGCCAATTTGGATGATTGGTTTTTTGTCACCGCCTCTGCCCACATTAAATTTTATAAGAGCTTCGCGCATCATTAGAGTTCCGTTGATTGCATTTACTACAGCCATATCATCATGGTGAAGTGCCCCCCATGTTGCCATGATTGCATCCCCAATGAATTTATCTACAATACCATGCGTTGCTGTGATACATTTTACCATTTCGGTCATGTATTGGTTTAAAAATTCTACTACTTCCTCTGGTTCTAATTTTTCTGAGATAGAGGTAAATGAGCGTATGTCGGAAAAGAAAATGGCGCAATATTTGCGTTCGCCTCCGAGTTTAATTTCACCTTTCATAGCCATTTCTGCTATGTCTTTGTTTACAAATTTACCAAAAGCGTCTTTCATTTTTTCGCGCTCATCAAGACCTTTTGTCATTGAGTTAAACGAATTAGTCAGAATTCCAATCTCATCGTGGGCGCCTACTTTCAAGTTGACCTGATAGTTGCCTGTTTCTACTTCATGTGAAGCATCGACCAATGTTAAGATAGGATTGGTAAGACTATTAGCATAAAAGTATACAAATAGAATTGAAAGCATTAATACAATAATCATTAGATAGATGTTTCTACGTTGAAGGTTATATACCTCTTCGAAAGCTCTGTCCTCGTTGACAGTCGAGATTACGCCGCCCGACATAAAGCCTAGTTTTTTAAAAGAGCCAAGATAATATAGATTATCCTCTTCTAAGAAACGTTGATATTTGTTACTTACATTGCTAGTCAACATGCTCTTAACAATGGGAGAGTTGGAAACATTTTTTCCTTTCGTAATAAACTCTATATTAGGATGAGCTAATAGGTTTCCTTCTTCATCGACTAGAAAATTACTTGCAATACCTGATGTTTGAAATGATTCCAGAATTGCATTGAGTCGAATGAAGCTAACTATAATTGTTTTTTTATTTCCAATTTCTTTAAACGGTATGCTAAATCCAAGAATAGGAGCTTTAAAAATTGGACTTGCATTCCTTAGAATGGTAGCGCCTGCAAATGATTTTACAAAGTAGGTAGACATTGCATTGGCTGTGCTAATAAAATCATTTTCTTCTGTAGATACATTTGTCTGCTTATTTTCATTGTAAAGCTTTTCAATCATGACGAGCTCTTCGCCTTCTTGTTTGTAAACTCCAAGAAATAAAACATCACTGTCATTCTCAAAGAAAATCCTCTTAAAATCTTTATCTTTGCCCTTAGCCCCTTCCTGTTCAATTAAGTTTTCAGCGGCTAACTTCAAATTTTTTGACAGGGCTAAGAATTTAGAACTTAGATTGTCCGTTAGAATTAGCGTCATACCAAGAGTATTCTCTTCTATGGTTGTTCTTGCATTATTCTTAAATACATAAGTCGCAATGCTTATGATTGTGGACAGGGAAAATAGAATGATAGTAGAAATGATTAGAAGTAATTTGAATCGAATTGTAAATTTCGACTTTTTAAAAATGGAAGCTACTTCATTTTTGGAAGTGGATATGGGTTTTGCTTGGGCATTATTTGGATTGATACTCATAGATTTTTCACCAACTAAAATACCTTTGGGACAGCCCTAAAATTAATCAATAAAAAAACCAGTTTTTTCAGTTTACCAAATTCGGCTTTTTTTCAGGATGTTTTCATGAGTTCTAATGATTCACCTAAAAAGACATTTTCAGTCCGTAAAAAAATTGTCGCCCACAAGAGAGCGGGCGTTTCTTTTCCACTTCTTGCCTTACTTACAAAGGAATCTTTCGAAGGTGGGGACTTCCATACACTTGAGCTAATGGCTGAATGGGGAAAACATACCGGTGTGTCCATTATCCAAATTTTGCCATTGAATGACCTTGGGAACGGAAGAAGTCCCTATAGTTCTATTTCAGCATTCGCTATTGATCCTTTGTATATTTCGCTTCATAAGTTAGGGATAAACGTTCGTAGTCGCAAAGAAAGAATTGTCACACTCGATTTAAATTTGGGTAGAATCCGAGAATTAAAAGTGCAGAATCTGCGAATTTTTTATAATAAAATTTTTAATGAAACGCTAAAAGATATAATAAAGAATTTCATGAATCAGCATCTTTGGGTTACGCCCTATGGTGCTTTCAAAGTGCTCTATAATAAAAACTCCGGCACCCATTGGAAAGATTGGAACTATGGGAGTAAATACAGCGCCGAACTACAAAAGGAGATCATTCGTGATAACGAAGAGGAATTTTATTTTTTAGTCTGGATTCAATACGTCGCATACCAACAATTGCGCGATGTAAAAAGGAAGTTTGAGAAGGAAGGTGTTTACTTAAAAGGGGATATGCCAATTCTTACTTCTTCTAATAGCGCAGATGTTTGGTCCCGAACCGAACTGTTTGACCTTAGTCTCAATTCTGGTGCTCCACCTGATAATTTTAGCGAAGAGGGGCAAAACTGGCATTTTCCTGTCATCGAATGGGACAGAATGAAAGCTGAAAATTATTCATGGTGGAAAGAGAGACTTGAATACTTGGAGCATTTTTATCATCTATATCGAATTGATCACGTGCTAGGGATGTATCGTATTTGGGCAATTCCTCTCGGTGCTAAGTCTGCTAAACTTGGTTTCTACCATCCACAAGTTGGAATTAAACGAGAAGAGTTCTTAGAAATAGGACTTGATCCATACGATTTTGTGAACCGCGAAATTATTTATGAATTTCAAAAAGATGTTTTCATTTTTTATTGGGATTTTTATAAATTGGAAGGATACTACACGTTACCCGAAGAGACAAAGAAAATATTATATCCATTATCCCACAAGCATTTAGAAGAAGATGAAGCGGAATGGAGAAAAGAAGGGGAAGATGTATTGAATTTCTTTTTTAAGAATACAGAAATGCAAGCCTGTGCAGAAGATCTGGGTGCAGTTCCTTCCTTTGTTCGTGATAGTATTCATGAGAACAAAATCATTGGACTTGACATCATCCGCTGGACAAGGTCATTCGAAGATGGAAGTTATATTCCTGCGGATAAGTATAGACCGCTGGCAGTGTCTTCCCTTTCTGTTCATGATACTTCCATTGCTCTTGAATGGTGGAATACAGCCTCGCATGAAGATCAGAAAGCATTTCGTAAACTAATTCATTTAAAAGCAACGCATAATGATCCTTCTGAAATCGCGAGAGCAATGTTGCGATTCGCATTTTCTACAAACAGTCTATTCTCGATTAACCTTCTACATGATTTTGTATTTGATTCGAGTTTCTTTGCCGATGCGACTTCTAACAATAATATGCTATACCATCCAGAAAGACATAGAATCAATGTTCCGGGAACGCCAGAGGATAAAAACTGGTCTTACAGATTTCCTTTCTACGTGGAGGACTTACTTGCAAATGTGCGGCATATGGAAGAAATTCGCTTTATGCTAGAAGAGTCAGGAAGAATCGATGAATAATATTTTTGGAATCATACTCTCCGGCGGCTCTGGTAGTCGAATGAAATTAGACAAACCAAAACAATTTTCTACTCTAAGAGATTTGAGTTTACTTGAGCACTCTGTTAAATCTTTTAATGATTGGGGATTTTTTAAATCAATTGTCGTGGTGTCTAATCTCGATTACATTGTTGATACAGAAAAGTCAATTTCCAAATATCTTCTGGCAAATGATCGAATTGTGCCGGGCGGAAATACTCGGCATGAAAGCTGTCTACGCGGACTAGAGGCATTAAAATACGATGATAAAGATATTATTATTTTTCATGATTCAGCTAGACCATTTTTTCTAAAGTCCGAATTACACGCAGTAGCCAATGCAGCAGTGATGTATGGGGCGGCTACTGTTGCGGATAACGTTTCCGAGACCGTAGTCTCCTGCGGACCGGATGGAAGAGTGGAGGGTATTTTAAATAGAGAGGAAATTAATCTAATCAAAACGCCTCAGTCTTTGCATACTTCTCTTTTGCAAATTCTCCTGAAAGAAAAAATGGAAGAAGATCCAACAGACCTTTGTTCCTGGGCTTTACAATTTGGAGTGAAGACTTATTTAATTAGGTCAAATCCTTTTAATATGAAGATAACGAGAGAAGGAGATTTGGAAATGGCAGATCGATACTACGATTTATTTAAACAACTGGAACAAAATTAATTGGATCCATTTAGCGACTTATACCAAGAAGATTTAATTACTGGATATTGCAAGAAAAAGGATACTACTGATTACTTCCGTCGAATGTTAGGTGATAACGAAAGCAGCGCCTACACCGAATTAGACGGACTAAAAATTTCTCGTCTGGGTTTCGGGTCGTATCGAATCGCTCGTGGCAATTTAGCATTTGCCCGTTCCGTAGAGATTTCACTTCTAGGTGGAGTGAATTTAATCGATACCTCAAGCAATTACGGAGATGGATCGAGTGAGTCTTTGATTGGGGATGTTTTAAGAACCTTAATTTCAAAAAGAGAACTAAAACGAGAGGAAGTCTTTATTGTGACTAAGATTGGTTACATTCAGGGTAGAAACATGCAACTCGTAGAAGAGAAGGAAAAACTTGGAGAAGGATTTTCTGAAGTCACTTACTACGATTCGAATTGTTATCATTGCATTAGTCCGGATTTTTTAGAAGACCAGTTGGAGCGGGCTAGAAAACGACTGGGATTATCTACCATTGACGCAGTCCTTCTTCATAATCCAGAATACTTTTTAATGGATCGCGAAAAGCATAATGTAAGTGAAGATAAATCAAACGCAGAATATTATGAGCGCATAGAAAGAGCTTTTGCTTTTTTAGAGTCAAAGCGCAAAGAAGGCGTTATCCGCTATTATGGAATTTCCAGTAATACATTTCCAATAGAAGAATCGGCTTACACTCATACATCATTGAAGCGAGTATTTGAAATTGCAAAGAAAATCTGTGATGAGAATAAATTGGAATCTTCCGGGTTTCAGTTGATTCAATTTCCTGCCAATTTATATGAACCTGGATTTATTACTGAAAAGAATAATGAGAAATTGTCGATTGCGGAATTTGCTTTTAGGAATGATCTATTTACCCTTGTGAATCGTCCTTTAAATGCGATGAAAAAGAAGGGTGGAATGGATAGACTTGCGATTCATGAAGGAAAGAGTCTGAGTTTAACAGAGATTAGCCTGAATGACTATCTTATTCGGTTAAGAAAATGCCAAGAAAAAACATTTCAATCTCTAGGGATTGACAATGAAGATTTTACTTTTGTTTCTGTAATTGAAACTTATAAAGATAAATTCGGGACAGTAGAACACTATAAACAAGCATTGAATTATTCTATCATACCACAACTTAAGAAGGTTCTTGGAAGAGTTGAGCGCCTTGATAAAAATAGAGAGTTTTATGAGGCATATCTTGATTTGCTTAATGAAGGAATTGAAAAACTCGGTGATTATTTAGATGCAAAATTTAGTATTAAGATGAAGCCTTTACTTGAAAAGTTGCAAAAGCTAGATAGTAAGTTAAGTGACAAAACTCTTTCACAAGCTTCCGTTTTGAGTCTACTAAGCTTTAAAGGAATTAATTCTGTATTGGTTGGAATGCGTAGCGAAAACTATGTAGAGGATATGCTACCGATTTTTAAAATGCAAATGCCGAATTTAAAAGAAAAGGATTTGTTGGGTTTTGAAATTTGACATTGAAGTCAATCCAATATTGGAATTTATTTCGAATCATCCGAAAGCATTGGATACTCGTGAGTATGCGTTTTCGCAAG
>Ga0209174_10000888_pt1 | contig 21753 bp, 16 predicted proteins | sample JI91814BDNA_FD_187505 | JGI IMG/M metagenome (GOLD analysis project Ga0209174, IMG submission 187505) | Wastewater effluent complex algal communities from Wisconsin, to seasonally profile nutrient transformation and Carbon sequestration -... | ecosystem: Engineered > WWTP > Effluent > Algae...
GACGCATCGCTGCGCGTGGCCTGGCTGGCCGCGCTGGCCGACGCCACCGGTGCCGCCGGCATGTGCGGCGGCCAGGCGCTGGACATGGCGGGCACCGGCCAGCGGCTGGCGCAGGCCGACCTGGAACAGCTGCACGCGCTCAAGACCGGCGCGCTGATCCGCGCCTGCGTACGCATGGGCGCGCAGGCCGGTGGCGCGGACGCCGCCACGCTGGCCACGCTGGACGACTATGCGTCGGCGCTGGGCCTGGCGTTCCAGATCCGCGACGACATCCTGGACGTCGAGGGCGACAGCGCGCAGCTGGGCAAGACCGCCGGCAAGGACCAGGCCCAGGACAAGTCCACCTACCCGTCCCTGCTGGGCATGGACGGCGCCCGCGCCGAACTCGCGCGCCAGTCGCGCCGCATGGACCACGCGCTGGCCGGCCTGCCGGGCGCCGACGCGCTGCGCCAGCTGGGCCACTTCGCCGCCCAGCGCTCGCACTGACCGCCGCCATGAAAAAAGCGCCGGCGGGTGGCCCGCCGGCGCTTTTCCACGAAGCCCCGCGCTGGATTACTTGATCAGGCGGAAGATGTACGGGTAGCGGTAGCTCACGCCTTCGTTGGCCTTCAGGCCGCCGATGATCATGAACACCAGCGCCGCGATGCCGATGACGGCGGCCAGGATGTAGAACAGGAAGCCGATCAGGATCACCAGCAGCACGGTGCCCACGATCATCAGGCCGGCAACGACGATGGCGACGGTGATGTTGAAGTTCAGCGCTTCCTTGCCCTGGTCGTCCACGAACGGCATGGTGTCCTTCTTGATCAGCCAGACCACCAGCGGACCCAGGATGTTGCCGAACGGGATGATGAAGCCGACCAGCGCCGAAAGGTGCGCGATCATGCCCCAGGTTTTCTGTTCCTGCGTCAACTCATTCATTGCGTTTCCCCTGCAGTGAACGGCGCCCGCGGCGCCGTTGGCCCCGGTAATTTCCAGCCTTGTGACGAAGCTGTCAAGGCGACCGCCGGTCAGGCCTCGCCGGCCACCATCATCCGCCCCACCAGGATCGAGCCCACGCCGACGTGCGAGCGGCGGTCCACGTCGCTGCCCACCGCCTCGATGGCCTGGAAGAGGTCCTGCAGGCGGCCGGCGATGGTGAGTTCGTCCACCGGGTGCGCGATCTCGCCGTGCTCGACCCAGAAGCCGGCCGCGCCGCGCGAATAATCGCCGGTGACGGTGTTCGCGCCCTGCCCCATCAGTTCGGTCACCAGCAGGCCGCGGCCCATGCCGCGCGCGATGGACGCCAGGTCGCCCGCGTTGGCAGTGACTTCGAGGTTGTGCACGCCGCCGGCGTTGCCGGTGCTGCGCAGCCCCAGCTTGCGCGCGGAATAACTACCCAGCAGGTAACGCGCCAGCACGCCGTCGCGCACGATGTCCGAATCCACCGTGGCCACGCCCTCGGCGTCGTAGGCCGCCGAACGCAGGCCGCGCGGGATGTGCGGGCGCTCCACCACGTTGAACCACGGCGGCAGGATGCGCTGGCCCGCGTGGTCGAGCAGGAAGCTGGCGCGCCGGTAAAGCGCGCCGCCGGAAATGGCGCCCAGCAGGTGGCCGATCAGGCTGCGGGCCATCTCGGGCGCGAACAGCACCGGGTGCTCGCCGGTCCTGATGGGCCGCGGGTCGAGCCGCGCCACGGTGCGCTCGGCGGCGCGCCGGCCCACCTGCAGCGGCGATTCCAGGTCGTCGGGCGACAGGCCGCTGGTGTACCAGTAGTCGCGCTGCATGGCGTCGCCGCTGCCGGCGATCAGCGACAGGCTCAGCGAATGGCTGGTGCTGCGCTCGGCGCCGACGAAGCCGTGGCTGTTGGCGTACACCGACACGCTTTCGCCGCTGTGCATGCCGGCGCCGTCGGAGTTGGCGATGCGCGCATCGGCCGCGCGGCCGGCGGCCTCGGCCTCCACCGCCAGCGCGATGGCGCGGTCGGCGTCCAGCGCCCAGGGGTGCCAGCCGTCGAATTCGCGCAGGTCCGTGGCCATGCGGTCGGCGTCGGCCAGGCCGGCGGCCGGGTCGGCCTCGGTGTGGCGGGCGATGGCGCAGGCCATCTGCACCGTCGAGGCCAGGCTGGCCGGCTGCAGGTCGGCGGTGCTGGCGCTGCCCTTGCGCTGCCCGAAGTACACGGTCACGCCCACGCTGCGGTCGCGGGTGCGCTCTACGGTCTCCACTTCGCCCAAGCGCACGTTCACCGACAGGCCGCTGTCCTCGCCCAGGGCCACCTCGGCCTGGCTGGCGCCCAGCGCGCGGCACTGGTCCAGCACGTCGCGGGCCAGGCCCGAAAGCCGGTCCAGCCGGGCCAGGGAATCATCGGAAGCTGCGGTGAGGGCGGTCATGGGCGTATCCTTTCGCTCCGGGTAGGCGGTGAAACATGCACAGCGACGATCAGTTCGAAGAAGAAGAAGAAGATTTCGGCCCCAGCCGCAGCGAGCTGCGCCGCGAGGCCCTGGGCGTGCTGGCGCTGGCCATGCAGCTGGTGGAGCTGAGCGACGCGCGCATCCAGCAGATCCCGATGGACGATGACCTGCGCAGGCTGGTGCTGTCGACCAAGCGGATTACCGCCCAGATCGCCCGCAAGCGGGCCGTGCAGTACCTGGCCAAGATGATGCGGCGCGAGGAAGACGAGGCCCTGCAGGCCATCCGCGCCGCGCTCGACCACGACAAGGTCGAGGGCCGGCGCGAAGCCGCCCAGCTGCACCGCGTCGAATACTGGCGCGACCGGCTGGTGGCCCTGGGCGACGACGCGCTGTCGGAGCTGCTGGCCGAGTACCCGCACGGCGACCGCCAGCAGCTGCGCCAGCTGGCGCGCAACGCCGCGCAGGAAAAACTCAAGGGCAAGCCCCCGCATGCGTCGCGCGAACTGTTCCGCGAACTGCGCGCGCTCATCCTGGACGCGGGCGCCGGGCAGGATTGAAGCGAAGGTTTTGGCCACGGATTTGCGCGGATGAACGCGGATAGAGCGAAATCCGATGGGCAGCGCCGCAGCCATTGAGTGCGCTCCGCTCCAACTCAAAGCGCTTTTGACGCTATCCGCGTTCATCCGCGCAAATCCGTGGCCAACCGCCCCTGCGATCACGCCCGCGTGCCGCCGATGGTCATCGCGTCGATCTTCAGGGTGGGCTGGCCCACGCCCACCGGCACGCTCTGGCCGTCCTTGCCGCAGATGCCCACGCCCTCGTCCAGCGCCAGGTCGCGGCCGACCATGCTCACGCGCGTCATCGCCTCGGGGCCGTTGCCGATCAGGGTGGCGCCCTTCACCGGACGAGTGATCTTGCCGTTCTCGATCAGGTAGGCCTCGGTGGCCGAGAACACGAACTTGCCGCTGGTGATGTCCACCTGGCCGCCGCCGAAGTTGGGCGCGTAAAGGCCCTTCTTCACCGAGGCGATGATCTCGGCGGGCTCGTAGTCGCCGGCCAGCATGTAGGTGTTGGTCATGCGCGGCATGGGCAGGTGCGCGAAGCTTTCGCGGCGGCCGTTGCCGGTGGGCGCCACGCCCATCAGGCGCGCGTTGAGCGTGTCCTGGATATAGCCGCGCAGGATGCCGTCCTCGATCAGCGTGGTGCACTGGGTGGGCGTGCCTTCGTCGTCGATGTTGAGCGAGCCGCGGCGGCCGGCCAGCGTGCCGTCGTCCACGATGGTGACGCCCGGCGCGGCCACGCGCTCGCCGATGCGGCCGGCGTACACCGAGGTGCCCTTGCGGTTGAAGTCACCCTCCAGGCCGTGGCCCACCGCTTCGTGCAGCAGCACGCCCGGCCAGCCCGGGCCCAGCACCACCGGCAGCGTGCCGGCCGGCGCTTCCACGGCGTCCAGGTTCACCAGGGCCTGGCGCAGCGCCTCGCGCGCGACGGCCCGTGGGCGGTCGCCGGAAAGCAGCTCGGCGTAGCCGTAGCGCCCGCCGGCGCCGGAATAACCCTGCTCGCGACGGCCGTCCTGTTCGACGATCACCTGCACGTTCAGGCGCACCAGCGGCCGCACGTCGGACGCCAGCCTGCCGTCGCTGCTGGCCACCAGCACGGTGTCCACGCCGCCGGCCAGGCTGACGGTGACCTGCTTCACGCGCGGGTCCTGCGCGCGCAGCCACTGGTCCACGTCGCGCAGGGCCTGGATCTTGAGGTCGGTGGCCATCTGGTCTATCGGATCCACCGGCGCATACAGCGCGCGGCCCGGCACCACGATGCGCTGGCCGCCGGCGGCGCTGGCGCCGCTGCGGCTGATGGCGCGCGCGGCGCCGGCCGATTCCAGCAGGGCGTCGGCGCGGATGTCGTCCGAGTAGGCGAAGCCGGTCTTCTCGCCGCTCACCGCCCGCACGCCCACGCCCTGTTCGATCGAGTGCGAACCGTCCTTGACGATGCCGTCCTCCAGGCTCCAGCCCTCGCGGCGGCTGTGCTGGAAATACAGGTCGCCATAGTCCACGCCCGGGCCCATCAGACGGCCGAACGCGGCGTCCAGCCCGTCCAGGCCGAGGCCGCCGGGCGCGAGCAGGCGGGATTGCGCGAGTTCAAGGGTTCGGGTCATTGCGTATGCCGCCGGGGAAAAAGGTTTCGTCAGGGAAACAGGTGCGGGTGCGGAAGGACGGTTCAAGGGCGCTGCGACGCGGGGCCGGCATCCGGCGCGTCCAGCCGGCCGATGGCCGCCTGGCCCCGGCCACCGGTCGGTGCCGGACCGCGGCTGCCCGCCGGCTTGCGCTCGGCCGGCGGCGGCCCCTTCTCGAGCACTTCCACCTTGGGGTCCTTCCACGGCCCGCTGATGCGGTAGACCGTGCGCGCCGCCTGCTTGAGCGGCTGCTGCAGCACGGCCTGGGCCACGGCGCCCACGGCGGCGCCCACGGGCCCGCCGGCGAGGGCGCCGATCACCGGCAGCGCGCCGCCGGTCTTGGGCAGCACTTCGATGCGCTGGTCGTACTGCTGCAGGCGCAGGTCGGTGGAGCCGCTCACGCGGATCTCGGCGGCGGGGCCGTTGATCAGCAGCAGGTCGGTGCTGGCACGCCCGCCGGAGAACACGAACTCACCGCTCATCGTGTTGAAGCCGAAACCCTTCTGGAAGAAATCGCTGAAGTCCAGGCTGAGCCGGCGCGGGATCTCGGCCAGGCTGATCAGGCCCAGCACGCGCCCGCCGCCGCCCGGTTCGACTTCCAGCAGCTGGCCTTCGCCGACGTCGGCGCGCAGGCGGCCTTCGAAGCGCGCCAGGGCGAACGCGCCCGGCGAGCCGGCCCAGTTGCCCTGCAGCTTGCCCTTGATTTCACCTTCCTCGACCATGCCGGCCAGGCCGAAGGCGCCCAGCAGTTCGCCCAGGCTGCGCGCGGAGAAATCCACGTCGAAGCGCGACCGGCTGCGCCCTTCGCCCGCGCGAAGCCAGTCGCCGCTGGCGGTCAGCTGCATGCCGCGCGCGCGGGTGCTGAAACGGTCCACGTGCATCCCCTGCGCCACCGGCGTCGTTCGCAGCTCGGCCTGGCCCAGCGCCATGGCGCCCATGCGCAGGTCTTTCACCGTGAAATCCAGCGGTGGCAGCGCCGCGGGGTCCTGCCCGGGCACTTCTTCGTCGGCCAGGGCGATGGCTTCCGCACCGGCCGCCGATGGCTCGGGCGCCGGCGGTTTCTCGGGCCAATGCAGGCGTTCGAAGCGACCCTGCACGCCCTGTTCGAGCGCGGAGGGAATGCGAACGGCGCCCTCGATGGCCGGCCCCAGCAGCTGCACCTGGGTGTGGTCGGCCTGGCGCTGCAGGCGCAGGCGCGTGTCCGGGAACTCCGAGCCCAGCAGGTCAAGCCGGGCCACGCGCAGGTCCACCGCACGCAGCCCGCCCGCACCCTCGCCCTTGGCCGCGAACCCGATCCAGCCGGCGGCATCCAGCGTGTCGCTGGCGCCGACCACGCCCAGGCCCTCGGCCGGCAGCGGCGCGTCGGCGCCGGTGCCCAGCTGGATCAGGCCGGTCATGGTGTTGTCCGCGCCCATGCGGCCGCGCAGGCGCATCAGCTCGCCCAGCGTCAGCGCGATTTCGCCCTTGCCCACCGGCAGCGGCGCCTGCAGCGACAGCGGCTGCGGCGTGGCCGCGTCCTTGCCCAGCGGCGCGGGCAGCGTGATGGCGGTGCCCACCAGGTCGGACTGCACGTCCAGGCGCGCGGGCGGTGCCGGCGCGCCCGCCAGGGCCTGGGGCACGTCGAGCGAAAGCCGCCACTGGCTGCTGCCGGCCAGCCAGGGATTGAGCCAGCGCAGCGGTTCGTGCCGCGCCAGCAGCACCTGCGGCGGGAAACGCCCGTCCAGCGTGGCGCGCGCGGCCAGCGACGGGCTGCCGGTGTATCCATCGCCCACGAACAGGTTGAAGCGCGCCGGTTCACCTTCGAACAGCACCTGCAGGTCGTCGGCCGCGAAGCCATGGTCGCTGAACCGCGTGCGCCCCTGCACCTGGGTGAAGGCGATGCCCCAGCGTGGATCGGAGAGCGCGGCATCGGCGAGGTCGATCGTGCCCTCGATGCGGCGGTCGCCCAGGCGCGCCGCCAGCGGCAGGTCCAGCTGCAGCGCCACCGTGGCCGGGCCGCGGATGCTGGCGTTGAGCAGGTGTTCCTCGTAGTTGGCGCGCAGCGGGCTGGCCAGCATCAGCGCCTGCAGCGACTCGCCGCGGCCGGCGGCGTTGATGTCCAGCAGCAGCCGCGGGTCGCGGAAATCGGCGATGCCGCCCACGACGCGGCCGACGCGATTGCCCAGGATGGCGCCGGAGCCATCGAGCGCCATGCCCGGCCCGTCGAAGGCCACGTCCAGGTCCAGCGCCTCGGCCACCGGCCAGTCGCGGTTGAACGCCACCTGCGCCTGCACCACGCGCGCACGCGCATCGAAGCGACCCTGGCCTTCGCGGAACGGCCAGTCGGCCAGTTCGCCACCCAGCGCGGCGCGGCCCAGTTCCACCGTGCCCTCCTGCAGCGCGTTGTCCAGCCAGTCGATGGTGGCCGGCGGCATCTTGCCCACCACCCAGAACTTCTTCGCCGCCTGCACGGTGGACGGGTCCACTTCGGCGGCCAGGTCGAGCCGCGGACTGCGGCCCGGCCCCTGGAACTGAAGCTCCACGCGCGCCAGCACGCCGAAGTCGTCGCCGCGCACGCGCAGCGCGCTGGCGCCGGCCGTCCACTGCGCGCCGCTGCGCCACCAGCCGAGCGTCCCGGCCGCGCGCACGTCCATGGGCTGGCGGAAGCCGGGCCAGTCAAAGCGCACCGGCCCGCTGCCCAGCTTGAACACGCCGCCGGACTGGTCGAACGCCGCGCTGCCCGCCAGGCCCTGCAGGCCGGGGCGATTGCCGTAGGGGCTCCAGCCCACCGCATCCACCTTCGCCGAGCCGCGCCAGGCGCCGTCGCGTCCATCCACGCGCACGTGGCGCAGTTCACCGTCCGGCGCCGCTTCCAGCAGCCATTCGCGCAGGCCGGCCGGCACCGCGTCGCTCAGCGTGGCCAGCGCGCGCGCCGGCGCCAGGTCCATGCGCGGCGCATGCAGGGCGAAGCGCTTGCCGCCCGCCAGCCACAGGCCGTCGAAACTGCGCGGCTCGCGCCGGCCCGCCTCGTGGAAATGCAGCTCCGGCGCGTGCAGCTGCCAGCCGTTGTCGTCCACCTGCCAGCGCGCCAGCAGGTTGGCGCGCTCGAAGGCCACCGGCGGCGAGGACAGCGTGCCATCGGGCATCCTGCGCCACGGCTTGCGCGCGCCGAACGCCAGCGGCGCGAGCTCGGCGCGGCTGCGCACGTCCATGATGCGCTGGGCGTCGATGCGCGCCCACAGGTCCACGTTGCCCGAGCCCGCCACCACCAGGCCGGTGTCGGCCAGCAGCGGCGACCAGTCGTCGAGCCGCAGCGCTTCGCCGCCGGCCCACAGCGGGCCCGACCACGTGCCGCGCTCCAGGTCCACCACCGCCGTCATCGGCGTGCCGCCCACCCGGGCCCAGGCCTGCACGCCGGCCTTGAGCCGCGCACCGCTGATGCGCAGCCGCAGGTCCACGCGCGGCAGCGACAGTTCGCGCCGGAACGCCGGCGACCGCACCACCAGCTTCGCGCGCTCCACCTGCAGTTCGCCCAGGGCCTCGAGCGTGTCCAGCGGGTCCACGCCGGGCACCGGCTGGAACGGCAGGCCGACCATGCGCCAGCGGCGGTCCGCGCCCTGTTCCAGGGCCAGCGACAGTTCACGCACCTTGAGTTCGGTCAGCGGTGCGCCGGGCAGGAAGCCCGAATACACCGCCACCAGCAGTTCGGCGCGGCCGATGTCGAGCAGGCGCTCGCCTTCGCCGATGCGCAGCCCGTCCAGCGTGAAGCGCGGCCCGCGCCGGGTCCATTCGGCGCGCGCGTGGGTGAAGGTGACCGGCTGGCCGACGCGCTCGCTCAGCCAGGTGGCCACCTTCTGCGGATTGCGCTCCACCAGCGGCAGCATCTGGTTCACCACGCCCACCGCGGCGGCGGCCAGGATCAGCACCACCAACAGCCCGTAGCCGACGATGCGGCGGGCGTGGCGGATCCGGCGGCGCAGCGGGCTGTGCATCGGTGGCCTTACAGCAGCACCACGTCGTACTGCTCCTGGGCGTACTGCTCGTCGGCCTGGAATCGGATGGACTTGCCCAGGAATTCCTCGAGCTCGGCCACCGCCGCCGATTCCTCTTCGGTGATCTTGCCCACCACCTTGGGCGAGGCGATCACCAGCAGCTGCGTGGCCTCGAACTGGCGCACGGCGCGGGTGATCTCGCGGAAGATTTCATACGTGAGCGTCTCGGCGGTCTTGAGCGTGCCGCGGCCGCCGCACTCGTGGCAGGGCTCGCACAGCTGGCGCTCCAGGCTGTCGGTGGTGCGCTTGCGCGTCATCTCCACCAGGCCCAGCGGCGAGAATTCGTACACCGACGTGCGCGCGTGGTCGTGCGCGAGGCCTTTCTCCAGCGTGCGCAGCACCTGGCGCCGGTGCTCGTCGTCGGTCATGTCGATGAAGTCGATGATGATGATGCCGCCCAGGTTGCGCAGCCGCAGCTGGCGCGCCACCGCCTGCGCCGCCTCGAGGTTGGTGCGGTACACCGTTTCCTCCAGGTTGCGCTGGCCCAGGAACGACCCGGTGTTCACGTCCACCGTGGCCATGGCTTCGGTCTGGTCTATCACCAGGTGGCCACCGGACTTGAGCGGCACCTGCTTCTGCATCGCGCGCAATATCTCGTCCTCCACGCCGTAGAGGTCGAAGATGGGCCGCTCGCCGGAGTAGTGTTCGATGCGTTCGGCCAGCGCCGGCATGAACTGCCGCGCGAACGCGGTGAGCCGGTCGAAGGCCTCGCGCGAATCCACCCGCACCTGCTCCACTTCCTTGCGCATCAGGTCGCGTACGGCGCGCAGCGGCAGCGGCAGGTCTTCGTAGATGCGCTGGCCGACCTTGCTGCTGGCGCTGGCGGTCTTGATGACGTCCCAGGCGCGGCGCAGGTAGGCCACGTCCTCGGCCAGCGCTTCGTCGGGCTGGCCTTCGGCATTCGTGCGCACGATGTAGCCCTGGCCCGAGCCATTGGCCAGCGTGGCCATCAGCGTCTTCAGGCGCGCGCGCTCGGTTTCGTCCTCGATGCGCGCCGACACGCCCAGCACGCGCGAGTGCGGCAGGAACACCAGGTAGCGCGACGGGATGGAGATCTGCGTGGTCAGGCGCGCGCCCTTGCCGCCGATGGGGTCCTTGACCACCTGCACCACGATTTCCTGGCCTTCGTGCACCAGCGAGTTGATGGATGGCGGCGGGCCGCTGGGCGCCGGCGGCGCTTCGTCGCCCTCGCCCGCCGGCACCAGGGGCAGCTTGAGGATGTCGGAGGCGTGCAGGAACGCGGCGCGGTCCAGGCCGATTTCCACGAACGCCGCCTGCATGCCCGGCATCACCCGCTGCACGCGGCCCTTGTAGATGTTGCCCACCACGCCGCGGCGCGAGGCGCGCTCGATGTGCAGTTCCTGCAGCATGCCGTTCTCGACCACCGCCACGCGGGTCTCGCGCGGGGTGACGTTGATCAGGATTTCCTCGGACATCCGATTCCCCGGTTCAGTCGATCAGGCCGAAGCCGCGCAGCAGGCGCGCGGTTTCGTGCAGCGGCAGCCCCATCACGCCCGAATGGCTGCCGGAAAGATGGGACACGAAGGCGGCCGCGCGGCCCTGGATGGCGTAGGCGCCGGCCTTGCCGAAGCACTCGCCGGTGGCGACATAGGCGCGGGCCTGCGCCGGCGTGAGCGTTTCGAAAGTGACGTCGGTGATGCAGGTGGCGGACTGTTCGCGGCCCGCGTCCACCAGCCACAGCGTGGACACCACCCGGTGGGTGCGGCCCGAGAGGCGCGCCAGCATCTGCAGCGCCTCGGCGTCGTCGGCGGGCTTGCCGAACACGGCGTCGTCGAGCACCACTTCGGTGTCGGCGCCCAGCACCACGGCGCCCGGGCTGCCGACCACCTTGAGCAGGCCCGCGCCAGCCTTCTCGCGGGCGACGCGGCTGACGTAGGTTTCCGGGGGTTCGCCGGGCAGGCGCTGTTCGGGAACGTCCACGTCCAGCAGCCCGAACGGGACGCCGAGCTGGGCCAACAGTTCCCTGCGGCGGGGTGATTGCGAGGCGAGATAGAGCATCGCCCAAGCATAGCCGGTGCCGTGCTTTCCCGGCACGCCGGATGTGCCCGCGCGGGCCACGGCTTCAGCCCCTATTGGGGCGGCGATCAGGCGCGGTGGTAGGGATGGTTGGCCAGCAGGCTGGCCGCGCGGTAGAGCTGCTCGGCCAGCACCAGCCGCACGATCATGTGCGGCAGGGTGAGCGGCCCCAGCGACCAGCTTTCGGCGGCGGCGGCCATCACTTCGGGGGCGTGGCCCTCGGGGCCACCGACCAGGAAAGCCAGGTCGCGGCCCTGCTGGCGCCAGTGCTCCAGGCGCTGGCCCAGCTGTTCGGACGACCAGGCCTTGCCGCGGCCGTCCAGGCACACCACCAGCGCGCCGCGCGGCACGGCGGCCAGCACGCGCGCACCTTCGTCGGACATCGCGCGCGCCGCGTCGCGGCCCTTGCCGCGCAGGCCCGGCGCCACCTCCACCAGCTCCAGCGGCAGCCAGTGGGAAAGCCGCTTCTGGTATTCGGCAAAGCCCGTGGCCACCCAATCGGGCGCACGCTCACCGACCGCGATCAGCCGGGCTTTCATCGGAAACCCGTGAAAAAACCATTGGCCACGGATTCACGCGGATGGACGCGGATAAAACCTCTTTGTGCTTTATCCGCGTCCATCCGCGTAAATCCGTGGCAAAAAAGCCCTACTCGGAAGCGGAAGATTCCGGCGGCTGGTCGCCGACGGTCCACAGGCGCTCGAGCGCGTAGAACTCGCGCACGCGCGGCAGCATCACGTGCACGATCACGTCGCCCAGGTCCACCAGCACCCACTCGGCCTCGCGCTCGCCTTCCACGCCCAGCGGCATCACGCCGCACTTCTTGGCGAAGCGCACCACTTCGTCGGCCACGGACTTCACGTGGCGGGTCGAGGTGCCGGACACCACCACCAGGTAGTCGGCGATGCTGGTCTTGCCGCGCACGTCGATTTCGACGGTGTCCTTGGCCTTCATCTCCTCCAGCGCCAGGTGCACCTGCTTGAGGATCGCCTCCGGCGACGGGGCCGGGTCGGGCATCTGGGTCTTGATGACGTGGGCTTGGGTGGTCAACGCGGTACTCGGATCGGGAAAGACGAGCCGGATTATACGCCTGCCGGCGCCGCCCCGCCCCGGTACAGGCCTTCGCGCCCGATGAAGCCGGCCACGGCGTCCGTCAGCCAGCCCCCGTGCGGCTCTCCGGCCCGCAGCCGGCGCCGCAGCTCGGTGGCCGAGGCCGGGTGCAGGGGCATGTCCAGGCGGAACAGGCCGCCCGCGGCGCGGTCGGCCAGCCCCGCCGGGTGGGCCAGCCAGCGGCCGGCGCAGGCCTCGCCCAGGTCCGCGGGCAGGGCATCCAGGCCGTGGCCGGGGCGCACCGCCACCACGAAATGCGCCAGGTCGAACAGCGCGCGCCACTGGTGCCAGTCCGGCAGCCCGCGGAACGCATCGGCGCCGACCAGCCAGGCGACCGGGGCGTCGGGGCCGCGTTCGTGGCGCAGCTCGCGCAGCGTGTCCACGGTCCACGACGGGCCGGCGCGACGCAGCTCGCGGCGATCCACCGCGAAGCCGGCTTCACCGGCGATGGCCAGCTCCAGCATGCATGCCCGCTGTTCGGCGCTGGCGCCCGGCGCGGCGCGGTGCGGCGGATCGGCCGCGGGAAGGAAGGCCACGCGGGCGCCGAGCGCGTCGCGCGCGGCGCGCGCCACCGCGAGGTGCCCGGCGTGCACCGGGTCGAACGTGCCGCCGTAGTGCAGCGCCAGCGCCATCAGGCCAGCAGCTTGCGCGCCCGGGCGTCGGCCATGCCCACCAGCAGGCGCTCGAGCATCAGCCAGGCGTCACCGTCGCCGCGGCCCTTGGCGGTGCGGTCGATGCGGCCGCATTCGGCGGCAAACGCTTCCCAGCGCGACAGCGGGTGCCGCTCCAGCGCACGGCGGTACATGGCCTGCTTGCTTTCCCAGATGCGCGCCTCGCGCATGGCCGACATCACGTTGCCCGACTCCGCCGCGCGCGACAGCGCGCACAGCGCCAGCACTTCCTTGGCCACCATGGGCATCAGGCCGGCCACCTGGTCGCCCTCGGCGCGCAGGCCGGCCAGCATGCGCACCGCGCGCACCGCTTCGCCGGCCAGGGCCGCGTCCACCAGCTTGAACACGTCGAAGCGCGACGAATCGGCGACCAGCCGCTCCATCTGCTCCAAGTCGATCGCCTCGGACTTCGGGCCCCTGGCCTCGCCCACCAGCAGGGCCAGCTTGTCCACTTCCTGGGCCGCAGCGAGCAGGTTGCCTTCGACGCGGTCGGCCAGCCGGCGCACCGCGTCGGGCGTGGCCAGCAGGCCGCGGCTGCGCAGGCGGCGCTGCAGCCATTCGCCCAGTTCGTGGGTCTTGAGCGGGTACACCACCACCAGGTGGCCCACTTTCGCGATGGCCTCGCTCCACTTGCCGGCGTGCGCCTTCGACCATTCCTGCGCGGTGATCAGCAGCACGGTGTCGGGCGGCGCCTTGTCGCAGTACTCGCGAAGCGCCTCGCTGCCGTCCTTGCCCGGCTTGCCGCTGGGCAGGCGCAGGTCGAACAGGCGGCGGCTGGCGAACAGGCTCAGCGAGGCCAGGCCCTGGGTGAGCGTGTTCCAGTTGAAGCTGTTGTCGGCGTCGTAGACCTCGCGCTCGCCGTAGCCTTCTTCGCGCGCCCTGGCACGGATGGCGTCGGCGGCCTCCTGCACCAGCAGCGGCTCGGCGCCCGCCACCAGGTACACCGGGCGCAGCGGCTCGCCGGCGAGCTGGCGCTCCAGGCGATCGGGCTTGAGCTCCATGGGCGGGCTATTTCGCGCGCAGCACCGCGTCCAGGCGGCGCAGGATGGCGGCCTGCATGTCGCGGCGCAGCTCGCGCTGCAGCAGCTCCTGTTCGGCCGGGCTGCCGGCGGAGGCCACGCTGTCGTAGGTGTACTCGCGCGTCAGCACCACTTCCTGCACCGGCACCTGCACGGCGCCGGCGGCGTCAAGCAGCTCGAACTTCACCGCGTAGCGGGTTTCGTACTCGCGCACCTGGGCGCGGTCGTCCAGGGCCAGCGGGCGGGTGGCCAAGGCCTCGGACACCACCTTGAGGGTGGACGAAGGCTGGCCGTCCACGGCCGACTGCGCGCCGGCGCGCGCCAGCGCGGTGGACAGGCCCTGCGCCAGCGGGCTGTAGGGATCGGCCGACTGCACCTTCACCGGCCCCAGGTCGCTGGACAGGGCCAGCGAGGCGCGGGGACGGAAACCACAGGCCGCGAGCATCGCGACCAGGCAAACCAGGACCAGTAGACGCTGCATTTGCCTCACCCCGCGACGATGTTGACGATCTTGCCCGGCACCACGATGACCTTGCGCACGGTCAGGCCTTCCATGAACTTTTGCACGTTCGGCTCGGCCAGTGCCAGCGCCTCGATGGTTTCCTTGCTGGCGTTGAGCGACACCTCCAGCGTGGCGCGCAGCTTGCCGTTCAACTGCACCGCCAGCGTGGCGGCCTCGCGCACCAGGGCCTGCGGGTCGGCGACCGGGAACGGCAGGTCCTCGAGCGTGGCCTGTTCATGCCCCAGCAGCTGCCACAGGGCGTGCGAGGTGTGCGGCGTGATCGGGTTGAGCAGCAGCGTCACCGCTTCGAAGGCTTCCTGGCGCAGGGCGCGGCCCTGGTCGCTGGCGTCGTCGAACTTCGCGATGGCGTTCATCAGCTCCATCACCGCGGCAATGGCGGTGTTGAAGGTGTGCCGGCGGCCGTAGTCGTCGCCCACCTTCTGGATGGTTTCGTGCAGCTGGCGGCGCAGCGCCTTCTGCGCGGCGTCGAGCGTGGCCACGTCGAGCGCCGGCGCCGGGCCGGCCGCCACGTGGCGGTGCGCCTGGGACCAGACCCGGCGCAGGAAGCGCGCCATGCCTTCCACCCCGGCCTCGTTCCACTCCAGGCTCTGCTCGGGCGGCGCGGCGAACATCGAGAACAGGCGCACCGTGTCGGCGCCGTACCGGTCCACCATGGTCTGGGGATCAACGCCGTTGTTCTTGGACTTGGCCATCTTCTCGGTGCCGCCGATCTGCACCGGCAGGCCGTCGCTGCGCAGCACCGCGCCGGTGGCGTGGCCCTTGGCGTCGCGCACCACGTCCACGTCGGCCGGGTTGAACCAGTCGTTGGGCGCGCCCGGGTTCTCGCGGAAATACGTGTCGGCGATCACCATGCCCTGGCACAGGAGATTGGTGGCCGGTTCGTCCGTGGCCACCAGCCCCGCGTCGCGCATGAGCTTGTGATAGAACCGGAAATACATCAGGTGCATGATGGCGTGTTCGATGCCGCCGATGTACTGGTCCACCGGCAGCCAGTAGTTCGCGCGCTCGTCCACCAGGTCGGTGGCGCCGGGCGAGGTGTAGCGCGCGTAGTACCAGCTCGACTCCATGAAGGTGTCGAAGGTGTCGGTTTCGCGCTCGGCCGCGCCGCCGCAGCCCGGGCACGTGGTCTTGCGCCATTCCGGGTCGGCCTTGATGGGCGAGGCCATGCCGGTGAAGGCCACGTCCTCGGGCAGCACCACCGGCAGCTGGTCTTCGGGCACCGGAACGGCGCCGCATTTCTCGCAGTACACCACCGGGATCGGGCAGCCCCAGTAGCGCTGGCGGCTGACGCCCCAGTCGCGCAGGCGGAAGTTCACGCGGCGCTCGGCCTGGTGGCCGTGCGCCAGCTTGCGGGCGATGGCGTCGAACGCGGCCTGGAAGCCCAGGCCGTCGAACTCGCCCGAGTCCACCAGGCGCAGCGTCGGCGCGGCCTTGTCGGCGTACCAGTCCTGCCAGGTGGACGCGTCGTAGCTTTCGCCTTCGACCGCGATCACCTGCCGGACCGGCAGGCCGTACTTGTGCGCGAACTCGAAGTCGCGCTCATCGTGGCCGGGCACGGCCATCACCGCGCCGGTGCCGTAGCCCATCAGCACGAAGTTGGCGATCCACACCGGCACCTTGTCGCCGGTGACCGGGTGCACGGCGTACAGGCCGGTGGCGATGCCCTTCTTTTCCTGGGTCTCGAGCTCGGCCTCGGACACGCCGCCGCGGCGGCACTCGTCCACGAAGGCGCGCACGTCGGCGTTGCCCGCCGCGGCCCACAGCGCCACCGGATGCTCGGCGGCCACCGCCAGGTAGGTCACGCCCATCAGGGTGTCGGGGCGCGTGGTGAACACGGTCAGCGGCTCGGCCAGCGCTTCGATGGCGAACTTGATCTCGAGGCCTTCGCTGCGGCCGATCCAGTTGCGCTGCATCGTCTTGACCGCCTCGGGCCAGCCCGGCAGCGTGTCCAGGCCGTCCAGCAGTTCCTGGGCGTAGTCGGTGATCTTCAGGAACCACTGCGGGATCTCGCGCTTTTCCACCAGCGCGCCGCTGCGCCAGCCGCGGCCGTCGATCACCTGTTCGTTGGCCAGCACGGTGTGGTCCACCGGGTCCCAGTTCACCACCGAGTTCTTGCGGTACACCAGGCCCTTCTTGAGCAGGCGGGTGAACATCAGCTGCTCCCACCGGTAGTACTCCGGCGTGCAGGTGGCGAACTCGCGGCTCCAGTCGTAGGCGAAGCCCAGGCGCTGCAGCTGGCCGCGCATGTGCTCGATGTTCCTGTAGGTCCACTGCGCCGGCGCGGTCTTGTTCTTGATGGCGGCGTTCTCGGCCGGCAGGCCGAAGGCGTCCCAGCCCATCGGCTGCAGCACGTTGAAGCCCTTCATGCGGCGGTGGCGGCTGATGACGTCGCCGATGGTGTAGTTGCGCACGTGGCCCATGTGCAGCGCGCCCGACGGGTAGGGCAGCATGGACAGGCAGTAGTACTTGGGCCGCGAGGTGTCTTCGCGCACCTGGAAGGCGCCGGTGGCCTGCCAGTGGGTTTGCGCGGCGGTTTCCACCGCCTTCGGGTCGTAGGCGTTGGGGTCTTGGATGTCGGACATGGGTTTGGGGCAGGAAAAAACAGGCGTCCAGCGTAACAAATCGGCGGCCCCGGTGGCCGCCGCGGCGACAACGGGTACCATCGGGATTCCACTCCAGGGGAACTCCATGCGCCCGACCCACCGACTGCTGCCGATCGCCCTTTGCCTCGCCCTGCCCGCCCTGGCCCAGGCCGAGACCCTCGCCCTGCACTGCGGCCAGTTGTTCGACAGCGCCGCCGGCCGCAGCCAGGCCGACCAGACGGTGGTGGTGGCCGACGGCAAGGTGCGGGAAATCCGGGCCGGCCTGGCGCCCGTGGACGGCGCGCGCTCGGTGGACCTCAAGGGCCACACCTGCAGCCCCGGCTGGATAGACCTGCACGTGCACCTGGACGGCCAGTCCAGCCCCGACAGCTATTCCGAAGGCTTCCGCCTCAACCCCGAGTTCACCGTGCTGCGCTCCACCGGCTATGCGCGCAAGACCCTGCAGGCCGGCTTCACCACCGTGCGCGACCTGGGCGGCGACACCACCCTGGCCCTGCGCGACGCCATCAACCAGGGCCTGGTGGAAGGGCCGCGCATCTATGCCGCCGGCCGTTCCATCGCCACCACCGGCGGCCACGCCGACGTCACCAACGGCATGAACCGCGAGATTTCGCAGGCCCTGGGCACGCCCGGCCCGGCCGAAGGCGTCATCAACAGCCCCGACGAGGCCCGTGCCGCCGTGCGCCAGCGCTACAAGGAAGGCTCGGACGTGATCAAGATCACCGCCACCGGCGGCGTGCTCAGCTATGCCAAGAGCGGCGACGGCCCGCAGTTCACCGAATCCGAAGTGGCCGCCGTGGTGGCCGCCGCGAAGGACTACGGCTACCGGGTGGCCGCCCATGCCCACGGCAAGGAAGGCATGCGCCGCGCCATCGAGGGCGGCGTGACCAGCATCGAGCACGGCACCTACATGGACGACGAGATCTTCGCGCTGATGAAGAAGCACGGCACCTGGTACGTGCCCACCATCAGCGCGGGCAAGTTCGTCGCCGACAAGGCCAGGGTGGACGGCTTCTACCCGGCCGTGGTGCGCCCGAAGGCGGCGCGCATCGGCGTGCTGATCCAGGACACTTTCGGCCGCGCCTGGCGCTCGGGCGTGAAGATCGGCTTCGGCACCGACGCCGGCGTCGGCCACCACGGCGACAACGCCGACGAGTTCATCTTCATGGTGGAAACCGGCTACCCGGCCGCGGACGCACTGCAGGCGGCCACGGTGAACGCGGCGCAGGTGCTGGGCGCGACCGACATCGGCCAGCTGGCGCCCGGTTTCCGCGCCGACATCGTGGCGATGCCCGGCGACCCGCTGGCCGACATCCAGGCGGTGAAGAAGGTGGACTTCGTGATGAAGGACGGCGTGGTCTACCGCCGGCCCTGAAGCCGTCGCCCCCGCACCCGCGCGGCCGCCGCGCGGGCTTGTGAACGGGCGCGGATGCCACCATGTCCCCTGCGCCCCGCCCCACCACGGAACCCCGATGACCGCCGCCAGCCCCCACGTTTTCGACGCCAGCCTTCCCCAGTTCGAGCAGGACGTCCTGCTCAAGTCCAAGGAAGTGCCGGTGCTGGTGGATTTCTGGGCGACCTGGTGCGGGCCCTGCAAGACGCTGGGTCCGGTGCTGGAAAAGCTGGCCGGCGAGTTCAACGGCGGCTTCCTGCTGGCCAAGGTGGACGTGGACAAGGAACAGCAGCTGGCCGGCTACTTCCAGATCAAGTCGGTGCCGACGGTGATGCTGGTGAAGGACGGCCAGATCGTGGACGGCTTCCCGGGGGCGCTGCCCGAGGGCCAGCTGCGCGAGTTCCTGTCCCACCACGGCGTGCAGCCGCTGGCGGTCGTGGAAGCCGCGGCGCCGGAAGCCGACGCCCCGGCGGACCCGCACGAAGAAGTGGTGCGCCTGCGCGCCGCAGTGCTGGCCGAACCCGAAAAGGACGAAACCAGGCTCGACCTGGCCCTGGCCCTGCTCAGGACCGGCGCCGTGGCCGAAGCCGAGGCCCTGCTGGACGCCCTGCCCGCCAACCTGGCCCAGGACGACCGCGCGCTGCGCGGCCGCGCGCGCCTGGAGTTCGCGGCCCTGATCAAGGACGCCCCGCCGGCGGCCGTGCTGGAAGCCGCCGTCGCCGCCCAGCCCGACGACCTGCGCGCGCGCCACCTGCTGGGCGCCCACCTGATGGTGGCCGGACAGTCGCAGGCCGCGCTGGACCAGTTCCTGGAAATGCTGCGCCGCGACCGCGCCTTCCAGGACGGCCTGCCGCGCAAGGCGCTGATCGCGGCCTTCCGCGTGGTCGAGGACGAGGACCTGGTCGGCCGCTACCGCCGCAAGATGGCCTCGCTGATTTTCTGAGCCCGCCATGAAAGCCTCCCGCCTTCGCCTCTGGCTGAACTTCTGGCCGCCCTTCCTGTTCTCGGGCGTGCACGTCACCCACATTTCCGACGACTACGGCTACGCCCGGGTCGAACTGCGGCAGCGCTGGTACAACCGCAACTACGTGGGCACGCACTTCGGCGGCAGCCTGTTCGCGATGACCGATCCGTTCTGGATGATCATGCTGCTCAAGCGCATCGGCGCGGGTTACCTGGTGTGGGACCAGGCCGCGGAAATCCGCTTCGTCAAACCCGGGCGCGGCACCGTGGTGGCCGAGTTCCGGCTGGACGACGCGGTGGTGGACCAGCTGCGGGCCGCCGCCGAGGGCGGCGAAAAGGTGCTGCACTGGTTCGGCATGGACGTCACCGACCCGTCCGGCGACGTGGTGGCGAGCCTGCGCAAGCAGGTCTATGTCCGCAAGAAACGCCCGGCCGCCTGAGGGACCGCCCGCCCTGCGGCCGGGGCCCGCGGCGGCGGCGCCCGGGCCCCGCCCGCGGAAAGCAGACTGTGACCTGGTTCACGGTTTCAAACGGTGGTTGCCAGCCCCGCCTGCTGACGTATGCTGGGCAGCCCGGCCCCCCGCCCCGCAAGAACCCGCGCCATGCAGCAGGAAGAAGAGCTGTCCCCTGACGAGCTGACCGCGCTGCTCTCGAGCTACATGCCCGAGATCCCCGGTTACCGGGTGCTGCGCCGGATCGGCAAGGGCGGCATGTCCCAGGTGTACCTGGGCGTGCAGGAATCGCTGGACCGCCAGGTGGCGGTGAAGGTGATGTCCCCGGCGGCGCTGACCGACGAAATCTCCAAGCAGCGCTTCGAGCACGAGGCGCGCACCATCGCCAAGCTCGAACACCCCTGCATCGTCGGCATCCACGAGGTCGGTCGAACCCGTCAGGGGCTGCTGTATTACGTGCTGCCCTACCTGGCCAAGGGCCACCTGGGCCAGCGCGACTTCACCCAGGACGAAGACCGCGCCATCGAAGTGCTGCGCTCGCTGCTGTCGGCGCTGGAATACGCCCATGCGCGCGGCATCGTGCACCGCGACGTGAAGGCCGAGAACGTGCTGTTCGACAACGCCGACCGGCCGCTGCTCACCGACTTCGGCATCGCGCTGAGCAAGCGCGACCAGACCCGCATCACCACCGCGGGTCTCGCGGTAGGCAGCGGCGGCTACATGGCGCCCGAACAGGCGCGCGGCGAAGTGGTGGACGGCCGCGCCGACCTGTACAGCGTCGGCGTGCTGGCCTACGAACTGCTGATGGGCCGCCTGCCCTACCAGGCCTCCGACCCGCTGGCGCTGGCGCTGATGCACGCGCAGGACCCGGTGCCGCGGCTGCCGCCCGAGAAGAAGCACTGGCAGCCCTTCCTCGACCGCGCCATGGCCAAGTCGCCGGACAACCGATACCGCAACGCCCAGCAGATGCTGAGCGCGCTGAACCAGATCGCCGCCGGCAAACCGGTGGAACCGGCGGTGGACCTGGGCAAGTTCGGCGCCTTCTTCAAGGCGCGCTGGAAGCCGCTGCTGGGCGGGCTGGCCGGCTTCGCGCTGGTGGTGGCCACCGTGGCGTGGCTGCAGCGCGAGCGCCCCGCCGAAGCGCAAACCGATTTCTTCACCGTGCAGGACGTGGCGCCACCGGCCGATGCGCCCGCGGCCACCCCGCCCGCCGCGGCCGAACCGGAGCAAGCCGCACCCGAGCCGACCGACGCGGCGTCCACGCCGGTGGACGAGGCGCTGGCCCAGGCCGCCCGCGCACCGGCGCCGGGCCTGCTGCCCGCCCCGTTTGCACAGGTGACGGCCGAAGTGTCGGTGGTGCCGCTCGATTACGACCCCACGCGCGTGGGCGCCCGGGAACTGGCGGCCGCGCGCCGGCAGATCGACCGCCAGCGCCTGAGCCTGCCGCCCGGCGACAACGCGATGCAGTCGCTGCGCGAAGCCCGGGCTCTGGCCCCGCGCGAACCCGCGCTGCCGCGGCTGGCCGACGAAGTGGTGGCCTTCTACGCCGCCCGCGTGTCCGACGCCGTGGCCGCCGGCAAGGACGACGAGGCCCGCGAAAACTATGAACGCATCGCGCCCTTCGTCGCCGAACTGCAGCGCGAGGAAGGCAAGCCCTGGGTGGCGCTGCGCGCCTCGCTGGTGCCGGCGCTGCTCAAGCGGCTGCAGGAAGGCCTGAAGGCGCTGGACGCCGACGCCGTCGCGAACACCAAGGCCCTGGCCACGGCGCTGGCCGTGGCCCCGCAGTCGCTTGAACCGGCCTGGTCGCAGGCCGTCAGCCTGCCCAAGGCCGGCGACCCGATGAAGGATGCCGGCGTGGCCATGGTGCTGGCCGCCGTGCCGCGCGGCGAACGCCCCGGCCTGGCCGCCATGCGCTCGGAGGTCACGCGCAGCGAGTACGCCGCGTTCGCTTCGGGCACCGGCCGCCCGGCATCGCGCTGCCGCAACCGGCTTGCGCCGATATCGCTCAAGAAGCGCACCTGGGACAACCCCGGCTTCAACCAGGGCGGCAACCACCCGGTGGTGTGCGTGAGCTACGACGACGCCCGCGCCTACGCGCAGTGGCTCAGCCGCCGCACCGGCACCGAGTACCGCCTGCCTACCCGCGCCGAATGGTCGCCGCTGGCCGCGGGCCGGGGCAGCGGCAACGCCTGCAGCGACGGCCGCGTGGCCTGCGGCAGCGAAGGCACCGCATCGGCCAGCCAGGGCCCGGCCAGCGCCATCGGCCTCACCGGCGTACGCGGCAACGCGCGCGAATGGCTGTCCGACTGCGCCCGCGGCTGCCAGCGGCGGCTGGTGGCGGGCGCCGGCTGGCGCGACCCGCCGGCGCGCGTGGACGCGCGGCAA
>Ga0209174_10000890_pt1 | contig 21738 bp, 22 predicted proteins | sample JI91814BDNA_FD_187505 | JGI IMG/M metagenome (GOLD analysis project Ga0209174, IMG submission 187505) | Wastewater effluent complex algal communities from Wisconsin, to seasonally profile nutrient transformation and Carbon sequestration -... | ecosystem: Engineered > WWTP > Effluent > Algae...
TGGGGCTAAGTCGCATATATCGCACATTCATTGGCCTATGGATATAAAGGCATTTATGAAAACAAAGATAGGAAAGCAAGATGTCCAGAATTTGCTTACGTTCTATTATTTAGGAAATGAAGGAAATATCATACCTTATACAAGAACGGAAGATGTTGAGACATGGGAGTTGTGGAAGGAATGGGAAGAGACTCTTGTCAAAATGAAAAGATTAAGTGAGTCCAAAAAATTTAAACTGATTGTATATACCTATCCAATCTTTGCGCGAATCCACGAGCCTCAGTTTGATAAGGAAAATACACCGGAAAATATTATTAACGCAATTTGTAAGAGACATGGGGTTACTCATGTTAATCCCCTTGCTAAATTTCGAGAAGCGGATATTGAAATGCGTAAAGAGAATAAGTTCATTTACATGCTTCCTGAAGACGGACATCCAACTTCCGAGGGAAATATTCTAAGTGCTAAGATTTTAGCGGATGAAATACTTCCTTTTCTGAAGGAGTGAATTACGAACTAATATTTTGATTCAATCGCTCAGTAATCGTTTGCAGTAATTCGGTGTTTTCCTCTAACACCACTGCCGTTTGTAAAATTTTGCGAGAGCGGGAGTGAATAGTTTGGATGTTTTGTAAGATTTCCTTACTGTAATTTCCCTGATCATTGGAGGTTAATTTTAATTTGCCGGACATGCTCTGCATTTCTGAGTTCTGGTTCAGAACTTCTTTAATTAGAATCATTTCTTTTTTTACTTTTTCATCCATTTCATGAAGTTCTGATACAATCAATCGAATCCCTTGAACAATATCTCTGATCGAATTAACGACTGATTGGATTCTGCCAGCTCCTTTTAAAGTTGCCGAATTCATTTCCTTGACTAACTCGCCTATTTGAGATGCATTTCTTCCTGCTAGATCGGCGAGTTTACTTACTTCGTCAGCTACCACTGCGAAACCTTTTCCTTGGTCTCCAGCTCTTGCTGCTTCAATTGCTGCGTTGAGAGCAAGTAGATTGGTTTGCTTTGCAATTCCATAAATAATGGAAACAATATGTGATACCCTTGTTGAAATATTTTTAATGTTCTCCATTTCTTGAACGGTATCTTTTAGTTCCCCTTCTCCAGCTTCTGCTCGTTTTAATGCATCACTTCCTTTGATGGAGATAATTTGATTTACCCGCTCTGCTTCAAGCATTGCCGCATTGAGGTCATTTAAGGAGATTGAATTTTTTTCAGAAATATTATCTTGGGTTGAGGTAAGAGTTAATATGCTATGAGTAGTTGAATTCGATTGATCAATAATATTGCTGATTTCATCCATGAGTTGAGATTGTTCATGGTTTAGATTCTTATTACTTGTTACTACTTCATTCATACTATTAAAAACTAAGTTTAATTCACTTATAGCATGTTTTGTTTCGGAGATAATCTTTGTTAGATTTTCAGATTGTTCGTTTGCCTTGTTTTTGGATTCAATCTGTTCTTCTACTAACTCTCTTACATATCGAGTGCATGTTGTAGTGGTAATTGCCATTGCCCATAAGAATAAACTATTTATGATTACGAAGGACATGTCAAATGGAGCGCCGGGACCAGGAGTTCTCTTTACTACTTGCACGAAAATAATTGATAGAATGGTAAATAGGCATGATGTGAGGATACCAGCTGTTAGGCTAAACCTGGGAGAAAAACGTAAACTGGCTCCTGCTATTAATAGAAAGTAGACACCAAATAAGGTAATACTTCTTACTCCTCTAGCGATTTCGTCTTTTGAGTCAAACCGTAAATAGCCGCTAATTACGAATGCAAATCCTATTAATTCAAAAACAATCCCATAGTATTTGAGCCATGGATTATAACGGTCGCGGGAAAGATTGTAAAGGGAAGCTACAATAGAAAGACTGTAAATGAAAATACCTGTTAAATAGTTCCCAATAATCTTTGGAACTTCATTCTGCACTAGGACTCCTACAATCACTCCGAGAGAAAAAATTGTAACTAAGAAAAGTCTTAGATAAATGGAAGCTTTTTCGCCTTTTCTTTCTAGTGTATATTTTTCATTCATGTAGATTATTTTTTGACGCAGCGAACTCTGACGTCTATATCCTTGTGGTAATAATTTCCGTAGCCATCGTTGATGTCTATGTAATAGGCATAATCTGAATCCTTATTATTTGATTTAGAAGACCAGAATACACAGCAAGGCTCCCTTAGAATATGATTTTTTAATTGTGCCATATCTCGCAATTCTTCCGGTGTTGGAAGCCTCATGCCTTTGCTTTCACATTTATCGACCGCCTCATCCCATTTCATGAGACCCTCAAAATTACCCCATCCAATGTTTCCTATAGAAACTATTTTATTTTCTGAATAATTAATAGTATCTGGCTTTGAAATTGAATTCTTTTTTTCTGCGGCTATTACTGATTCGCCGCTTTTAATTTTATAATGAGGATTTAAAATTTTAATAGCAGCTTCCTTGATATAAAAATCAAAATCATTTTCAAAAAAAGAAATATCGACTATTGATTTTGTGTAAAAATCTTTTGATTTTGGATCGCGTTTTAGATTATTTAAAAGCAGTTTAATCTGTCCTTGATCTTTAAAAACTTTTCCGTGAATTAGTTCATCTGCATCTCGTGCGTCGGCAATTTCTGAAAGGATTTCTTTTGTATCACGCCCTTGTCGCTGAAGGCTTTCCACTTGTCGTAAAAGCAAATCTAAGTCAGATTGAGAAATTATATTGTAACTCGCTCCGAATTTTTCTACCAAATGGGATTTTAGTTTTGTGGTAATACTTTCTCTTATAGTTTCGGGGACGTCATCAGCGATACTTAGGTTAGCGATGTAGATTCTGTTTTTTTCCTCTGCCGTCTCAGTGTGCGACAATAAGTGAAAAGAGTCTCCTTTAAAACCAAGGAGTAAACCTAATAGTAAAGTTGTCAATTTCAAGAGTCGAAAGGTTTGTAATTGGAACATCTTTACAGAATATCATCTGCAAGATAAATTTCAATCTTTATTCGAGACACTGGAATGCTTAGATATTCCCTTTTTTTCTTGAAAGCTATTAGGATACAAGAAATCTATCCTCATGAACATTTCCTTTCGACTAATTTTTGTATGCCTTTTTATTTTAGCTTTTCTTTATTGTAACCTTTTTGAAAAAAAACAAGAGCCGGTCATTGTTGATGTTGAAACAGAAACGCCTTCTGTGATTCCAGAAAGCAAAGAAGAGCAATTGGAAGAAGTTGCAAGCATAGTAAAGCCGGAGCCATCCTATAAATTGATATGGAATGATGAAAAAGTAAAATTTCATATAGAGCCGCGTTTTGGAATAGTAGAATCGTTTCAAGATAAACTTGCTTATGTAAAGTTTCAGGAGAAGAAAGAAGTAAGAGAAGGATATATTGATACTGAAGGCAAACTAGTGATTCCGACTAATTATGATTATCCGAACTACTCCTTTCAATATGGGCTTGCGAGGGTTGTTAAGAATAATAAAACGGGTTTCATCGGAAAGGACGGAAAGATTGCAATACCTTTGCAATTCCAAGAAGCAGGAAATTTTACAGATGTTATTACCTGGTTTAAGTCGAACGGCAAATATGGATTTATTGACATGAATGGAAAGGTCATCATTGAACCGATTTATGATTTAGTCGAATCTTTTCAGGAAGGGCTAGCGTGTGTTAGCCAACATGGAAAATTTGGATATATTAACGAGAAGGGGCTACTTGTTATTTCCCTTCATTTTCAAGAAGCGAATAGTTTTAGAGAAGGGCTTGCCGTCGTAAAACAAAATGGAAAGTTTTTCTTTATTAATAGATATGGTAAACGGGCTATACAGAATAGTTTTGATTTTGCAAATTCTTTTTCGGAGGGTCTAGCCCGTGTGCGTGTCGGCGCTAAATACGGATATATCAATAAGAAAGGTGGTTGGATAGTAAAACCCGAATTAGAGCAGATGTATCACGATGCATTTTATTTTAAGGAAGGAAGAGCAGTATTTATGAAAGGAGAAAAGTATGGTTATCTAGATAGATCAGGTAAGGTAATCATTGAAGCGAAATTTGATTTTGCAGATTCATTCTCCGAAGATCTCGCAGTTGTTGCAGTTAATAATAAAGTAGGTTACATTAACCGTTTTGGGGATTATGTGGTGAAACCGCAATTTGAAAATGGAGAAAATTTCTCGGAGGGATTCGCCGCAGTGAAAAAGGGCGGCTTATACGGATTTATCCGCAAAGATGACATCGCGAAAGAAGTTGTGGTAAAATAAAATTTACCTACCGATCACTGAAGTCGTAGACAAGTTTCATCATTAAGCCTGGATTTTTTGTAACAAAGCGAACGACGTCTGCATGTGTGACTGAATAAAGGGAAACAGAATCTTCATTGATATAAGTAAACTCTGAGGGAAGTCCTCTTTTGAGTCTGAGCATGGATCCAACAAAGTCGCCTCGCTTCAAAATACCTTTCAGTTTTCCCCGTCTTTCTACTTTAACTTCACCCTGGCGGATAATATAGATTTTATCCAAAGGTGTGCTTTCTTGAATTAAGATAGATGGTTGATGAATTTCCACTGGATTAAGCATAGACTCTAAAAGTGTTTTTTGTGTTGCGGTTAATGATTGGAAGGCGCTACTAGATAGAACATTCCAGGACTCGGCATCTCTCATTTTTGCTACTTTTACTAGTGTTTTTTCAAATTCTGTTCCGCTAATGAAACTTAAAAATCTATCCTTTGAAATAGTATAGGCCACGACATCAGTTTCAGCGACCACTGCTGCAGTTCTCTTTTGATCTGTAATCAAGGCTACTTCGCCGAAATAATCATAGGTTCCATATACTTTCTTGGATACAAGACCTTCCGACACCACTGAGACATTCCCGAAGTAAATCACATAAAATTTATCTGCAATCTCACCTTTTTGAATAATCAAATCTCCTTTTTTAAAGGTAACTTCTTCGACGATATTGATAAACTCCATCGCTTTGCTAATTGAGAGTCCTTCAAAAAAATCTAGACTCTTTAAAACGCCTAGAACTTGGCTGGCTTTTTCGAATTGGGGAGGAGTTGCCGGAAAATAGAGAGTATTCTCAATTCCAAATTTGGCGAGTCTTAAACTTGTTTCTTTCGGAAAGTCTTTGGTCGCAATATGATAGACAACAGTCTTTTCCTTGATGTCCTCCGGTAGAGAGTCTAGATATTTTATCGGAGTATGCAAAGGAGCCACGCCCGATTCATGATAAATTACTTTGGAGTTCCAGGGAAAGTTTCTTAATTCATCATATCGCTCGCGGCTAATAATGTTTTCCCGTAAAAACTTATCATGAATCTCTGGATCGTTGTTGTGATCAGAGGAATAAACGAAGGACTGATCTTGAAATTCCATTTTAAATCCAATAGCAGGAATCGAATGCAATGTGTAGAACATTTCGAATTTGCCACCATAGATGAAAGCAGGCTTATTGATTTTAATTGGATGAAATGTAAAAAGGCTTTTTAAATATTCCTGTGATACATTTGTAAAGGCAGAATATTTATAAAGAAAACTATTCATAATAGTTTCTGTTGTGTAAATATTGATCTTTCCTTCTTCTAAAATTTTTTGAAAAGTTCCAGCATCATGATCAGCATGACAATGAGTAAGAATAATAGAATCGATAAACTTTGGATTTACATTTGAATCTAATAACCATTCAGTAGAATTTACGGGAGGATCTACCATGATACCAAAATGATTTAGCCAAATAATGAAGCCGGAAGTATTTTCGTCTGGATCAAAACCATGACTAGGACCCAAGCAGGTAACGCCAAATAAAGGTGGAATAAATGGTTCACGTAGGCGCTCGCTGATATTATAAAATGCTTTGTATTCCATTTTGCTTGGAACATCAGTAATATGCTTTGATCCTATAGATACCGAAAAATCACCGTTAGCCTTCTTCTTAATTGTGGTTCCCTGGATAGTGAAATGATCATCTTTAAAAATTCCAAATCCAACCATCTCATGAAATTTAAAAGTGCTACTAAAAAAACTATGCTCTGATTTTAAATCAGGAACATATGTATTACCGTTCAACAATTCATAATCTTTTGTTACATCTAAATTGCGAGGACCAAAAATGGATTCACGCAAAACTTTCTTGAAACGCCGAAATTGCTCATCACTGCAAATGATGAAAGTTCGTTTTTTTCTAAAGAAGAAATTAAAGTAAATGGGAAATTCTAGCTCGGCGACGCTAATTCCTTTTGTCCAACTAAAAAATTCTGTTGGTAATACAAATATCTGAGGAACTCCACCCTCCAAAAACATTGTGTCTTTGATGGTCTCTGGGGGAGAACCAAATTGAATTGCGGAAATATCTGTTTTGACTAAATAGCCTCCGCGAGGGAGGGAAATTAGACATGGATTTTTCTCATCATGACTACTCATTTTTGAACCTTACTTACTAATCGAATTAGCATGATAGAAAGAGTCAACTTTTTTATACCGAGTCATCAGTATTTTCTGAGAAGAGAATGATCGATGCCATCATTTCATTAATCACAGCGACGTTTGAGATTACAATGAAGATGATGATGAATAGTTTTCTAGTTAGAAGAAATGAATCAATAAAATCAATACTCTTTACAAAGGATTCTTTTCTGATTTATCAATCAGTAGAAAAAAAATAGAAACTTGAAAAAAAATACATAAGATAGCGCACAAAATTTTTTTTTATAACCCAGTATATTAATGCAAGAGATAGGAAAGAGCATATCTAATTCAGTCGATAATACCTCGGTATTCATTCAAAAACCTTTTTGCAAGAAAAAATAGAGGGCAATAATGAACAGTGATAGTAAAGAAATTAATCAGAACATTTTATTTTATGATAATGGTAATTCAGATGATATTGCAGATGAAACCAATGCTGAAATCGATATTGATAGTCACACATTGGAAGAACTAAAAAATGTCGATTCATCAAGAATTGTGGAAGACCCAAGCCTTTGGACATGGCTTCCAAATTCCAGTGTAAGCTCTGATGAAGAGGACTACTTACTCCTCCGTCATGGAGAAAATAATTCTAACTACACAAATATTTGGCCAAATCAAGAGTTGCCACAGGGTTTCAATGAGGCTCTACGAAAGGAGCTTGATCAAGCACAGGCAGAATACATTGGCTTTACCGCAAAGGGATATGAAAATGGAAAAACAGTCACAAATAGAAAAAATTCTTTTCCAAAAGAAAACTACAAAGGTAGTGATATTCGTTCAAGCATTCTCATTCCAGAAAAATACCTTTCCTTATTCTATACGAAAGTCAGAGAGCATCGCGGAGTGCGGGCTTATATCGTTTATCTGCTATCTAAGTATAGAATTCATATTTCCAACGGTATAGTCCCTGCTTATTCTAACCTAACTACAAAGTATCAGGAGAAAGGTCAGGCTTTGAAAAAGATTGGCTTTCGTCCTAATCCTGCTGATTGGGCTGAGTTAAAACTCTATCGTGTGAGTTTTGGGATGTCAATCTCCGCGTTTTTGATTTACTTACTAATTGCGGATTCTACCGATTTTGCGCAAACTCTATCGTATTTCTTGTGGACGGTCGGAATTCCTGCGACATCCAGTTTAGACTTGGCGGCAAAGTTATACTTATGTCACAATAGAGACTACTACTCCGCAGTTTTTCGATTTCGACAAAGCAATTCTTCATAAACTATCCATTTTTTACTAAAAGCGAATACTTCCAATTACCCACCATAGCAAAGCCATACCAATTTCAAACTTCCCTATCCAAACTAAAACTTTCAATTATCTCAGGCATTTTAGATTTTGTTTTTTTCGCAATTTCATAGGCCTCTTCCATTGGGAGCCTTACAGCGAAGGTAAGGTTGTCTGATTTGACAGAGATTGCGGTTAATTCAAATTTAACTCTTTGCGTTTTTAAAAAGCTTTTTATTGCATCTTTCGATTCAACATTTTTGCAATTGAATTTTATATAGGTATGATGAACTTCTAGTGGTGGCAAATACTTTAAAATTATTTGCACTCCACTCATGATTAAAAACCCAAACACTGCTAGGTTTATAAATCCTGCTCCACAGGCAACTCCAGTGACTACCGAATAGAAAAAAGTTGCTGTATCTTTCGCGTCGCGCAGCGTTGTTCGAAACTGAATGAAGCTTAGAGACCCGAAAATCCCGACTGCCCATGCGAGGTTTTGACCAATCACATTGATCATGATAGAAAAAACAATCGTAACAATGATTTGAGAGTGAATGACAGATCGATCATAATTCTTGCCTGTATAGGTCAGATAGGATACTCCGCTTACTAGAAAGCCGAGGAATGTTGCAATCCCGATTCGAAATGCAAGTTCTGTCATTGGCACAATATCTTGTTTTTCAGGTGCCTGTAAAATTAGTTTTAGAAAATCAAAATCCACTTTTCCGTAATCTTATTGCTTCATCTATTTTATACAACCAAGTTTTAGATAGACAAAGAAAATAATTCTAGTAGCTTAGGGATATGTATTCAATTTCTTCTCGAATTTTCTTTTTCCTCCTTTGCAATTTTTTTGCTTTGCTATTTTTTTCCTGTCAGCGACAAAAAGAAGGACTTTACGGACATGAGACCACCCCCAAAACTTTTTGGACTCCCAGCAAGGCAGTGATTGCTAATGCTATTCGCGAAGAAAAGTTTAACAGGCTTTTCAAAGGTTACCAGAAAGGTTTTCGTTTTGAAGGGAGTGGAGTGTTTGCAAAGGAAAATTTATTCTATGTTGTCTTTGATAATTCTGCTGCAATTGGAGTAATCGAATCTTCTCTTACAGGACTTTCGGATTCTAATTTCTTAAAGGGTAAACTGTTAGATAAATCAAATTATGAAGGGATAACCTTTCGTGAATTGGAGCCTTCTTCTTTTTACGTGATGATAGAATCATTAGAGCGGAATAATGCCTATTATCCCGCAATCGTTCGGTTGGATGCAGATTTAAATTTCAAAGAACAGAAGTTTGTAAAGTTTGAATTGGAAAAGAAAAATAAAGGTCTAGAGGGAATAACGTTCATTACCCGTAATGGAGAAAATTTTATTCTTGGTCTTTGCGAAGGAAATTTTTGCAATAGCGATAAAGAAAAAACTCGTGGAAACGGGCGCATTCAAGTTTTAAAAGAAACTGCTGATGAATGGGTTGTCATTGCTGAAATTAAATTACCTCGCTCAGTCAACTTTCTAGATTATTCAGATATGGACATTGAAAATGGTAGAATTGTCATTGTTTCACAGATGTCTTCTGCCCTTTGGGTAGGAGAGCTTCATCCTGAAAAATGGGAAATGTTGGATAAGGGAATTCTTTATTATTTTCCTTTCGGGGATCGCGAAGGAAACGCGGGGTTAGGTGGAGAAATTATCTACTGCAATATAGAGGGCGTGTCTTGGTTTGGAATGCATGAGATTGTGGTTGTATCGGATAAACGAAACGAGGATCAGGAAAAATGGTGTAAGCACAAAGAGGAAATGATTCATATATTCGAAATTCCCCATCTGTAAAAATAACTTCCCTTGCAAAAATTAGCCGAAAATAAAAGAGTATAATTATTGCATTTCGGTTGCGAAAAGATGCAACCGCCGCGCTCGCAGCTCCTGTCCAGAAATTGCTGCCGATTTATTAGTAGGTTGCTAACGCAATTGTCTCTATTGAACCAAGCAATTTCCGGACACCGCTTTGATCGCTAATGCTAGTCTTGAAGGAAAGTTTTTTAGGAAAAATATATGAGCAAAAAAGTTGGAATTAAAGAACGAATCAAATACGAGTTTGAAAACACGCTTTCAAAAGGAACGATTGCAATCATTGGTTGGTTGGCACTTGTTTCCTTATTAATCGTCATTCTAGCCGGAACCATAATTACCGTTGGTCAGATTTCTCTAACCGCAGATGAAAAGCTTGGATTCTTCGAGGCAACCTGGCGAAGCTTGATGCATGCGTTAGACGCTGGAGCCGTCGGTGGGGATGGAGCGGATAACGGTTGGTCGTATCGTCTTATCATGCTTATTGTTACGATTGGAGGAATTTTTATTTTGAGTGGTTTGATCGGGGTTCTTACATCTGGACTCGATGCAAAGCTCGAAGAAATGCGCAAAGGTAGATCAAGAGTTTTAGAAACAAATCAAACGCTCATATTAGGTTGGAGCGGAAAAATTTTCCCAATCATTTCCGAAATCATTATAGCGAATTCCAGTCTTAAGCGGGCAAGCATTGTTATTCTCGCTGACAAAGACAAAGTAGAAATGGAAGATGAACTAAATTCCAAAATTCCAGATAGAAAAACAACTCGCATTATTTGTAGAACAGGTAGTCCAATGGACGTAAATGATTTGGAAGTTGTAAGTCTTGATGAAGCGAAATCCATTGTAGTCATGGCTCCGGACGATCCAAATCCAGACATCAGTGTAATTAAAACAATTTTGGCGATTACTAATAATCCTCATCGTAAGACAGGAAAATACCATATCGTTGCTGAAATGAAGCACCAAGAAAATTTAGCCGCAGCAAATCTAGTTGGTGGAGATGAGGCTACTTATGTGTTATCTCCAGATTTAATCGCTCGTGTAACTGCTCAGACTTGTAGGCAGTCTGGTTTAAGCGTTGTATATACTGAGTTACTTGATTTTGATGGAGTTGAAATTTATTTCAAAGAAGAGTCTTCTTTGAAAGGTAAGACGTTTAAAGAAGTAATTTTTGCTTATGAGAGTTCTGCTGTTATTGGAGTAATGTCGAAAGAAGGTATCGTATCGATCAATCCTCCTATGGATACAGTCTTTGGTGAAAAAGACAGCATCATTGTGATTGCTGAAGATGATGACACTATTCTATTAACAGAAAAATCTAATTATGAAATAAAAGAAAATTTATTTCAATCCTCTAAACCAGAAGGATTAAAAAAAGAGAAGACTTTACTTCTCGGATGGAACGAGAAAGGATCAAGGATTATAAGTGAATTGGAAAACTATGTAGGAACTGGCTCTGAAATCACAATTGTATCTGAGTTGGAAGAAACCGAATCGGAGCTAAGCAATATTAAACTCAAGAAACAAAAAGCGAAAGTGATTAACGCCAATATAACCGATCGAAAAATTTTAGACTCCTTAGATGTCTCTTCCTTCAATCATATTATTATACTCTGTTATACGAATGAGGTGGATATACAAGAGGCTGATGCAAAGACATTAATTTGCTTATTGCACCTTAGAGATATTGCCAATAAAACAAATAAGAATTTGAGCATCGTGAGTGAAATGCTTGACAATAAAAATCGAGCTCTTGCTGAAGTAACTAAAGCGGATGACTACATTGTGAGTGATCGGATAATTAGTCTTATGCTCTCACAGCTTTCAGAAAAGAAAGAATTGAAAAAAGTATTCGATATTCTCTTTGAAGCAGAAGGATCTGAAATCTACTTAAAACCTGTAACTGATTATGTGAGAACGGGTGATCCAATGAATTTTTACACAGTGCTAGAGTCAGCAGCTCAGAAAAAACAAGTCGCAATAGGATATAGAATTCATGCCGATGCAAATGATTCATCAAAAGCGTATGGCGTTGTTATTAATCCTAAGAAGTCTGACATGATTCGGTTTACTTCGGAAGATAAAATCGTCGTCCTTGCCGAAGATTAGTTTATATTGTAGTAAAAACCTAAAGGTAATGGGAGTCCTATGAACAGAATAATTTTTGCTTTTTATTTTGTAGCGGTTAATTTAATTTTTCCGCAAGAAGTAATTAAGCCCAATGTAGATACTTTAAAAAAGAGCGAGTCTTCTAAAACAGAGACTCCCAAAAAAGAAGTAGGGATTCCGTTTATGAAGGCAGAATGGAAAGAGGTTCTCGCTAAAGCCACAAAGGAAAAAAAATACATTTTCATTGATGCCTATACAGTCTGGTGTAATCCATGCAAATGGATGGATGATAATGTATACAATACTAAAAAGGCAGAAGATTATTTTGGTGAAAAATTTATAAGCATCAAGATGGATATGGAAAAAGAGGAAGGGCTTTTATTTAAAGAAAAGTATAAAGTAGAAGCCTATCCAACGTATCTTTTCTTTGATTCTTCTGGAAAAATTAGTCATCGTTTTCAAGGTCCTCTTGAAGTAGATGATTTTCTAGTTGAAGTGGCTAATACCTTTTTGCCCGAAAAGGCTTTTTATGAATTAAAAAGAAAATACGAGAAGGGTGGTAAGGATGAAAAAACTCTGTATGAGTTTATCTTTGCTTCTTTTAAGGCGCACGGTGAGGTTAATTCTGATTTGCTTGAAGATTATTTTGATACCCAGGATGATTTTCTATCAAAGAAGAATTGGAAAATCATGGATGATTTCGTTCTTGATATCAAATCCAAGCCATTTCGCTATCTAACAGCTAATCGCGAGAAATTCTATCCTGCACATGGAAAAGACGCAGTCGAGAAAAAAATCTATCTAACCAAAATGTCCTACTATGCTAAATATGAAGACTGGAAAAATTATGCGATAGTTGCCGTAGCCTATGCTGAAAAATATTCCATGAATGATTGGAAAGATTTAGATGCTATTGCATGGCGACTTTCTGAAAAGGTAAAAGATCCAAAAGTATTGGCTAAAGCGGAAACTCTTGCTAAACGCTCGATTCAACTCGAACCAAATTTTTTAAACCATGAAACACATGCACAGGTTTTATTTAAACTTGGAAAATACAAAGAGTCTCATTTGGTTACAATGAATAGTATTCGTATGGCGAAAGAAGCAGGCGAGAGTTATGATAATAGCATTAGTCTACTGAATCTGATTATACAAAAGCTTCTAATTCAGTTGGATTCTAAAAAGGGAAAGTAAAATTTTCTTACTGTGATCTTTGCTTTATGGAATAATAGGAGACTTTGTTTTTTTCCAGTTAAGCACATGAGGCAAATCATCATCCAACCAATAAGCGGTAGAATCCGTCACGACTAAGATTTCTTCCCATTTAACGCCTACATCTTGTTTGCCGATATGCGGTTCTATTGCCCAGAGTCCGGGCTCAGCACGATGATTCGATGAACCATTCCAAAATGGAACAACAGTATTATTTTCAAAGCCAAACTTTGGAATCATAGCTTGAGCAGTTTCACCGAGCAGATACAGGAACGTTTGCGCATGAAATCCAAAAACTTTAAAAGGAGGAATTTGTAAAAATGGCAGGCGACCAATCTTATGACCTAGAACTTCGGCGGGATACATTTTATGACAGTTCATATAACCCATCTCGGAAATAAGCTTATCAACTTTGGTATAGATTTCGCTTAACGTTTTTTCAGCTAGAATTTCTTCTAAAATTAATTTACGAAAAATTTCCAAATCTAAAATTGCTTTTTCTACTATTGAATTTTCTCCAAAGGCAAATGCATATCCTATATCGCAGGCTCTACCTTCTAGAGTGGGAGCCGTGTCTAGAATGACACACATTCCTTTTTCTAATTTGCGTCTTGTTGGTTGAAAATCAAAATAGCTGTTAAAATTGGTGAAGGAAGTTCTATTTCCAAACCAGGCAAAGGAGGTATGAAAGAAATTCCTTACTCCTTTTTTTTGTAGCACTTCATCCAATAAATCCGCCGCTTCTCTTTCTGTGATTCCTGCGGATAATCTAGATTTAACTTCTAGCACAGAATCATAAGCTAGCTTCTGAACTTTTTTGTAGAGGTCTAGTTCTGATTCTGTGTATGTTTCCATTACTCTACTTTTAATAACTCTACATCAAATAAAAGTGTTGCGTTAGGTGGAATGTCAGCACCTGCACCACGCTCGCCATATCCAAGATGAGATGGAATGGTTAATTTGCGTATGCCGCCAATTTTCATTCCTTTAACGCCTCTGTCCCAGCCCTTAATTACTTCGCCACGACCAAGTATAAAGCTGAAAGGTCCTCTTCCAACAGAACTATCAAACTTTTTACCATTGGTTAGAGTTCCGGTGTAATGCACAGTAACCGTATTTCCATCTTTGGCTTCTTTTCCGGTTCCTACTTTCACTTCTTTTACGATCAGGTCTTTTACTTCCTGAGCTCCAATGCTAATCGCTGCCAAATTAGCTACTAAACTTGCTACTAACAAAATTTTAAACATACTTTCTCCTTTATTAATAAAAACATTGCCGCAAATGGTAGGTGACGCATATATGCGTCACCTACCATTTGCGGCATATACACGATTTGCGACGGTTAGTGGTTATTTACCCTTATTCTCTTTCAAACATTTTCTAAATTTACTACGTCTTTGTTTTTCAAAACTAGTAATCGATTTTTCGTTCTCAAGTGTAAGACCAATATCATCGAGACCTCTGTAGAGACAGTCTTTACGAAAAGAATCTACATCAAAAGAATAGGATTTGCCATTACCCGCTTTGACTACTTGGCTCATTAGATCAATCTCTAACTTTGCGTTAGGAGTAGAATCTACATACTTGAAAAGCTCATCTACTTGCTCGGAAGGAAGAACAATAGGAAGCATCCCGTTCTTAAAACAGTTATTGTAAAAAATATCTGCATAAGAAGGAGCAATGATTGAGCGAAATCCATAGTCTTCAAGTGCCCAAGGAGCGTGCTCACGAGAAGAGCCGCAACCAAAGTTATCGCGCGCCAAAAGGATATTAGCCCCTTGGTAACGTGGTTGGTTCAAGATGAATTCTGGATTTGGTTTGGTTCCTGCATCATCTAAAAATCTCCAGTCGTGAAATAAATGAACTCCAAAACCGGAACGCTCAATCTTACGAAGAAATTGCTTAGGAATGATTTGGTCTGTGTCAACGTTCGCCTTATCTAGAATAGCCGCAACGCCGTTTAATGTTGTAAATGCTTTCATGATTAACTCCAATACCTGATGTCTACAAATTTTCCTTCGATTGCAGCGGCAGCCGCCATTGCAGGTCCAACTAGGTGTGTTCGTCCACCTTTACCTTGACGTCCTTCGAAGTTACGATTAGAAGTAGAAGCACATCTATCTCCCGGAGAAAGCACATCATCGTTCATAGCAAGACACATAGAACAACCCGGATTTCTCCATTCAAAGCCAGCTTCAACGAATATCTTATCTAGACCTTCCGCTTCCGCCTGACGCTTTACTCGACCAGAACCAGGAACCACAATAGCAGTCACTTTAGAGGAAACTTTTTTTCCCTTCACAGTGCTAGCGGCAATTCGTAAGTCTTCGATACGAGAATTCGTGCAAGAGCCGATGAAAACTTTATTCAGGGTAATGTCTGTTATCTTCTGACCAGCTTGTAATCCCATATAGGCAAGAGCACCTTCGATAGATTTCTTAACTGTTGGATCAGTCGCAGAATTAGGATTCGGGACAACATCAATTACACCCACAACTTGACCGGGAGAAGTTCCCCATGTGACCATTGGAGGAATATCTTCTGCTTTTAAAACAATCGTCTTATCAAACGTAGCCCCCGGGTCAGTTACATAAGAAGCCCATTTCTTAACGAACATATCAAAGTTTTCTTTTGGAGCATGGTCTTTGCCTTTGATATAATTAAACGTTGTTTCATCAGGAGCAATGAATCCAGCGCGGGCACCGGCTTCAATCGACATATTACAAACAGTCATGCGACCTTCCATCGACAAAGAGCGAATAGCCTCACCGGTGAATTCTATCACAAAACCGGTAGCGCCGTCAGTTCCAATTTTTCCAATAATGGCGAGAACAATGTCTTTAGGAGTAACGTGAGGCAGAAGTTTTCCTTCAACACGAATTTCCATGGTCTTAGGTTTTTGTTGGACTAAAGTTTGAGTGGCTAATACGTGTTCTACTTCACTCGTTCCAATTCCAAACGCGAGAGCACCAAAAGCCCCATGAGTAGACGTATGAGAATCCCCACAAACAATCGTCATTCCAGGATGCGTTAGTCCAAGCTCAGGAGCGATAACATGGATTATCCCCTGATCTGGATTTGTGAGATCGTAAAGAGTAATTTTATTTTCTTTGCAGTTCTTAATCAGGGTTTTCATTTGAATCGCAGAAATCGGATCTGCAAAATCCATATCCCGACTGCGAGTGGATACGTTATGATCCATAGTAGCAAACGTCGCTTCCGGACGGCGAACTTTACGATTAGTAAGGCGCAGTGACTCAAACGCCTGCGGACTCGTCACCTCGTGAATGAGGTGCCTATCAATATAAATAATAGAAGAACCACTGTTTTCCGTAACAAGGTGGTCATTCCAAATTTTCTCAAACATTGTTTTCATAATTCCAAGATTTCAGCCTTAATTCATAGGTAAATCTGAATTTTTTCCCAAGATTTGGGCGTTGCGGCTGCCTTATCGTAAAACGGAACGGTTTCAAACCGTTCCCTACGTTTTGCAAACGCCGCCGCGCTCTCCTTCCAACTCCACGGTGAAGCTGTGGAGTTTCCACTCGATCGCTAACGCTAGAACTAAGGTAGACTAAAAAGGAATTGTGTTTTTTCTTCGCAATACAAATAAATACACTCACCATGATAAACCCACAAATCCAACTAAAAATCCAAACCAAACTCTCCGAAATCGAAAAAGAACATAATGTGGAAATCCTCTATGCTGTAGAGTCAGGCTCTCGTGCCTGGGGATTTGAGTCATTAGATAGCGATTATGATGTAAGATTCATTTACAAGAATGAGGTTAATTGGTATTTGACTGTGCTTCCGAGAAGGGATGTAATTGAAATTCCGATTGAGGATTTGATGGACTATAGCGGATGGGATTTACGAAAGTCTTTTTTTCTGATGAACAAATCAAATCCAGTTTTATTTGAATGGCTGAAATCTCCAATCGTATATAAGAAGAACGAAAAATTCTATGAAATCTTTACTGAGATTGCAAAAGAATATTTCTCTCCGGTAGCGACTATTTATCATTATCTGCATATGGCTTCTCGAAATTACAAAGAGTATTTGAAGCGTGACCTAGTAAAAACAAAAAAGTATTTTTATGTTCTAAGACCTCTCCTTGCTTGCAAATGGGTCGAACTAAAAAACGTTGCACCACCAATGGAGTTCGAGATTTTATTAAACGAACTTGTTACAGATGAAAAAGTAAAATCGGAAGTGCAGATACTTCTTGAACGTAAGCGAAGTGGATATGAATTTGCAGAAGAAAAAAAGATAGAATGCATCAATGAATACATTGAGTCATCCATTGAACATTTCGAAGCTGCTGTTTCTCATTTTAATCCAGCAGAGAAGCCAGCAGCGGAAAATATGGATTTGGCGTTTTTAAAGATTTTGCAATTATAGTTTCTTTATACAGAACTTTTATCTGGATATATCTTAAACATTTTTTCGAATCCACTTGCTTTGAATAAGTGCGAAACGCCACTTGTTATAGAAACAAGATTTAACCTTTTGTTTTTTTTAGATAGATACATGCCCTGTGTAGCAAGGGAACCAAGCCCACTAGAATCTATATAATTGATTGGTGACATATCAATCAATAAATCTTCTGACCCATTTTCATTTTGAACTTTAAACACATCTACAAGATCTCTCGCGTTGTAAAGATCTAGCTTCTGGTAATTGATAAAAGTAATTAATACATAGTTTTTAAATTTACTTATTTCAATTCCATAATCTGATTCTTCTTCCATTTCTTGCTCCTTATAAATCTATTTTGCTTTTTTATCTAATTGCATGATTCCATGAATGATTCCATTCTTAAATTCTTTCTGCCCTAAACTAAAACATTTTCATGGTATATTGTAAATAAAAAAATCATATTTTTTTAATCATATTCTTATCTAGAAAATAGGCAAGGAGTCCACCGATTGTATAGGCAATCAGATCGAGTGGATCAAATACAGAGCCAAATACTATTCGAGTAAAAAAGTTTTCCTGAAATCCGAGCAAGGGAATAATTTTAAAGTATTGAGTTATTTCGATAGTGTAGGCAAATAACGTTATTCCCACACTGAGCAATAAAGAATCAAAGTCCTTTATTGATTGCATAAGACTGTAGAGTAATATCACGATAACCGTGTCGCCTAAAAATCCTCTAATGAATCCATTCGAGGAAAATAAAACTACAATTAGAATGCAGAGGATAAATAAAATTAGACTTGATACAATGTAAGGAAATCTTTTTGTTTTTTGGGGCATACAGGTGTTAGCTGTAAAGAAAAAAGGTGAGGTTTAAATTCACCTTTTTAATATTTAGTTACTTTGTAGTAGTAGTTGTTGTGCTATCAGGATTCATTTTTGCGAGAAGTTCATTCGCAATTTCGCCTGCTTTAGCGTTTATGTTGTGAATAGTTTCATAGATACTACCAATGGTCTTATCTTGAAATTCTTTTGCCTGATTTACAGGTGCTTCTAGTTGTTCGATTCTTGCAAGAAAATCGAGTGGCATGTTCGCAATCTGTCTGTGAATTTGTTCTACTGAAGTAGCACCTTTATCAATTGCATCTTGAACAGTTTTTGTTAATTCTACTAAATCCATTATTTATCTCCCTTTTCCATTTGCTTAGCAAACTGGTTTCAATCACAGGTAAGCAAATGGAAAAAAAATGAGCAAGTGATTTTTTTAAATTTCTCTTGCTTTTGTTATTTTTTGTATTTGTAGAGATTTTCTATATTGTCTTTTGCGTAGAGATGAGGAGTCGAACCAAGGTCTTCTGGGAGTTTTCCTTCTTCTAGTTCCGGCTCGAATCCAGCGTCACGGATCATTTCAATCGTCTGGTTGACTTCGCTTCCCTTAACGTTCAAATATCCAGAGGCAAAGACAGAATTAGCCGCAAAAAGTCCCATGGCTTGTAGACTCTTAAGATGTCCTTCCCTTCCTGCACCAATTCTAATTTCCGAGTCAGGGTTGACTAAGCGGAAAACAGCAAGTATGCGTAAACAAAGTTCTGGGGTAAGTTGATTCGGATTTTTAATCGCATGACCTGCAACTGGAATAAAGAAATTAACCGGTATAGAAATCACTCTGAGTCGTTTCAAGGTAAATGCTACATCCACTAAGTCACTATAACTTTCCCCCATACCTACAATGAGTCCACTGCAAATTCCTATATCAGAATTTTTTACTAACTCAAGTGTGTTGAGTCTATCTTGGAATGTATGAGTTGTGCAAATATCACCATAATGAGATTCGGAAGTATTCAAATTATGATTGTATCTATCAAGACCTGCTTGCTTTAGCTTTTGAGTCTTGGCTTCGTCTAAAGATCCCGCTGAGAGGCAAACACGCATTCCAAGCTCGCGCGTAATTTTATCAATGGTGCTTGAGAGTTTATCGATTAGAATTTCATTTGGTCCTGTGCCTGCTGTTACTATACAGAAACGATAGGCGCCATTCTCTTTTGCAAGTTTTGCATCTGCAAGAATTTCTTCTTCTGGTTTAAGAGAATACGATTGCACACCTGAGTTTGCATTTTTTCTCTGTGCACAGTATCCGCAGTCTTCAGGACAGTTACCATTTTTAATATTATCTAAAATATGAATTCTTACTTTTTTAGAAAAATATTTTTCTCGCTCAACATTGGCTCTATATAGGGTATCTAGTAAATTAGATTTTCCTTCTAGAATGAGTAGAGCTTCTTCCTTATCGATTATGCTCTCGGCTTGGGATTGAATTTGTTCTTGCAGTTTAATCATAATTGGATATACTTGAATCAAGTTTCTTAAATTCAAGAGAAATTTAAGGAGAGAAGACCATGAAACTCAATAAAGTATTTTTAATTATTCTTACCCTAAGTTCTTCTTTGCTATTCTCTGAGCCGAATGAAGACTTTGTGTTTTCCGCTAGTCAAAATAATTTGCCGGGAATGAAACAAGCACTTGCCGCAGGGGCAGATATCAATGCGACAGATGAGTTGGAGTGCAATGCTTTAATGTTTGCATCTATGTTTGGATACAAAGACATTGTTGACTACCTATTGGCTAATGGCGTTAAGCCGACGACTGTAGATTATTCGAGTAACTCCGCACTTCTGTATGCAGCGCAAAATGGTCATACTGCTATAGTCGAAGCTTTGATCTTAGCCGGAGCTGATGTAAATAAAAAGGACGATTATGAGCGCACCGCTCTTCACTATGCGGCTAGTTATGGTTATCTCGACATGATTCAGCTTTTAATCAGACACAAAGCAGAATTAGAAGTTAAGAATAAGAACGATAATACTCCACTGGATTTGGCTACTATAAACGGCGAACTAGAAGCGATTCGTATTTTAAAAGAAGAGATAGATAGTAGAAAGTTTCAGTGAGGTTTAATAAGTTTATTGAAGAGAAGTTACTTTTTGAGGCTATCGTTTTGTCTGTTGTAATTTTTTCAATTAAACTGAATTGGATAAATTTCTGCTCTATAACCACCTTTGGGATGCAATAAAAAAACTTGACATATAGCCAGTTAATGGCTATAGATACAAATATGGTTTTTGTTGTAAAGTTCAAGAATAATAAAATACTTGAGGGGATTAAGAAAATGCCCACTCTTGAACAGAAAAAATTATCGTATTTAATTGATGATTTAGAAACAAATGGACCTATTCAAGCTGGCTGGAAGAATTATAGCAAGCTTGGTAAAAATAAATTTCATTGTCATCTATCTTATAAATGGGTAGTATGTTGGGAATGTGATGAAAACACAAATGATTCAATTAAAATAATAGAGGTCTACTATGCAGGCAGTCGTGAAAACGCACCATATTAAAATTACTGTTGAAGCAAAGAATATTCCCTTGAAACTTGCTAATTTTCTAAAAAAAGAATACGGGAATGAATATAAAGTAGTCGCAAGTAAGAAAGCGGCTTACGACGATAATTCCCTTATTGCCAAGAATACAAAATGGTATAAGGAAATTAAAAGTAAGATTACTCCTGCGGATAGCTTAAAAATCTATCGCCAGAATAAAGGTTTATCCCAAGGTAAATTGGCGAAACTACTTGGTGTCCTTCCTTCTAACGTATCAGAAATGGAACGTGGTAAACGAGGAATCAGCAAAGAAGTAGCTAAGAAACTTTCATTAATACTTGAAGTTCCAGTTGAGAAGTTTATTTAGATTAATCCTAATTCTTCTGCAATATCGCGCGTGAGTTTCGAGAATTAAGCTGCTTTCTCATAAAATTCATCATCAAACCAATTTCTTGGATTGTTTGCAATATAATTTCGCACATTGTATAATTCTATTTCATCTCGAAGGATGCGGTCGTGGAATCGGGGTTGCCACAATGGCATTTTAGGAGTTTTACGTATTTGGTTAATGCGTGTAGTAACGACGGATTTGAATCCTGCAACAAATGATGAAATTGATTTTGGTGAACGATGTAAAGACGCACGGCCGTGCGTCTCTACGTGTAAAATGTCATCCTTTTCCAAAATAACAATTCCATGTATATGATTTGGCATAATGATAAATGCATCACAAAACAATTCCTTTCTGATCTCAAATGATTTTTCCCATTCTTCTTGAACAATCTTCCCGTATTCATTTAAAATCATTTCCCCATTCTCAATCTCCCCAAAAAAATGCTCCCTATCCTTCGTGCATATCGTTACGAAATAATATCCATTATCCGCATAATCCCAACCTTCTCTTCGTGCTGATTCGATTCTATATTTGTTGTCGAATAATGTCATTTTGCCTCTGTTGTTAGATTAACCCCAACTCTTCTGCAATGTCGTGCGTGAGTTTGGAGAGGGGACGTTTCATGCTCCATTCATGCCGATAGTAGGGAGCTTTACTGGGAATTTAT
>Ga0209174_10000892_pt1 | contig 21732 bp, 24 predicted proteins | sample JI91814BDNA_FD_187505 | JGI IMG/M metagenome (GOLD analysis project Ga0209174, IMG submission 187505) | Wastewater effluent complex algal communities from Wisconsin, to seasonally profile nutrient transformation and Carbon sequestration -... | ecosystem: Engineered > WWTP > Effluent > Algae...
AAAAAAGTCAATGATGGGGAACAATGGTAGTAAAAGAGGGAGATATTTTCTGGGTAGATTTTTCTCCTGCAAAAGGTTCTGAGCCTAAAGGCAAACGACCTGCATTGGTAATTCAATCCAATGTATTCAACGAATCAAACATCAATACAATCATTGTGCTTGCAATTACTTCCAATTTAAAATATGAATTTCTTCCCGGAAATGTTCGACTTTTAAAAAATGAATTCGGAATGCCAAAAGCATGTGTAATTAACGTATCTCAAATCAGAAGTATAGATAGAGATTTTCTTTTTGAAAAAATTGGTTCCTTATCCAAAGAGAAATTAACTCTCGTCAAAGAAGGTTTGAAATTAGTTTTGAATTTATGATTGAAATATCCAACAGAAATAAAAAACTAAGCCCACCCGATCCTTTGATTGATTTTTTCAGAGAAGGTATTCATAAATCTTTGGGCAAGCATCTAATTACTCTTATCCTCTACGGGTCTCGTGCTCGCGGAGATGCAAAAGATTATTCCGATTACATAGATTTAGAGGATTATTTGTATTATCCAGGAAAAGAAATTATACTTATACAATGAAAATTTTTAATAATCCAATGACAAAAGTGTTTCTGACTTTAGCTCTCTTTTCCGTAGCGATATTCATTGCGCAGAAATCAGCCAAATCTAGTTTTGTCTATGATGAGAAAGAATCGCATGATTATCTCAAGAATGGGCATGAATATAGTGAAAAAAAAGATTATGAAAACGCAATAGAGGAATACAAGAAAGCTATTATTAATAGTCCAAATGATTCTGATGCGTATATTTATTTAGGACTGGCTTACTATAAATTTGGAATGGGTCGAAGTGCAATAGAAAGTTTTAATAAGGCATTAGAGATTAATCCAAATGATCCAGATACTTACTATAATTTAGGAAGAGTTTTACTGGATACAGGCGATCCACAAAGTGCAATTAAAAATTTTAAGAAGGTAATAGAGATTAACCCAAATGATGCAAGTGCTTACAATCAATGGGGTAGTGCTCTCTATAAATTAGGTAATAAACAAACTGCCATTGAATATTATAGGAAAGCAATCGGCATGAAAGCGACCGATTCCAATTTTTTTGTTAATTTAGGAGTAGCTTTACATGATTCCGGTAATAAGCAAGGTGCTATAGAAAATTTTAAAAAGGCAGTAGATATAAATCCAGATGATTCAGATGCATATTTCCATTGGGGAAAGGTTTTATCTGAGTTAGGCGACCACGACGGGTCTATTGAAAAATATGAAAAAGCAATGGTTGTTAGATTAAGTAATTCGGCTACTCCCAATAAATCTAAAAACACTTTACCGAGTCTTAGTGGTGATAGCTCTCAATTTGATACATATAAGAAGGCAATAGATATTAATCCGAGAGATGAAGACGCATATTACAAATGGGGAAACGATTTATACGATTCGGGAAATTATAAAGGTGCGATTGAAAAATATCAAAGAACAATAGAAATTAATCCTAAAAAAACAGAAACATACAATAGTTGGGGAAATGCCTTGTATGATTTAGGTGATAACGAAGGAGCTATTGAAAAATATAAAAATGCAATTGAGATTAATCCAAATTATGCGAATGCTTATCATAATTGGGGCAACGCTTTATCAGTCTTGGGCGATAAAAAGGGAGCTATTGAAAAATATAAAAAAGCAGATGAAATGAATTTTAAGGATTCGAATTTTTATTTTAATTGGGGAAATACACTAATAGATTTAGGCGATTATAAGGAGTCAATTAAGAAATTTAAGAAAAGTATTGAACTTAGCCCTAATGAACCGGAGGCATACAATAGCTGGGGCATATCTCTATATGAATTAGGTGACAAAAAAGGTGCTCTTGAAAAATCTAAAAAGAGCATTGAATTAGATCCTAAATACTTTTATGCCTATAATAATATAGGTTGGTATTTATATGAATTTGGCGATTATAAAAATGCAATTCTAAATTTCAAAAAGGCAATTGAGATTAATCCGGATTATGCGAATGCTTACTTGAATTCGGGAAATGCATTAGAAGCTTTGGGAGATGAAAAGGCTGCTTTTGAAAACTATAAAATCACAATTCAAAAGTATGAAAGTCAACTTATAAAAGAGCCAACTTTTTATTTTCACTATATATCTATTGCTGAGGCTTATGCTTTTCTTAAAAATAAAGAAGGCTTTTACAAAAACTTTGAGATTGGACTGAAAAATGGAATGAAACTAACGAGAAAACGAATCACAGAAAAGCCATATACCTATTATTCGCAGGAAGAGCGCTTTCAGAGTTTAGTAAAAAAATATTCTGGAATAGAAAAATAATTGTCTGAACTATGATTTTTGTGATTTGTATGATAGCCATGATTAGAGCACAAGAATACTTCATGGACGAAATCATACAAATCACAAAAATCATACTGATCACAGTTCAGACATTGAATTGACCTTGACAGCATTCGTTTCAATACACTCAATGAAATACACAGTAAAATAACAATCAGGAGAATCAATGAAAGTTGCAGAACAAAACATAATAGAGCAAGAAACGATTCAGAAAATTATTTCAATCATTGTTAAAGAAATTAGTCCTGAAAAAATAATTCTGTTTGGATCTCGCGCAAAAGGTAATATGCATAAAGACAGTGATTATGATATTTGCGTTTTGAAAACTGGAATTGATAATATTCGAAAAGTAAAACATAAACTGTATTATGATTTATACGATGCAAAAGAAGCAATTGACCTGGTTGTAAATACTCCTGAAAAATTTGAAGTATTGAAAGAAGATAAATATCTTGTTTATAAAAATATTTATCAAGATGGAGTAATTCTTTATGAGAGAAGATGAAAATTCTCAAGTTTGGCTACGTTATGCGCTCAGTAATTTAGAGCGAGCGAGACTTGGAAAAGAAACAGAAAATATTTTATACTCTGATATTTGTTTTGATTGTCAGCAGGCGGCTGAAAAAAGCTTAAAAGCAATTTTAGTTTTTCTAAAAAAAGATTTTCCAAAAACACATTCGATTCAAAAATTATTGAGTCTACTGAGTGATGATTATCAAATAGATGATATTATCCGCAGAGCAACTCTTTTAACAGATTATGCTGTAGATACTCGTTATCCCATAGAAATTAGTGAACAACCGGACGAAAATGATTACAAAGAAGCTCTTGCTTTAGCAGAATCAGTATATAGCTGGGCACAAGAAAAAATCGGGCTTTTGTAAAATTGATTCCTATTATTCAAAACCCTACTTCAAGACTATCGTCAAATACTTATTAGCCAGGAATAGTTTTCGAATTTCTTTACCGCGGTAGATGATTTCTCCGTCTTTGGTGATAAATTTTAGTTCCTGGATTAGCTCGATACCCTGGGATTCATTTTGATCTGTTGCTTCTTCGAGTAGGAAAGTAGTTCTTGGCTTTAGCGTATAATAGAGAGTAGCCGTAGTTGGATTGTATTGGAAATCGGATTCGGTGAGTCTGTCCCTATTTTTTTTATTTATATCTGCTTGAAAGAACATATTATCATAAGACGGGACAGGAGTTCTGGCAACGGCTACTGGCTTGTCAAATTTATATCCGAAGAGAGCATTGAACCCTTCTAAGTTATATTTTTTCTTAAATAGAATTTCTATTTTATATTCGGAGATGGATTCATTCGCAATCCAAAATTCGTATTTGGGTAGGCAACTAGTGAGTTGCAATAAGAAAAGTAGGGATAATAAGTATCTACTGCTAGATTTTAAAAATGTAATAATCACAATAAATTTCCTCGTTAGACACAATCTATCTAATTCTATTTAGTGGCAAAATTTTTTTTAACTGGAAAGCTATTTTCTCAGTGTAAAAAACCATTTGCCAAAAAACGAACGTCCTTAATCATACAGGAATGAAATTAAAACTCAGTCTATTCATTATCGCTCTGGTATTTTCTACGTGCACAAATCCAATCGAAAAAAAAAGAAAGGAATTGGAAAACTGTAAGATCACAGTTGAGTCTTTGAAGATTAAGAACGTTAGGATGTTTATCGTTCCGCCTGTTCCGAAGCTTTACTTTAATGCAAATATTCAAATAGAAAATACAAATGATGTTCCTGTCACTATCGAAAAATTTTCCTTTAAGGTATCTACTATTGAAGGAGGAAATGAAAATACATATCTAGCTGAGGTTACTAATACAAACCAACGTGTAATTCCTCCACTGACAACAGAAATCGTAGAAGCCGAAATGCAGACCCTCTTTGAAGAAAATGTAAATAAGAAACTTGTAATCTTTTTTGCTGACCTCATTAAATCTGCGCTCGGTGGTGGAGAAATGGAATTTATTATCGAAGGAACTGTGGAATTTGATACCATTCTTGGAAAAATGAATGTCCCTATCAAAGAAAAAGTTAAAACAAGTTTACGGAACTCTAAAAAGACAGAGAAGAAACCTTGACATATGCACTAATTGAAAAAATATAACTGTAAGATAAAAAGGATTCTCTAGACGCAATATAAGGGAAGTTAAGTATTATAAAATTAACTGTAATTATATTATATATTTCTAATATAATCGCAATAGCCTGCGGCGGCAAGCCCACCGCTAGGTGTAAAGCCCCAAGTCCAGCACGGGAGTGCTGGCGCTCCTTGCGTAAGGTGACCGAAGGATTAAACCATGATTGATTTCACAATGACTGATGAACAAAAAGCACTGCGTGACCTTGCGCGTGACTTCGCAAAAAATGAAATGGCTCCAAAAGCTGAGCACCATGATCAAACCGGAGAATATCCAATGGATATTTTAAAAAAAGCATGGGAAACAGGACTTATGAATTTGCATATTCCTGCAAAATACAACGGTGCTGAATTAGGCGAGCTAGATGATGTTATCATGGGCGAGGAATTATATACAGGTTGTTCCGGAATGGCGACTGCAATTCTTGCGAATAATCTCGCTTTGGCGCCAGTGTTAATTGGTGCAAGCGATGAAGTGTTAAAAAGATTCGTTGAGCCAATGACTCATGAATTTAAACTAGCTGCTTATGCAGTTACTGAGCCGGGTGCTGGCTCTGATGTTGCTGGTATCCGCACTACTGCAACTCGCGTTGGGGATGAATATATTATTAACGGATCTAAGATGTGGATAACTAACGCAGGCGTTGCTGATTGGTTTTTTGTTTTAACAAAAACAGATCCTGCTGCCGGCCACAAAGGAATGACTGGCTTTATAGTAGAAAGCAAAACTCCAGGTGTTATCGTTGGAAAAAAAGAAAAGAACATGGGACAAAGATGCTCTGATACAAGAGGAGTTACTTTCGAAGATGTAAAGGTTCATAAAAGTCAAATTGTAGGAAACGAAGGTGATGGATTTAAAATTGCCATGGGTGCCTTTGATCATACACGTCCCGGAGTTGCGATAGGCGCTGTCGGTGTTGCCCGCTCTGCTATGGAGCATGCAATACGTTATGCGAACACACGTAACGCATTTGGAAAACCAATTTCTGCAAACCAGGGAATTAGTTTTATGTTAGCTGATATGGCAAAAGATATTGAAGCAGGTCGTTTACTCTGCTGGCAAGCGGCATGGATGATCGATCATGGTCATAAAAATACTTACCAGGCTTCTCTTGCAAAAGCATTTTGTGCTGATATGTGTATGAGAATTTGCACAGACGCAGTGCAAGTGTTTGGCGGCTATGGGTATAACTCGGAGTATCCGGTAGAAAAACTAATGCGCGATTCTAAAATTTTCCAAATTTATGAAGGAACCTCTCAAATCCAAAGAGTGATTATTTCTAAATTCCTTAACGACGGAAAAGGAATCGAACACCCAAATAGTTAATAACTGATTACCACCGATTCACACCGATGGACACGGATAACTGAACGATGGGTTACGACTTACGATATCTTTATTCGTTTCATAACGAGCGTAGTTAAATCACATGCTTCCTAACTGCATGTTTTTAAAAAAACCATCGTATCTTTTATCGTTTTTTTATCAGTGTCCATTCCACCCTTCGCTCCATGTATTCGCGACCAACGCCTGTGCATGGTAATCTTTGAATATTCTACTGATAGGTATTAAATATGAGCTATGTTATGGTTGATGTCGAAGCTGATGGTCCGATACCGGGTGAGTATTCGATGATTAGTTTCGGCGCGGTTGTAGTGGATAAGACTCTCGATAAAACATTCTACGGCAAGTTAAAACCTATTTCGGAAAAATATATTCCAGAAGCACTTGCCGTATCCAACCTTACCCGCGAACAAACGTTGTTACACTCTGAACCGGCTTCTGTAATGCAAGAATTTACTCATTGGGTAAAAGTTAATTCTAAAGGACAGCCAATGTTCATCTCTGACAATAACGGTTTCGACTGGATGTTTATATGTTATTACTTTCACCGGTTTACTGGTAGTAACCCCTTTGGTCATAGCTCTACTAATCTTGGCTCGCTCTATAAAGGAATTGTAAAATCAACATTCGAAAACTTTAAACACCTGCGCAAAACAAAGCATACCCACAACCCCGTCGATGACGCAATGGGAAATGCAGAAGCACTTCTTACGATTGTGGAGAAGTATGGGTTGAAGATTAGTCTTTGAGGATAGGATTTTCATCGAGTTCAGATATACTAGTATGCTTGAAAATTGAAATAAGCTTGCCTTTTTAAAGTAAATTTATTAGAATTATAAAAAACATTGAAGAATTAAAAATTTGAGGGAAAAATGCTACTAACTATTGATTTACCAGACAGTTTTCAGTTATACAATCAAGAATCTTTATTGAAAGAAGTTCGACTTAGTATTGCCCTGATGTTTTTTCAGCAAAAGAAAATTTCCATTGGGAAGGCTGTTCAAATTGCTAATCTATCAATCTATGAGTTTCAGAAAGAATGCCAGAAAAGTAGAATTCCTGTTGTAGACTATGAACCCGATGAGTTGAAAGAAGAATTTGCACTTTTAAAACAGGAATTACTTTGATTTTAATTGCAGACAGTTCTGCCTTAATCGCGCTTGCTCATTGCGATTGTTTAGAAATTCTAGAAAAGCTTTTCGGAGAAATCAAAGTTCCAGAAGCAGTTTATAAAGAAGTAATTTACGAATCTAAGCCTGAATCAGAAAAATTAAAAAAATTTCTTTTTCAAAAAGTTGAAAAAATAAATATTCAGGATTATCTAATTTTAGAGGGTTTGCTCGGAAGTGGTGAAATGGAAGCTATGGCATTATATAAAAAGTTAAATGCTGATTGGTTACTCATTGATGATGAGAAAGCAAGGAAAGCCGCTCGTTTTAATAAAATAAAAGTAATTGGTAGTCTTGGTGTTTTGTTATTAGCGAAAGAAAAAAACCTTATTCAAAAAATTCGACCTTATGTTGATCAAATTCAAGATTCGAATATTTACTATTCTGAAAAAATTTTACAAGAAGTATTTATATTGGCTAATGAAGTTTAGCCTGTATATTTTCATAATTGGACTAAGTATACTTTTGCATTGCCATACTACTTTGAAATCCTTTAGGGTTCCAGATAATATTCCTGATACTGACCTCGTTCTTGTTCGCCGTTTCAATATGGAAATCATCCAAATTAATGGGGAAGCAGTTTCAAACTTAGATTTTGATTTTAAAATTCTTCCCGGGAAATACTCAATGACCATTCGACCAGAAATGCACCAATCTAGCTTTCCGGACGACGATAAGTTTTTAGAAGAAGAGCGAAAAATTTCTTTTTATGCAAAAGGTGGGCAAACTGTTTATCTCTGTCTTGGTATACGCGACTATGATAAACTAATTCATAACTGGCTTTGGGAGCCCTATACAATTATTATTTTCCCTAATGATGATATTCGTTCAAAATTTCTCACAGCTTTAGACTCACAGGGTGGTTGCACTTCGCCATATTATACTCTACCTTATTCTTGGATTACTTGGTGAGATAGATTTAATTTCACTTTACATCAGGATGATTTAACAATATTTTAAAAATAAAAAATGAATTTTGAAGGATAAAACTATGACAAACTTAGCAGATAATACAAAGTATCCGGTCGGGCAATTTGTTCGTCCAGAAAAAACAACGGAAGAGCATATTGCTGCATGGATTGATGAAATAGAAAAATTCCCTGGACTTTTACGAAATACGATAGCGAATTGGACTGCAGAGCAACTTTCTACAAAGACAAAGCCTGACGGTTGGATGGTTGCACAGGTTATTCACCATTTGGCGGATAGTCATATGAATAGTTTTATTCGATTTAAATTGGCACTCAGTGAAGATAGACCAACGATCAAACCATATGCAGAGGACAGATGGGCAGAGCTTGCAGATGGAAAAGATATGAACGTAGAAAATTCTCTTCAAATTTTAGAAGGTCTTCATAAGCGCTGGGTGATTTTATTAAGATCCCTTTATAGAGAAGATTTGCAAAAATCATTTTTTCATCCAGAGCACAAAGAATATTTATGTCTTGATGCAACTGTTGGATTTTATGCCTGGCATGGCAAACATCATCTTGGTTTTATTCAAAATTTAAAAACAAGAATGGGCTGGTAGGATTTCTATTAAAGAATTCTTTAGTAAAATTTTTTTAGGTAGCTATAAAACAAGCTTTACACATAGATAGTTTCCACGTTGATATACATATGTAGTCCTTAGAAACATTACAGAGGGGCTCTCGCTTTATAGTAATCCATGCAAAGTCCCATTCGGAAATTAACCCTATCAATTTTTTATTATTTGTTTTTAATTCTGACCGTTTGTTTTTCTTTTCACATCGTTTCTGGGTTTTTTACATTAGATTTACATACTCCTATTGCTGACGGTGGCAGCGATTTTCTTCCAATATTTTATCAAATTAAGAGTTTGATAAACAATGATTGGTTTCCATTTACAGGAATTCACAGTCAAAGACTTGGATTTCCTTTTGGAGCGGATTGGAATGATTATCCGATGAACCATTCCTTATTTTATTTGATCATTCGCTTTTTAGGAATATTTTCAAAGGATTGGGCATTTGTTTTTAATCTCTATTGGTTAAGCACCTTTGTATTAACAAGTTTAACTTTTTCCTATACACTGAAAAAACTAAAAATCAGGCAAGATATTGCATTTGTGATTTCAATTCTTTTTAGTTTTATGCCTTTTCATTTTTTTAGGATGGGGCATATATGGCTTTCCTCCTACTTCATGGTTCCCCTTCAGATTTTAGTTTTACTTCGAATTTCGGATAACGTTCCTGTTTTTTTTGGTAAAGGAAAAAATTCGGGAACCTTTTGGATTCGAAACGAAAAGAAAATATCTACAGTAGCAATATTAATGCTAAGTGGTTGGGCAGGGATTTACTATGTATTCTTTTTTTGTGCAATTGCTTTCTTTGTCGCAATAGGAATTTACTTTCAAAAAAAATCTATACGACATTTACTTTCTGCTCTTGCTCTCATTGGCATATGTTTTTTTTCTGTTTTAATTGATAGCATACCAACAATAGTAAAAAATATTCGTCATGGAATTAACATTGGTGGATTCAATAGATCATTTGTTGAGTCCGAAGTCTACGGACTTAAATTGATTCAAATGTATTTACCTTCTATCCATCATCGTATGAATGAACTTGGATCCTTTGCACAAAGATATAACAATGAAGCCCCCTTGATTACTGAGAACCATTCTTCTCTATTGGGTATTGTTGGAGTTTTGGGGCTAACATTGCTTATCTTCATTTTGTTTACAGAAAAAGTTCCTCCTCTTTTAAAAAAAATTGCTAAGCTGAACATAGCGAGTATCTTAATCGGAACGATAGGTGGCTTCGGAACGTTATTTGCATATATGATAAGTCCTTCTATTCGGGGCTATAATCGAATTAGTGTATTTATCTATGCATTTTCTTTAATTTGTATTGCATTTATTTTAGAGAAGGCATTCAAGAAAATTCCTCATTTGTTATCAATCGGTTTATTAGCCGCAATTGGGGTCTTTGGAATTTGGGATCAAACCAGTGATTACTTTCGTTTTTCTCCACCAGTGTCATCATACATTCAATATAAGAATTTTTTCTCATCTTTAGAAAAGCAAGTTGGAGATTCACCAGTTTATCAATTACCCGCTGTAGATTTTCCAGATATAGCATCCTATAATAGAATGGGAGAGTATGAACAGCTCAGAGGATATTTGTTTACGGATAAAACGAAATGGAGTTATGGAAATACATTTGGAAGATTTGAAAATGCATGGCTACAAAATCGTTCTTATCAATATTCTCAGGAAAAATTTATAAACGAAATAGCCTCAGTCGGATTCAAATACATTTACGTAAATAGAAAAGGTTTTTCAGATAATGCTAACCAAATGGTTGAAGTCTTATCTAAAATTCTTGGGAAACCTATCCTGGAATCAGAAAATCAAGATTTAGTTCTATTTGGTTTTGATGAATATTTAAAATCAAATAATATTAATTATGAAAAAAAGGGAGAATTATTACAATTACCTGCTTTCAGTTATGGGCAAGGAGTTTTTTTTAATCAAACTCCTTATATTGGTCAAATTGCAAAAATACCTATACCGGCTCATATAAATATTTTTAATCCATCTCCCAAAAAACAAATGGTAGAAATTACTTTTACTGTCACTGAGTTTTCTACTAAAACAAATAGAATTTTAATTTCATGTTCAGGTAGAAATATATCAATAAATACCAGGGAACTTCCTGCTAGTTATAGCGGTAAATTTGAATTACCTCCTGGTGGAAGTAAAATGGTATTTGATAGTCCCACTCATCCGATGATGACAATGAATGGTTTTTGGATTAAGAAAGTTGAGCAGTGAGCAATTCGAAAAAGAAATGTTTTTTTAAATACAACAAACAAAAAGGTTAGGCAACTATGGATAAAGTATATATTGATAAAACAGCTCATGTAGATTCTCGTTCGCAAATCGGGGAAGGGACTCGAGTATGGATTAATGCGCAGGTTAGGGAGAATGTTGTAATTGGAAAAAATTGCTCCATATCTAAAGATGTGTATATAGATAAAAATGTTAGCATTGGGGATAATTGTAAAATTCAAAATGGAGTTTCCATTTATGATGGGGTTACGATAGAAAGCGATGTTTTTATTGGACCGAATGTTACATTTACAAATGATAAACTACCCAGGGCATTCAATACAGATTGGAAAATATCGAAGACTAAAATTTGCAACGGAGCCTCCGTTGGCGCAAACTCTACATTAGTCTGTGGTATTGTAATTGGCGAATACGCAATGGTAGCCGCCGGCAGTGTCGTCACTAAAGATGTAGAGCCATATTCTTTAGTCATGGGTAATCCTGCAAGACATCGCTATTTTGTTGATAAGGATGGTCGCAGAGTTAACGATGAAGAGAAGTGATTTTAAAGATAAGAGTATTTTAATTACCGGTGGTGCCGGATTTATTGGGAGTCATCTAGCTGATGCTCTGCAAGAACGTGGAGCTAAAGAAATTGTAATCATTGACAATATGTTTTTGGGTAATGAAGAAAATATTGTCGATGCAATAAAAAAAGGTGCTATTTTTTATAAAGATGACGCTGAATTTAAAACTTCTCTCAATTATATTTTTACTAAACATAAAATTGATATTGTATTTAATTGCGCCACCAAGGCCTTAAATTATTCCTTTGTAAATCCTGCCAATGCCTTTACCACTAACGTTTTGGTAATGGAAAATCTTTTAGAATTACAAAGAGAGAATAAATTTAAAACTCTCTGTCATTTTTCTACTTCGGAAGTATACGGCACAGCAGTCTATGAGCCAATGGACGAAAAACATCCAATTCATCCTACTACTACCTATGCCGCAGGAAAAGCTGCTGCCGATTTAATGCTCGAAAGCTATGTGCGTATGTTTTCTTTAGATGCATTTATTGTAAGACCCTTTAATAATTATGGTCCGAGACAAAACCACAAAGGATACTTAGCGGGGGTAATACCGATTACTCTGAATCGAATTTTTAGTGGTGGAACTCCGGAAATTCATGGAACAGGGGAGCAAAGTAGGGATTTTATTTTAGTAACCGATACTGTAAAAGCGATCCTCGATGTCTATCCTCATCTTGAGCCCGGAGAAAGTGTCAACGTATCCACAGACGGACAGATTTCGATTCGTGATTTGATTCATCAACTCGTTCAGCTTTCTGGATACAAAGGGGAAATATTAAATAAGCCCTCCCGCGGATCGGATGTATTGTGTCATATAGCAAGCAATGAAAAATTAAAGAAGCTAATTTCATTTACCCCCACTTCGTTTGAAGATGGACTAAAGCTTACTTTTGAATGGTATAAAAATTATTTTTCTAAGAAGTAAAGGATACAAATGATAAAATTAATCAAACCCTATATTTCTTTTTCAGATGTAGAAGAGGAATTTAAAGAAATATTTGAATCAGGAATTTTTACAAGGGGAAAGTATACAGGTGAATTCGTTGAAACGCTAAAAAGTTTTACTGGAGCAAAGTATGCATTTCTCGCCTCTTCTGCGACGACTGCTCTTAGTGTTTGTCTTAGAATACTAGATATCGGGCATGGTGATGAAGTAATCTGTTCTGATTTTTCTTTTCCCGCAAGTGCAAATGTGATTGAAGATACCGGCGCAAAACCAGTATTTGCCGACGTTAGCCTTGATACATTTAATATGTTGCCTTCTGAATTAGAAAAAAAGATAACATCTAAGACTAAGGCAGTTATTTTAGTCGATGCTCTTGGGAATCCTTCCGGCGTTCATCGAATTCTAGAAATTTGTCATAAGCATAATATCCCACTTATTCAAGATTCAGCCTGTGCTATCGGAAGTTCAGAAAATGGAGTTCAAGTAGGAAATATTGCGGACTTGACCTGTTTTAGTTTTCATCCAAGAAAACTTTTAACTACTGGAGAAGGGGGAGCGATTACTACCAATAATCCTCAATATGCAGAGAAATTATCCGTAAAATTACTTCATGGTGCAGTCATGAAAGAAGATAGAATGGATTTCATTGACTATGGGTATAATTACCGTTTGCCGGACCTGCAGTGCGTAATGGGAATAAAACAATTTGCAAAATTAAAAGATATTATCACCGAACGAAATGAAACTCGTTTGGAATATATAAAACATTTACACCCTCTTGGATTTAAAGTTCAAGAAATTAGTCCAGAAACAATTCACAATGTTCAGTCACTGGTCTTTAGAATGCCAGAAGGCAAAAAAAGAGAAGCGCTGACAAATTATTTAAAGTCCAAACAAATAGAATCAACGTTAGGCACATACTCCCTGAGCGCGACAACTTACTATGCCAACAAATACAAAGATATTCAGGAAAATGGCAGAACTTTACAAAATGAAACAATTACTCTTCCCTGTTATAGAGGTGTAGATGTTTTATTTGTTTGTAATTCTATCGAAGAATGGATAAAGAATGATAAAACTTCTTAGATATCTACTCCTTACTCTTCCTCGAAAACAGGTCAAAGAAAAGTTTAATCGAGTTTTAGCCAGTGGAGATTATATTTCTGACAGATGGGACAAGGCAAAGTTTGCAGGTTTCGGAGAAGGAACTTCTGTATACGATAGTTGCCTTATCTTAGGTGATGTGAAAGTTGGCAAGAATTGTTGGATCGGACCGTATACGATTTTAGATGGCTCCGGCGGCGGTCTCAGCATTGGGGATAATTGCAATATATCCGCAGGAGTTCATATTTATACACATGATACTACGGAAACTGTTCTTTATGGTAAGCCTATCAAGCATGCAAAAGTTCAAATTGGGGATAATGTTTATATAGGACCGAATTCAATTCTTTCAATGGGGATTGAAATTGGGGATCATGTAATCATTGGAACACAGAGTTTTGTAAACAAAAATATTCCATCCTGGCATAAAGCCTATGGGACTCCCGCCAAATATTTTCCCATTAAAACAAAAGAGGATTTATAAAATGAAATCAATACTATTTGCAGTTCCATTTCTAAATGAAGCTGAAAACCTAAAGAAATTTCCCGAGCGGATACGCGAAATTAGGCAGTCTATTCAAGCTCGTTGTCTGTTTTTATTTATTGATGATGGATCTACAGATGAATCTTTAGAGATTGTAAAATCCTGGAAAGAAAAAGACATCTCCCTGATAAGTTTTTCAAAAAATTATGGATCTCATATTGCACTCTTTGCCGCTATTGAGCATGCGGATACTGATTATTTTACATTCATGAGTAGTGATATGCAAGAGCCGGTGAGTTTATATTCAGATTTATTTTTAACTGCAGAGAAAAGCCGTTCTGAAATTGTTCTAGCAGAGCGCGAAGTTCGTGAAACAGATAGAAGCAATCGACTCTTCTCAAAGATTTACAATGCCCTGGTTAAAAAGTTAGCATTCCCTGATTATCCACCAAATGGAGTAGACATTGTTTTCTTGAATCGAACTGTGATTGATGCCATGAAAACAGTGCAAGAAAAGAATACATCTTTTTATGGAGTTTTATTTACTCTCGGTTTTAAAAAGAAATTTGTGCCTTACAAGCAGTTGCCGCGAAAGATTGGTAAAAGCAAATGGACTCTGCGAAAAAAAATAAAGCTTCTCGCCGATACATTTATTTCATTTACTGTTTTTCCTCTTCGGCTTCTGACTTATTCGGGCATATTGATATTTACCGGTGGTGCTAGTTACGGACTATTTTTAATTATAAATACATTAGTCAATGGAGTCGCTGCTCCCGGTTGGGCTACCATTGTTATTTTTTTAAGTATGGGATTTGGTTTAAATTTTCTTTTTCTAGGTATAATTTCTGAGTATTTATGGAGAATGTTTGATCAAATTAGAGATCGACCTCGATATGTAATTCGCGAGAAAATTGGATTTAAATCAACCACCAATAAAAAAACGAATTAAGAAAGGTGGATTCGGAAATTTTTTCTTCGAGAGTAATATCATTATACCAAGACTCAAGCAAATTAGTATTATAATTAAATAGGTTAAAAGAAAAATTTCTAGATTTAGGTAAACTTCATTTTCCGGCGTTTTTCCAAAATAAGGTGCTATGAATTTAGAAATAATTAGGAAATGCATAAAATAAAAGAAAAGTGGGCTAATACCTAGTATCCGTAAAGGAGTATATAGCCTTGATTGGGAGCTTGACTCGACCAATAGATACAATAGTAAAATTCCTCCGAGGTAAGCAGAATAATAAGAAAGCGTTGGCGGATAAAATAACTCCGTGTAATTTCCCCTTGCGGCTAATCTAAATTCTTCGTTCCAAAATAAAATACCTAATAATAAAAAAATGAAACCTAATAGTGCCACAAACTTGTTTTCAGTTTTTGTAAGCGTTTCTCTTTTTAATCTAAACTCAGAAAGCAAGGCTCCCGTAAAAGCAACGCCTGCCCATGAGAATATCGGAAACCAACCATCAATGAGCCAATGTTTGAGGATAATAGTGAATTCACCCTCGAATGGAATCAAATTTCCCTCTTTCCAAATGGGAGGAAAGCTTGGCTTTTCAATGTATCCAAAGTAATTTCTAAGAATCGGGGCAATGGCAAAGAAAAAAAGTAAAATTACTATTTTAAAGGAAAGTTTCATACGCATAAAAATGGCTGTAATAGGAATGGCAAGACCAGCAAGGTAAAGAATATCAACAGAAATAAAAGGATAACTCTTCCATAAAAAAATATCAATGGTTGCAGCCATGACCAAGGTAAGAAAACCACGCAATAGAAAATAGGAAAGCGGGTAATTCTTATTAATCACAGAATATCCAACCAGGTAACCTGCAATGATTACAAAAAGAGGTGCAGCCAGAGAGCCCAAAATAGTGAGCCATAGGGGATGAGGAGCTTTTAACATTTCCCCTGCAAAGTTGGATAGGATCATTGTGGCGATTGCAATCCCCCTGAGTATATCTAATGTGGGGTTTCTGTTTGTGTTTTGTATTTCCGGGTTATTCATAGTTGTTTAACGCAAACAGATTCTACATAATTATTCTCTCGTCAATTGTAATATTTTGAGTGACTATTTAGAACTATCCAATATTATGAGAAGTATGTCCGATTCGGTTCCTGCAAGGAAGTCGTTTTATAAATTCATTTTATTCGTCCTAATTTATATTCTGCTTTTTATTCCCATCTATTCAGAATCCTTAAAAGACATTCCATTTCTTCGAACGACTGAAACTGCCTTGCAAACTTCTGTTTATACACTTGTGTCAAGAGATACAAATGTTCGATTAAAAATTATAGGCGTTGTTCATGTCGCCGATAAAGAATACTATTTAAATATTCAAAAGATTATAAATAACCTGGATTACTTATTTTATGAAGGGATTCGTGTTAGCTCAGTTCAGAATCGAAGCGGAAATCCTGTTCTACAATCTTCCCTAAGAAAAAGCAATGTTCTTTCTTTGGTAGCTCAGTCAACGGATGAGTATGATACAAGGCGCAGTATTAAAAAATACTCTGATTTAAAAACTGAAATTGCTCGATTTTTAAATTTTGCAGATCAAACTGAACATTTAAAGCCAAAATCAAATTGGATAAATGCAGATATGGATTTTACACAATTTGTAGATTTACTTCGAGCTTATAAAATTGGTTTCGATTCCCTTTCCTCGCATTTTTCAACCGATAGTAAGTCCATTTCTAAGGACTATTCAGAGATTATGAAAATGGATCAAACCGATAATCCAGAATATATCGCAAGAATTGCCAATTTTAAACGGAAAATGTCTCAAAACCTGGTAAAATCAGCAACGGATCTATGTTACCTCGAAGAAATGCGACTTCCCAGGGAAGCAATTATCATCGAAAGGAATAAAATTGCACTTTCTTTTTTAAAACCCAAATTTAACTCTCAAGTTCCACTAGAATTAGGTCTACTTTACGGGGCTGCCCATACTCCAAATTTTGTTGAAATTTTAACTCGTGATTACAATTTTGAAATAGAATCGTATGAATGGCTAGACGCGTGGAGTCTACAAAATTAAACTAAACTTTAACATTTCTTTTTTACAGAAAATAAATAATTTCTTATGGCAGATGGTGAACAAAATCAAATTTCAAAACAACCGGTCAGGTTTGTAAAAACATGGCTCTTATAGAAACCTTAATTATTCTTCTTTTAGTTGCGATCAATGGCTTTTTTGTTGCCGCTGAATTTGCCCTTGTGTCTTTGCGTCCTTCCAGGTTAGAAGAGCTGATAAAAGAGAATCGCCCCATGGCAAGTCTTACTAAAACAGTTCTCAATCGACTAAACGATATGCTTTCCGTTTGTCAGGTGGGGATAACAATCGCTAGTCTACTTCTCGGATGGCTTGGCGAAAAATTTGTAGCAGTAGGACTCAAAGGAATATTGCTCATGGTAGATTTTCCTGGAAAGGAAAGTTGGAATTTAGAAGGTGTATCCATAACTATTTCATTTATATTTATTACCTTCATGCATATTACCATTGGGGAGTTGATTCCTAAATCGATTGCAATCCAGAGCACCGAAGTAATTGCGCTTAATTCCTCTTTGCCTCTACTTTTTTTCTATTATCTATTCTATCCAATTACTTATTTCATGAATGGGATTACAAACCAGTTTATGAAAACTTTAAAGCTTAATAATCTAAATCATAAATTTGTTCATAGTGCAGAAGAATTAATGATTTTGTTAGAGGAGCATACCAAACAGGGTAATATTGATAATGCGGAGTTACAGATCATTCAAAATACTTTTGAGTTTTCCGAGCACGAAGCAAAAGAAGTAATGACACACCGCTTAAGTATAGTTGGTTTTTCGGCCGAGGAAAAAATAAAAGAAATTCTTCCGGTCATAGCAAAAAACCATTTCTCCAGGTATCCAGTTTATAATAAAACTACTGACAAGATAATTGGTGTTATCCACGTTCAAGCAGTCATAGAATGGCTTGCGAGAACAAATCGAAATAAAAATGCAACTGTTAAATCAATCATGCAGGCTCCTGTATTTGTTCCTGAGACACTTTCCATAGAAAAAGTTTTACAAAAACTTAGAAAGTATAAGCAACATATGGCGATTGTCGTTGACGAATATGGCGGAGTAGCCGGTCTTTTGACTGTTGATGATATAATGGAAGAAGTTTTCGGACCTATTCATGATGAAACGGATGTCAAAGTCGAAGCGTTACACGATATCAAGACAGATTCTTATACCATTGACGGCGAAGCGGAGTTAGATGAACTTGAAGATATTTTAAATGAAGATGAAATGGAAGGAATGAAAGATGTCCGAACCATAGCAGGATTTTTTCTAGAAAAACACCAGGACATGCCTTCAGAGGGTAGCTCAATCACAATTAATAAAGGAACTCTTACCGTCGAAAAAATGCAGGGAAATAAAATCCTAAACATTCGATTTGATTTAGCACCGGTTCATTTTGTGCAAACAAAAGAAGACTATGACTGATAATTCTAAAGAAATTGTAATAGCTGTTACCGGCAGTATAGCCGCTTATAAAACCTGTGAGTTAGTTCGTAACTTAACCAAAAATGGTTTTCCTGTTAGAGTCATAATGACCCAACATGCGACAGAGTTCATTGGGAGAATTACATTCGAAGCACTGACCGGAAAGCCAGTTCGAATTGAAGAATATGATACTGGCATGGCTCATATCGAGTTAAAAAACATCGCATCCGTTTTTGCTGTAGTCCCGGCCACTGCCAATATCATTGGAAAATTTGCCAATGGAATTGCAGATGATTTGGTTACTTCAACTTATCTCGCCTCCACTTGCCCTATCTTACTCGCGCCTGCAATGAATCCTGGAATGTATGGAAGTTCCGCCGTTCAGAGGAATTTGCAAACTTTAGAAAAAGATGGTGTCATAATTTTAGATCCTTCCTCCGGTGTTGTTGTTTGCGGCGATGAAGGACAGGGAAAGTTAGCTGACCTTGATTTGATTCAAAACAAAATTATCGAGTTACATAAGAAAACAAGTTATAAATAACGTGAAATTGGGTGTAAGAAATATTTTGGCTGTCATTCCTGCGAAGGCTACTCTTACATCGAGTTCACGTTAAATAATCTCATGTTAGAAATTGCTATAATTTCAAAAAATAAGTTTACATGATTAAAAGCCAATCTAGTATAACGCAAATTATATGGAAGAAAAGAAAAAAGACTTCAAAATTTCAAAATTAACAATTCGAGTCAAGTTGATGTCTATCATTTCCTTGATTTTCATCATTTCAATCTCTGCCATCATCCTGATTGCCACCTATTTTTTTAAATCTGATAGTGAAATTCGAGTGCAGGAGTTAAATATCAAACTTGCAGAAGTCATTGGCTTAAAGGTGAAGACTGATATAGAGTCGGTTCTTGACAAAACTAGGCTAATGGCAAATGCAGAAGAGCAAAAGTTTAAAACCGAAAGTGAAAAGCAGAAATTCACAGAAGCATTTTTTAAAGATGATCAAAATTTTATTCTATTTGGAATTTTTTCAGAAGAAAATGGAAATCTAAAACCAAAATTAGTAAATTACAATGACAAATATCTTTCCGAGAATCGAGTATCCGAGGAAGACATTGGCAAACTATTAAAAATTCATTCAGCAGAATTAATTAAAGCATTTCAGGGAGAGCCAATCGTTCACAATGCCAGTCAAGGATTTCAATATCCTGTGATTGCCGTTGCGATTCCACATAGAAGTGATTATGAATCTAGAACAATTTTAGTCACTTTGTTTAGAATGGAAAAATTCTTAAGCGCATTTAAAACTTCGGGTATCACCGAGAATTTTATGGTGAATGGAGATGGTGTTGTTCTAGCTCATCCTAATTCCAATATAGTTCTTTCAGGAACAAATCTTTCGGATTCTCCCATTGTAAAGGCTATGCTTAAAAGCACAGTGGATAACGGGCTTACTCGCTACGAAAATGAAGAATCGAAACAATTCTATATGGGCTCTTTCAAAAAAATTGGCTTTGCTGGTATTGGAGTTATTTCAACTGTTCTAGAAGAAAAAGCATTCGAGCAAGTGTATAATATTCAAAGAAGAAATTTACTTATCATGGCAATTACTCTTTGCACAGCCATACTAGTAGTATTCGTTTATGCAAATTCATTAACAAATCCAATTTTAAATTTAGTAGAAGCAACCAAAAAAATTGAAGAAGGTCAATTCCGAATAGATATTAAACCGGCCGCCCGTGATGAAGTGGGTCTTCTTACAAACTCATTTGTAAAAATGGGTAAAGGTCTTGAAGAAAGAGAAAAAGTAAAAGATGCACTCGGTAGATTTGTAAATAAAGAAGTTGCCGAAATGGTTTTAAACGGCGAATTAAAATTAGGCGGTGAAAAGAAAAACTGTGCTATTTTCTTTTCCGACATACGGTCATTTACCGCAATATCTGAAAAATTAGATCCTCAAGAAGTAGTAGAATTTTTAAATGCTTACATGACAGAAATGGTTCGCTGTGTAAATGAAACCCATGGGACAGTGGATAAATTTATCGGTGATGCGGTAATGGCTACCTGGGGAGCTGCGTTTTCACGCGGTAATGATGCAGAGAATGCGGTAAATGGAGCTCTCATGATGAGAAAGGCTCTTTTGAAATTCAATGAAGGTCGCGGAGGAGACAAAAAACCAATTATTAAAATAGGTTGTGGCTTAAACTACGGACTGGTCGTTGCAGGGCAAATAGGTTCATCGGATAAGATGGAGTATACGGTAATTGGTGATGCGGTTAACTTAGCTTCACGTGTGGAAACTCTCAATAAGCCGTTCGGAACTGATATTTTAATAAGCGAAGATTTATATATGATCGTAAAAGATATTTTTAAAGTAGAAAAAATGAAAGCGATCAAAGTAAAAGGAAAGTCTGAGCCGCAAACAATATTTGCAGTTCTCGGAAGGCTAGATGATCCAGATTGTCCAAAAGACATGGAGGCTGTTCGAAAATTAGTTGGAATTAAATATGAAGCTCCTAAACCTTCTGAAGGTAACTCAGACGAAGACGAAGAAAAGGAAGTGAAGTATGAAATCCTTGAATAGTAATAGGATTGTTATCTCTGTCCTACTGTTCCTAATTTTTTTCTTTTCTTTGCTTTTGTATTTAGATTTCAAAAGAAGAGTAGGAATTGGAGATAAGGAAATAATCGGTATTATTCGCTACAAAGAAAAACTCATTCAAAGAAAAATTGATGGTCAAGTAGTATGGGAAACTGTTGACCGCGATACACCTATTTCAAATCTAGATTCTGTTAGAACAGCAGATAAGTCCAATGTTACTATTGAATTAAATGATAAAACTCAAATTGATATGGATCAAAATAGTATGATACTACTTGATTTTTCAAATCAAAATATCAATTTAGATTTCGCATACGGCGCATTTACCGCAAAGAGATCTGAAAATGCCGGTGACACCAAGCTCAATATTAAATCCGGGGAAAAGACAATTGAGCTTAAAAATTCCGATGTAAAACTCACTAAGACAGATGACAAGAATTTAAACCTTACAGTAGACAAAGGAAATGCAACCATAAAGACAAAGCAGGGCGATCAGGTAATTGAGAAAGACCAACTTGCCACAGTAAAAGAAGAAAATGTAGAAGTTCAGACTGCGCCTGTAAAACTTTCTAAACCAGTAGATAGAGCTGTTTATATAGCGGGTAATAGTCTAGTAGCCGTTCAATTTGCCTGGGAGCCTCCTCCTACAAATCAAAAACAAGCAGACATGGCTACTACTCTTGAAATTTCA
>Ga0209174_10000897_pt1 | contig 21653 bp, 10 predicted proteins | sample JI91814BDNA_FD_187505 | JGI IMG/M metagenome (GOLD analysis project Ga0209174, IMG submission 187505) | Wastewater effluent complex algal communities from Wisconsin, to seasonally profile nutrient transformation and Carbon sequestration -... | ecosystem: Engineered > WWTP > Effluent > Algae...
TGTCTGTTAATCATCGAATCAAAGCGACGCTGATCATTCTCGTATTGATGCTGTGCCAATTTTCCAGCGTTGTTTCGGCTCAGGAAACCATCACAAACCCATGGTGGAATCCTCTCGGAATAGGCATGGGGAGCAGCACCACGACTTCTTCCAACAAATATGCCGATTTTTCAGGAAGTCCGATGACTCCAGCGCCTGATACCTCCATGCCCAAAATGGATAGTGGCACTTCGAGTTCATGGGAATGGCCTTCGCTCCCCAAGCCACAATGGAAAGCACCGTCGCTATCTTGGCCTAAGTTGTCGACGCCAGCTTGGATGAAGCCGTCGACTAAATCTTCAACGTCTTCCTCATCTGGCTCATGGAGCCGAAGTACCAAACGCTGGTGGAAAAATACCACCAAAATGTTGAATCCATTTCCATCGGATAACAATGGGGTCGTTTCTTCTAAGGATTCCTTCAGCAGCGGCTATTCATCCAGTTCGTCTTCCAGCAGTTCCTCTTCGTCCAGTTGGAATATCTTTAGTTGGTGGGATCAACCGGAAGAGAAGAAGCTGCAAACCCCGAACGACTTTTTCTCGCTACCAAAACCGTAGTCAACATTTCGGTTCGTTCTCCAGTTGTGCGATAGATCGTAGTTTTTCCAAGCGGTGCGGTTCGTATTGTTCAACCATGGGAGCCGCTTTCAATAATTCTAAGCTCGCTTGCGCATACGACTTTGCCAGGCCTCGCTCGTTAAGGCTTAAGTAATTTAAGGCTAACTCTTCCTTGACGGTGCCATAGAACATCGGAAAAAGTGGTTCGGGGAAATCGTAAGCTCCATTCGCCTGCATCTTTTCATAAGTACGATGAAGCGTCTGCTGCACATCAATAGCTTCTTGAAATCGATTCAATAAGCGATAGCCGCGGGCCAATGTCCACTGCGCAAATCGGATGTTGGGAAGATAGTTTTCCGCGAGTCGATGTTCGAGTGTGCGTTCATACGCGGCCAGAGATTCCGCATAGAGTTGGCACTCGAAAAGCCATTGACCTTTGTTGTTCCAAAGAGTTCCCAGCCAACGACGCGACCGTTCACTGGGGTCCGCTTCGGCGAACTGTAGAGCTTGCTCATTCCACTGGAGTTTTTCGTCATGGGATGCGGAGACGATGGCCAACATGTGCAGTGCATCGACAACATAAAAACTGGCTGAGCATTTTTGGCCGAGCTGTTGAGCTCGTTCAAAGTAGATTTGGGCCTGCTTTAGATCGCCTGCTTGATGAAATACCCGCCCCCGTTCCAAGGCAATGCGAGTATGAGTGATGGTTGCCGGTGGGAAGATTGGAGTAGCATCTGAATCGAAAGAATCTGCTGCTGGTTCAGTATCTCCAACGGAATTTGCGAGAGATTCCGCTTCGTCTAGGGAGCGATGAGCCTCTGCGAACTTCTGTTGTAAGGCGAGTGTTAAGGCGAGTTGAGTTCGAATTTGTGCTCGCCACGCCGGGGATTCACTAGCCTCATGGGTGATTGCTGTTTGAATGGCCGTTTCGATCGACGACGGTATCCCAGATATCCATAGCGATTCGAAGGAATAGTCTTGGCTCGGTTCGATTGGCATGTGGATCGGTTTTTAAGAAGAAATTCGGAGGATTGAAAGATTCACTTGCAGAGGGGCTTGTCAAAGTTGCCTGAAGGATATTCTAACAGAGTGTGACTGACCGCACATTGCATGGTTACTAGGGATTGTTTTCGGAGTTGAGCATGGCTTTTTCGAATCTTTTCAAGTCGTACAGCATCGGTGATATGAGCCTGAAGAATCGTATCGTATTGGCACCAATGACTCGGGCACGAGCGGGAGCAGAAAGGTTGCCCAATGCGCTGATGGCGACGTATTACGCACAGCGTGCAGATTGCGGCTTAATCATATCCGAAGCTACCGCGATTTCTCCACAGGCCAACGGTTGGGTCAATTCGCCCGGAATCTATACCGATGCAATGGTGGATGGTTGGAAAGAGGTGGTTAAACAAGTGCATGCCGCAGGGAGCCGAATCTTCTTGCAACTTTGGCACATGGGACGGGCGTCGCATAGCAGCTTTCATGGCGGCAAACTTGCTGTTGCTCCATCGGCCATCGCCATTCAAGGTGATTACATTCACACTCCTATTGGGAAACAACCGCACGAAGTACCTCGTGCTTTAGAAACAAACGAGATTCCCCTCGTAGTTGAGGAGTATCGACGCGCGGCGGCGAACGCGAAACTTGCTGGATTTGACGGTGTAGAAGTTCATGGTGCAAACGGCTATCTGATCGATCAGTTCTTGCAGGCCAAGTCCAACCATCGAACGGATGAGTATGGTGGTTCGGTGGCTAATCGATTTCGTTTCTTGCGCGAAGTGGTAACGGCAGTTTGCGGCATTTATCCCGCGAATCGTGTCGGTGTTCGCATATCGCCGAACGGTATTTTCAACGATATGGGCTCCCCCGACTATCGCGAAACATTTTTGTATGTTGCCGAGCAATTGGATAAGTATGGATTAGCCTATTTGCATGTGATGGATGGGCTCGCCTTCGGATTTCATGGCTTGGGAACACCGATGACATTAGCGGAGTTTCGTTCCGTTTTCAGTGGAACATTGATGGGTAACTGCGGTTACACTGCAGAGCAAGCAGAGCGAGCGATCGAATTAGGTGATGCCGATTTGATTTCGTTTGGTCGGCCCTTTATCAGCAATCCAGATTTGGTGGAACGTTGGAAGAACGGCTGGGCCTTGGCCCCTGACGCCCCAGTTGAAACGTGGTATACACCTGGCGGAGAGAAGGGATACATCGATTTTCCGCGTGCAAAACCGTAATTCGTAACCGACGGGAGTGGGCTCAAATAAGCAACATTAGAGAATTACCGTGGGTGGCAACCCACGGTATCTGAGCCGACCAGCCTACTCGTTACTAGGCTCTGCCTAGTAACGCACTGCCATCGAGGCTCCCGCCTCGTCCCACGTCCAGCTCCTCAGCGAAGAACGCTCGATATCACGTCCGCATAGCTTCGCCAAGCCGCAAAGAGTTGAGTCAAATGGAAGGATAGGCTGAGCTTGCATAAAACCGTTACTAATTCGAAGTGGTCAATCCTATAGCCCGCTGCCCGCGCCTGAGCAGCTACCAACCCGACCGCCAAACCAATATCAAACAGCATTGTCTCAGATCAACCGCGCGGATGGCTGGGCAGCGAGAGGTTGGCGTCGCATTGATTCGTGCTGGCCGAGCCGCAATGATCGACCGAGAAAAAAATAAACCGCGAAAAGCACGAAATTCGCGAAAAAGGAAAGCGCCCGCTTTGGCCCGGCACCTCTGCAAGGCGGTGGCGAAGAAATGGCTTTATGCCGTTTCTTCGCAAGTTATGGTGTGGCTATTTACGAACATCGCCACCCAGAGACCATCGCGTCGATCTGGGCGGCGAGCGTTTGACTGCTTTACGATACCAGCAAACCGAGCCGCAATGAGTTGAGACAGCTTCACATTTGCAACCCTTCACGTACGTTTGTACTTGCCGTACACAGAATACATTTAGAGCCAATTGTGGCCAACTTGTGCTCGCGATTACGGCTTGCTACGATCACTGCGTAGTCGGTAAGTCGCGGCTCTACTGGCACAAGGCCAGTTGGAGGCCCAACTGCGGCGTCCTTGGAAAAACCAGGTACAGCCGTTGCGTCGAAAGTTAAGGTGAAGACAACCTAGTCCCTCACCTCAGTAGGACTTTATTTCTTTGCATCTCGCATCAAGAGGTGGTACCGTCAAAATAAATAAACAAGCTCAAGCAAACAGCCCAAATTGAAATCGCTAGCGAGTAGAAAGGTGAGCCACGACGACGCGTCCAACGCATGGTGTGTTGCGCGGTCAACCAAACGCTGCGTGCAGTCCACACCTTCGATCACAACCCAACCGATTTAGAAGTTATTGCCATGGACCGCGTTACACACCCTACTTTCCATCCCCAATCGCTGAACCAGCCAAATACGCTAATCGGTTACATTACTACAACTGCAAGAACTATACGCGCCAGATACGTGAGGAAGACGGGTACGGAGAACTGCGGCCCTCCATCAGTATTTGCTTGCTGAGTCGGAAGATGTTTTGGCAGAAACCTGATACCGCTCGCTGGCATCACAGTTTTCGGCTGCGGTGCGACCAGAATGTCGACCTGATACTGACCAATGATCTCGAATTTCACATAATCGAGCTACCAAATATGAGCCTTCGAGCGATAATATCGAAGAGTTGCCACCCGACGAGAAATGGGTCTACTTGTTCAAGTATACGGCTGAGGTGGAACCGGAGACATTAGCGGAGCTGCTTCGAGATCCACCATACCGCGAAGCCCTTGGAGTACTACAGATGATTTCCCAATCCCCAGAAGATCTTCCGTATTATGAAGACCGCTTGAAATTCCTTCGCGATGAACAAGGCAAGTAGCTGGCCGCAAAACAAGAGGGTGGACAACTCGGTTGGGCAAAAGGTCGGGAAGAAGGTCGGGAAGAAGGTCGAGAACAAGGCAAGCTGGCTGGCAAGATCCAGATGATTCAGGAGTTGCTTGGAGATGCCGTAGACTCGGACGACACGTTACTGTCTCGCGATCACGAGACGCTCACAGCTCTTTTGAGTGACCTTCAAACGCGACTACGTCGACGAGAAGCTTAACAAATCTTTGTCTAGGTAAGCGAATTGAATTACAGGCCATTTCAGCGAGTCTCCTATCAGAGGTTGATGGCCAGCCCTTGAATTGTTCGGAAGTCCCCTAGAGGATATTGCACTGGCTCATCGATAAGCCGATGGAACAGACATCCGTACGTTCCAAGCGATCGTAGGCAATGAAAAGCTCGATACGACTCAGGTCTACATTCGCGTCGGAATTTAAAAGTTGCTCGACACGAATGCTCAAACACACTCCTCCGAATGTCCTGAGGATCTACCACCTCCAAAAGCGGACGCCTGAAACCCAATGATATCTTGACCATCGGCGAGTATGCTATGGGAAATGAAACTAGCGGTGCTTTATAATTGTGAGTATGGTTGCCATCAACACCTCCATTATCGACACTCTGATGCAACCTACGACTCGCGCGTCGGGTTGTAATCGCTCGACCATTGCTTCTCAGTCACTCAACTCTGTGGCCCGCTTCGACTTTGGCGAAACGACTGAAACATCGCTCGCTCGGCGGGTCTCTTGTAGCAAGGAGTTCCATGGCGGTTAGGTGATTTGCGAATGATGTATATCAAGACGCAAGATAGTCCCATTCGAATGTCCCCTTTAACGGCTCTTGAAATTGACGAACACTTTATGTCCGGTGGTTACTTGAAGTCGCAATCCAATTTTGTAAGAGATACTTGACGGAACGGTAGAGCCAACAGCGGAGAAGAGGTCGGGACAAAGTGATGCTCCCCGAGGCTCTTCCTGGATTGTGTGCCTGGAAGAGTTTGCAAAGCTTAGGTGCGAGAAAAGCGTAAGGTGACTGACATTTATGGAGGTGGCCAAATTGATGAAGGTTTTGTTGAAACACTAGATCTACTGTTAAAGATTCCGGTATTAAAGACCTGCCAAAGCCTAAGCCACCGATTCGAATACCCGCGAGCCGACCAACTGTTCGACCGTCCAGATCAACTCCACCAGGAAACCTTGATGCCCCACTTCATACTGCCGCATGACCCTGAGTTTACAGCATTCCCACTTCCCGAGGAGTATATCCCGAATAAATGGAAATGGGTAATAACGAGTGATCAGACTGCCAATGAGATCCAAAGCTCATTGAAGCTGTTCTATTCAAATATTCAAAATGATACCGTTAGAAAATTTGCAGCAGGTCTATTTGAGAAAGTAAAGGTATATGGTTTCGAGGAAGCTTCTTGTGCGATCGGTCTTGTGCCGATTCGAAGCAGTTCAACTGTCAGGTTCCTGCTACTCAATCCACCTTTGTCACATAACTCGTCGATAATCGACCAATATGTCAATGATCCTTATATGAGTTTATTGATTTTTTTTCCTGGAATGACCGACTTCAGCTCGAGCGGCGAGGCTTTCTTTGCGCCCTGTAAGGAAAAGATCGATGTTGGAGGGGAACTTGGGTTCACTCTGTTCCACTTACCAACTGGAGACACTCTAAATTATGTACCGAGCACCGGTACTGTATGGAAAACTTGTGATGATGTTGTCAGTAAACACTCCAATTCGCTCGACGAATGTCTTGAATGGTACCTAAGCACGTTGAGGTGAGGTCCTCGGAACGGTAGAGCCCACAGCGGAGAAGACGTCGGGACAGAGCGAGGCTCCCTGAGGCTCTTCCTGAATTGTGTGCTCGGCAGAGTTTGCGAAGTTCACTACCAGAAGTTTGAAGTGATAAGTTCGAAGTTTCAAGGAAGGACAGAGTACACTCCATCGTTTGCAAATTGAAACCGATCGCAATCTGCTCATTCTGGCACTTTGGCAGCGGCCGACGACTGCTCCTTCGGGCCTCGGTCCGAATGTGTCAGCCTAATTTGCGCCCAATTTAGTCATTGAAGAAAACGTGCGGCGGGTAATTTCTGTGGAACCCAGCAAGTCGCTACAATGTCGACGGGCTCGGCAGTATTTACTCGGAGGTTTCTCGATGATTATTGCAACTATGCTCATGGCTGTTGCGCTCGGCTCATCGCCGACCACCATGAAGGTCCAAGTCGATCAACTTGAACGCGAGGCGTTGGTTTATGTTCCAGAGAAACTGGATCAACCAACGCCCATCGTTTTTGGTTTTCACGGGCATGGTGGGAATATGCGAAATGCGGCTCGCAGTTTTCGCTTACACGAACATTGGCCTGAAGCGATTGTGGTCTATCCGCAAGGCATTCCAACACCAGGCCGCTTAACCGATCGCGAAGGACGCCGAAATGGATGGCAACATTCGGCGGGAGATCAAGGTGATCGCGACCTAAAGTTCTTTGATGAACTCTATAAACAGCTTCGAGCCAAATACCAAGTGAACGAAAAGTCTGTTTATGCGATGGGGCATTCCAATGGAGGTGGCTTCACTTACCTGCTATGGTTGAAACGGCCCGACGTATTCGCTGGTTTCGCACCCTGCGCGGCTGTTCTAAGGGAAGCGGGACAACTCAAGCCCAAAGCGGCCATGCATATCGCTGGCACAGGCGATCCGTTGGTGAGATACAATTGGCAAGATGTCAACATGGCCACGATTCGGCGAGTTGTGGGAGCGTCAGGGGAACCCGTCGTTTGGCAAAAGTATGGGAAGAAATATCAGACTCAAAACCAACTTCCATGGATCGAAGTGATTCACGAGGGGGCGCACGAGTATCCGAGCTTTGCAGGTGAGTTGACGGTAACTTTTTTCAAAGAGTTATCGGCTGAGGCTAATGCTATTCCGCAAACACCAACCCTAACGCAAGCGAAAGAAATTCCATGGGATCTCGACGCATTAAGTACACCTCCCGCCTGGGAACCAGCAGCTGTCGCTGAAGAACCCGAGGTCAAACAGATCTTTTATACCGGTGTTCCGTTTCAGGGGAAACCGACGCGTGTGTTTGCCTACTACGGCATACCGTCAGATAGCAAACTCAAAGTGAACGGCAAAGTGCCCGCCATGGTATTGATCCATGGTGGAGGCGGAACGGCCTTTGCACGTTGGGTAAAAGTTTGGAATGAACGCGGGTATGCCGCAATCGCGATGGATCTTTGCGGTTGCGTACCCGTTGGTACTTACGGAAATTGGAAACGTGACGAACAAGGTGGACCACCTGGTTGGGACGCTTCGTTTGATCAATTGGAATTAGCTCCTGCGGATCAATGGACCTACCAAGCCGTTGCGAACGCCATGCTCGGACATTCTTTAATTCGCTCATTCCCTGAAATTGATCCGAATCGAACAGGCGTTACTGGTATCAGTTGGGGTGGTTATCTCACATCGATTGTCGGTAGTGTGGATAGTCGATTCCAATTCGCCTCACCTGTTTATGGCTGTGGATTTTTAGGAGATAACTCCGCTTGGCTGACGCAGTTCGAAAGGCTCGGCCCCGAAAAGGCAAAGTTATGGCTAAGCCAATGGGACCCAGCTAACTATTTGCCCCACGCTAAAATTCCATTTTTATGGGTGAATGGGACCAATGACTTTGCGTATCCCATGGACTCATGGCAGAAGTCATACCGGTTAACAACTGGACCTTCGACTCTTTGCTTAAGAATTCGAATGCCACATGGACATGGACCAGCTGGCGAGAATCCAGAAGAGATTCGAGTCTTTGCAGATCAAATACTCAGCAACGGTAAGCCGTTACCAACAATTACCAAGAGTCGTGTGGATGGTGATCGATTGATTGTTGATTTTTCAGCAGCTGTCGCGATCAAGGAAGCAGAATTGTCTTACACCGATGCCTCAGGTGCATGGCAACAACGAGAATGGAAAGCGATCGAAGCTGAGCTAGATCCAGTTGCTCATCGAGCCACTTGCGTTATTCCACCGCAAGCCACGGTATTCTACATGAACCTTTTCGATGAGCGAGATTGCGTGGTGAGTTCACCGCACATTGAAAAATAAACAGGTGAGAGCAACAACTCGAGTGTCGCTCTCACCCCTCAAAGCTTGTTAACTGATGATTTGACGAATCGGTTCAACATGTTCGACACCGACCAGCTTTTGGTCGAGTCCCGAATGGAAATACGACAAGCGGTTTGGGTCGATACCGAGTTGATTAAGAATGGTTGCATGCAGTCGTTTGACATGGAACGGATCGTCAACGGCCGCTGCACCCAGTTCATCGGTGGTGCCAATACTGGTTCCACCTTTAATACCACCACCTGCCATCCACATGGTAAATCCGTAGGAGTTATGATCGCGCCCTGTTCCTTCTGCGTATTCGGCAGTTGGTTGTCGACCGAATTCTCCACCCCAGACGACGAGCGTATCTTTGAGCATATCCCGTTGCTTGAGATCCTTGAGCAAACCGGCAATTGGAAGATCGGTATTGCCTGCATGATAGTCGTGGTTCTTTTTCAAGTCGCTATGAGCATCCCAGTTGTCATCGTTGTGTGAGCCACCCGAGTAAACTTGGATGAAGCGTACACCGCGTTCGACCAATCGACGTGCCAGCAGACATTTGGTTCCAAAGTCGCGTGTTCGATCTTTGTCGATACCGTATAGCTTTTGAGTATCAGCGGTTTCTTCTTCGATGTTTACGGCTTCAGGTGCGCTCTCCTGCATCTTGTAGGCAAGTTCGTAGCTGGCAATACGCGAGGCGAGTTCCGAATTGTTGCCCCGCATCGCCAAATGTTCTTCGTTTTGCGCCTTGAGTGAGTCGAGAATATCTCGTTGCAATTCGCGGCTGACACCATCGCGAGATTTTAGATCGAGAATCGGTGCGCCTTGGGTGCGGAAAGTCGTGCCTTGATAGCTTGCTGGCATGTAGCCGCTAGACCAATTCTTGGCTCCAGAGATTGGGCCACCTGTTGGGTCTAACATGACCACGTAACCAGGCAAGTTTTCATTGACACTTCCGAGTCCATAATTGATCCACGAGCCAAGGCTAGGATGTCCGCTTTGCACGCGACCCGAGTTCATCATCAACATGGCAGATCCGTGAATCGGCGAATCGGCTGTCATCGAATGAATGAACGCAATGTCGTCGACACAGGTTGCCACATTTGGAAACAAATCGCTGACCCATTTCCCACATTCGCCATATTGTTTGAAATCCCAGCGAGGTTCGACAATTCGGCCTGTGTTGCGATGGCCACCACGCCCGAAGGTTTTCACTTGAACGGTCTGATTGTCTCGCCCTTTCATTTGAGGCTTGTAATCAAACGTATCAATATGGCTGGGGCCACCATACATAAACAAGAAAATCACGCTTTTCGCTTTGGGAGCAAAGTGTGGCTGCTTGCTGTTTCCGGCGGAATCGGAAGCGTTCGCGACGGAGTTAAAAAAGCCATCTTGGGAAAGAAGTCCGGCAAGTGCAACACCACCGAAGCCAGCCCCTGTTTGCCACAAAAATTCGCGGCGAGTCCGTCCACAAAATTGGTTTGCCATAGTTGTAGTCTACCTATTCCTAATTCAATGCTTCAATGCGAGATAATTCAGGGCCGCGAAATGGTTAATCCAAGTAAACGAATTCATTCAAATTGAACAAGAACAAGCAATACGTATTGAACGCTTCGTCTGCATTCAAGGAGTGTTTTTCCTGCAGTCTCTTGATCAATGCTTCTGCATGTTCGATTTCTTTGTCCGTCGTAGGTCGGGAAAGAGTTAAGCTGGTGGCTAAGCGAATTTGATTTTTCAAATCTGAGCCTGCTTCATCGCGAATGCGTTTGGCAAATTCTGCAGACTGAGCATGAATGAAGTCACCGTTGAGCATGTTCAAGGCTTGCCCGGGTTGGACGGTATTGAATCGCGCTTCACAACTGGTGTCTGTGTCTGGGAAGTCGAAAGTGGAGAGCATCGGAACCACCAACGATCGCTTGATATGGATATAGATACTTCTCCGTGCTTGTTGTTCTGGAGGAGATTTATCCCAGCCTTGTCCAGGTACAGATTGACCAGCCAAGACTTCACGAGAGATCTCAGGGAATATGCTTGGACCATACATTTCCAAGTTGATCTTCCCTGTCGCTGTTAGGATGGAATCTCTGATTTCCTCGGCGCTAAGGCGGCGCATGTTCGCATGGCTAAACCAATCATTCACTGGATCTTTCTGTTGTGCCAAAGGGGTTGGAACCACGCTTTGACGATAAGTTTCGGACATCACCAACAATTTGGTAATAGGTTTGAGTTTCCAGTCTTGAGCAACAAGTTCGCTGGCGAGCCAATCGAGCAATTCGGGGTGTGTTGGCATTTCACCTAGTTGTCCGAAGTTATTCGGAGAACGAACGATCCCTCGCCCGAAAACATGTTGCCAAATTCTATTTACAATCACACGGCTCGTGAGGCGATTGTCGGGTGATGTGATCCACTTCGCCAGTGCCAAGCGGCGGCCCGACGAGTTGCGTTCTGGATTCGGTTGGATTTCCGGCTGCTGTTTGCCCAGGATGCTAATGAAGGTAGGTTCGACTTTGTCGCCTTTGGCTTGCGGGCTACCTCTCAATAACACAAATGTCTCTGGAGCATTGGTGCCGGTTTCGCTCACACATAAACCGTATTCGTCCCAGGGTTTTACGCGTTTAGCTTCTTCCAATTGCCGACGCGTCTTGCGAAATTCGCTTGCCAACGTTTTATCGATGCCGTGGGTTTCGGGGGCTTCGACCAATTTGTTGATATCGAGCGTGGTGGTTTTCTCGGTAACGGTCAGTGGTCGTCGCTGAAAGCCTGGACCACTCCAATGGAGCGTTAGGCCTTTACCAAACACGCCTTGGAAATAATCAAGACGCAATGGAATTCGTCCCTTGTTCAAACGCAGTACGGTTCGCTTTGCCCGGCCTTCCCCATGGATCCCGTCATGATCGATTACAACTTTGCCATCAAGCGATAACCGTGAGCCATCGTCTGAGTCAAGGACAAAGGTGTATTCACCATCTTCCGGCACAATGAGTGTACCGACAAAAACAAAACCGAAGTTGTCGGGACGCGTTGCAGGACTAATTGTGAGCAACGGTGGATCGAGCTTCGCGATGGTTTCGGCTTTTAATTCATCAAAGTTCGGAAGCTGCTTGAAGTCGTCTCGATAGAAACGATATTCAAGATCATCCAAGTCATAGGTTTGGCCGTCGTGATTTTGGGTAGTTTTAACTTGGGCTTTGATTTGGTTTTCGAGCTCGGTGAGTTTCGCTTGAATGGCGTCGATTTTCTCTTTGGAGTTCGCCATAGCCTCTTCATAGCGGCGTTTATCATCCTCGGAGGCAATCAATGGACGTTCGACATGTGGACCATATCCATTGGGTGTGATGTTGCGGAAGAAGGCCAGCATCCCGTAATAGTCGCTTGTCGGAATTGGATCAATTTTATGGTCGTGACAACGGCTGCAATTGAGGGTTAAGCCCAAGATGCCTTGGCCGACCGTGGTGATGATGTCGTCGTAGCCATCGTATTGAGCTAACTCTCGATCAGCAGGCTCGTCATCCCAAATTCCCATTCGATAGAAACCTGTTGCGACCAACGAGTCCTTCGTGATTTGAGGTAACTCATCACCGGCGAGCTGTTCCAGCAGGAAACGATCGTAGGGCTTACCTTCGTTGAATGAGCGAATGACATAGTCGCGGTAACGATAGGCATTCGGCTTTCGTCCATCACGTTCGAAGCTGTTGGTTTCAGCGTAACGCACAACATCGAGCCAATGTCGTGCCCATTTCTCACCGTATCGTTCTGAAGCAAGAAGCTTATCGACTTGTCTTTCATAAGCAGCATTTGGATTTGCAGCGTATTCCTTAAGGTACTCGTCCACTTCTTGTGGTGAAGGTGGAAGACCAATCAAGTCATAATACAACCGTCGGAGTAGATGAGCTGCTTCTGCGCGAGACGTGCGTGTCAGGCTAACCTGTTGCAACTTGGAATCGACGAAACGATCGATTGGATTCGCGGATGGAACCGCTTTGGATTCCGGACCAAAATCTACAGCCTCAGGTATTGCTGGGCGCGTAACGGGTTCAAACGCCCAATGGTTTTCAAACTTTCCTCCTTCTTCAATCCAGCGTTGGAGAAGTGTTTGCTCAGCTTCCGTCAACGGTTTTCCTTCGGGGGGCATGCGCACCCCTTCTTCGGTCGAGCCAATTCGCTTGATGATCTCGCTTTCTGCGGGTTTGCCTGCTACGACAGCCTGGGCCCCTGAATCCAGTGTGGCCGCCAGTCCTTCGGCTGAATTCAGGCGGAGTCCTCCTTCGGCTTTGTCAGGGCCATGGCATGCGAAACAACGGCGGGCCAGCAGTGGTTGGATTTCGCGCGAAAAGTGAACCGTTTTCGCGTTTTGAGCCAATGCTTGTTCGGCAGTCCAAGTATTGACTGCAAAAAAAGAACATAGAACAGCGAGCGTGGAAACACAGATACTCTTCATGAAATCTCTCGGTGTAATGGCACAAATCATTTTGCGCCGCTTTCCAAAGGTTGTTGTGGCAACGGAGCGATCGACATGGGTGGGTATAGGAATCGTCTGCTAGGTTGTATTCAACCCTCACACCCCAGTGTGACGTCGATTTCGCGAATTGAATTTCGCAAATCGAGCATCGCGAATTGGGGTTCGTGAATTACAATTCCTATTTTATTCGGACGTTCTCGAACCAACCGAAGCCAATCGGACGGTTCGCTAAGGACTCGGGAAGTTAAAACTGTTCCGGGCGGGATTATCTCTATTTTGACAGGTTTTCGGCAAAAAGCCATCGTCTCACCCGACAAGACCCTATCCAAAAACGACATTTGCAGAGCTATTATAGAGGGCGTACTCCCCCGATGGGCAGCGATTAGATGACGGTAATCGACAGAAAAGAACTCGTAGAAACCGATATTCGCGGTGAGAAATGCGAAACCTGGGCTATTCGAGCCGACGGCTCGGACCAGCGGGCTTGGCTATCCATTTCGCCAATCTGCGAACAATTGTCGCAGTACCATATTTCGCACGCAGGCGTCGCATCGATGCCTGCGCCGTTTCGAATCGTGCGAACCAACTTGGCTGGCAGTTATTTCCTCGCAAGCTTGGCGGGTGAAGGGCGAGTTCTGGTGGACGGTAAGTGGGTGCATTCACGACCTGGTCACGCCTTTCTTTTGCCCCCAAAAACCATGCATGCCTTCTACACCCCTGCTGGGAAACGCTGGGAGTTTTGTTGGGTTCGTTACCAAGAAGCCGTTGGGCAAGTTCCTATCGCACGAGCGAACTCCCCTGTGGTCGCTCGCTTCGACGGTCGAGCACTCGAGCATGCCATCCGTGGACTTTATCAAGAGTCATTGGCATTTGATGTGGCCCCGTACCAAGATCATTGGATTCGCATCATTCATAACTACGTACTCCGTTTCGCAGCACCCGTTGGAGTTGATGTCAGGCTTTGGCGAACCTGGGAAAAGGTCGCGAGCCAATTGGATTACGCTTGGACTATCGCAGAACTTGCCAAAGAGTCTTTCCTCAGCGAAAAGCAATTCCAGCGTTTATGTCGAATGGAACTGGGGCGGTCGCCTCAACAGCAATTGATGTGGTTGCGGATGCGTAGAGCGGCAGAGTTGTTGGCCGAAGGTGATCGTAAAATCAATTCCATTGCCAACGCGGTAGGCTACCAAAACCCGTTTGTATTTTCTTCCACTTTCAAGAGAATGATGGGCTGGTCACCATCAGAATATGCCAAGATGAAAGCCAATAAGTAATCTGAGAATTTAAAGCTATGGCAGTTTACTTCTTGACCTTGTAACCCAATTCAGTCAGCAGCTTTTGCACTTTGGCGACATGATCGCCTTGTAACTCCAGCAAATTTTCTTCAGATTTAACTGTCCCCCCTGCTCCACAGGAACCTTGCAGTTTTTTGAAGAGTGCGTTGAGATCAGTGCCTTGGTGAGTCAGACCCTCGACAACGGTTGCAACTCGCCCCCCTTTGCGTTTTTGGATCACTACGCGACAGGCCTGTTTTTCAGGTGGCTGACGCTGACTTTCCAGTTTCTTTTTCGCTTCCCAATCTTGTTTGACTTGCCACGTGCATTTGCATTCTGCAGTGAGTTCATTGCAAACCTCGCAACGTGGGGGAACATCGAAAACGGTACCAGCAAACAGCCTATTCATGGTTAAAGTATGTTTCCTCGCCAACGTTAGAGTTGCTTATACCAAGCGTCTATGCGTTCATTTTTCATCAACGGAATCAAATCGGGGTCACGGTTGATGGCTTCGAGTATCTTTCGCGGTTCTTTCTCGGTGTTTTCAATGTGATCTATGGCTGTCTTGGTTAGCACAATCGCTTGCTGCTTATCCTCATCGGAGCCACGTTCCAGCTTGACCGCTAATTGAACCATACCACACAAAAGGTTGTACCGCATCGATGAGTTGAGCGACTCATCTTCCCATAACCTTTGCAAATCCTGATGTAACTGCTCAAGATTCTTGCCAATCTTGATCTCAATGACCAACTGCAGCACCATAAGAAATTTCAATTCGTCAGGACGATTCGCCGTTTCCACCAGAGAGACGAGCGTATTGCAGGTCTCCAAGGCTTCCGTATAACGCTGTTGTCGGTATTGCAGTTCGAACACGTTATACAAGTGCTTTAGGTTGTCAATGTTCTTGCCACGCACCTCGACAATGTTGTGGGCAATCTCCAGCGCATCAGCGGAATAGCCATTGATTTTCAAGAGTTCGAGCGTTTCATTGGCTAAACTTTGCCACGCTTCAATATCAAAATCACTCTTTTGGCGAAGGTCTGCAAGCATTTTCTTTCGGGCAGATATCGCGGCATCGCCTCGCAGAATCCAATCATCACTCGCGTCATTCGAGACAATAAGTTCAGTAACACCTGTGCGTGTTTCCTCTTGGTGCTTGAACGTGATTCGAACCACTCGTGACTTAACAGTCGGAAACTGAACGATATTCGGAACGTTCGAAGTTGGCTTGTTGGGGCTAAGATTCGGCGACTCGATGTCAACATACGAATCACCAGCCAAATACGAAATCCGATAAGCTTGTGGCGGAGTTACGCCGCCGTCTTCGTAGAAGTAAATAGCGAGCTTTGAAAAGGACTTTTCTTCCCCAAAATCCAATTCAATCCAATCTTCGGCATTGGGCGATTGATAGGCCGTCCAACGATTGGCTTCCATGAGACGGAAATCAACCGAGTTGTCGTGCAATGTATGTATTTTGTCGTAGGCAGAAATGAACGAGCAATTGGCTTTCGGGAACTCTGCCCCGGCAACCTTCGCAGCTAGATTTGTGGGACACCAATCCATGCCATATACGGTTTGTCCCGCTAATTGTCGTTCATTAATATAGTAGTCACCACGCACTCGGTTCTTCAGGTATTGAGTGACTTCATGATCTTCGCCGTAGAGCACTGTGCAAGTAGCCAACACTTCGTTGAGCGAGCCAATGTTTCCATTGTTTTCACCGAGCATGTTGTTACAGTTGGCCATATCACACAACGCTTCAAGAGTGAGGATATTATGTAGGCCGAGGATACTCCTTCGCGTTTCAAAAACAGACTGAAATTGGTTGCGGGCTTCCCGGATTTTACCCAGTTCAAGATAGATCTTCCCCAGTCGTGTTTTGGCGACGAGTGTGTCTGCGTTATCGATGCCAAGTTTCAATTCGTATTTCTGAGCGATCTGAATCGCCATCTCAAGTGCGGAATTCAATTGTTTGCGTTTCAAGTAGTTTTCGCACAGGTTACTGTAACAACGTAAAGTAAGTTGATGATCCTTACCAAGGTTCTTTTCGTAAGCGGCCAATAGTTCTTGTTCGAGCGGAATAGCTTTCTCGTGCCAGGAGAGTGTCGAGTAGCAGTGCGAAAGTGATTCCGCCAACTGACAATAAAGTAGATCGAAGTGGTCTTTCGAAGTGGCTTCGGTAGAACGTTTGCGAATCGCAATGGCATTCTGATAGAGATCAATGGCGCTGGCATGCATTAGCAATAGCTCATAGTCTAAAGCCAAGTTCTGCATGCTTAGCAATGTGTCGGGATGCTTTTCACCGAGGATCTCTTTGCGATTCTCGTAAACTTGTGTGTCGACGTCGCGGGCATGATAGTTTTGCTTCGCGTGACGCAACTCTTGAGCATAGTTGCTCATCGCGGCCAGTGTCAGCGGGTTGCGATTTGTCAACCATTTCACCGCTGAATCCATCGTTTGCTTAGCAAAGTCGAGACGCGATTGCTGCGGACGGAAACCGCGACATTCCAGCAATTGGTTGCGACAATCGATGATTCGTTGCGAATGCAGGGTCGGCTCATTTTCAATCCCCGCTAAGGTTCTTTCGAGCAGATCTCGCGCCGAGTGCTCATCCCCCATGTGATTCATGGCATGCGCGATCTTGATCAGCATGTCCAGTTGCAGCAGGTTGGAAGAATCTTCGGCAAAACTTGCTTGGAGTTGCTCCGCAGCATTGTTCAAGCGTTCTGACAATTGGGCGCGGAGGTCAATCACGCCATCAGAGTTGTACGGGTCAATATCTGAAATAATCGATGAAAGTAGGGCGTTGACTTGCTGCAACTGTGTCGACTGGGCAGTGGCGTTTTCGCGGGCTTTATCGGCGAGATTTCGCAAATGTTGCTGGTTCTGCCACAGCGAGTAAATAAATCCCGAGACCGACAGCGTTAGAAGACAGACAGTGATTGCAGATGCCAGAAGCAGTCGCAATCGGGCTGCCGCCTGCTTGGTCAAACTCAGTTCGCGCGCGATTTGGCTTTGACGCAATTCATTGAGCTTCTTTTGTTCGAGCTCCGATTTATCGAGGAACTCGAGGGCAACCGAAAAGTCTCCCCCGTATCTGTCGGCCCATAATGGACCTAACCCCAGCGATTTCCAAGCCAGTCCCGTTTCCAGATCGGGAGTTCGCCACAGAGCTGCCCGATCTTGCTTCCAGAGCTTGGCAGTCTCGAGCATACGGCGATAGGTTTGGCCCGCTTGATACTCGGCTTCTACCCATTCACGCAAACGCTTCCATTGGCGGATTAAGCTTTCGTGCGAAATGTCAATGATCGTGTTCGATGACAATAGGCCAGGCGAAGCAGGAATGAGAAAGTTGCAGTCATCCGATCGGAATTGATTGATGACATCCGAGATATCCCGTCGCCAGTCCATCGGAGAAACTTCAGAAGACTGAGTGAGTTGAGCGGGGTGATTGCTCGATATAACTTCAACAAGTCGTTCAAAGCGAACGGGACGACGTGAATCTCGGTTCCCAGAAACTCTTTCCGTTAAAGATTGGAAAATACTGGTGGCAATATACTGCTTAAATGGAGGCAAACGACAAAAGATCTCGTCTGCATGATTCGATAATGCGTCCTCTAAGCCACCTAAGCGATGATAGGCTTCCAAGGTAAATGACTTCGCTTCGTTTGGCTGAGTCAACTGCTCACGCCACATACGCAGCAGTATGTGTTGCATCAACGGAAGTTGATCGCGATCGCTTCCCATATCGTTGAGCAACTGAGTAACCAAGCGGTCTTCGATGCTGATTCCAAACGCCGTCGCCGGGCCGACAATGGCTTCGCGACATTGCTTTCGCGTTAAGCGTGGAACGAGATATTGGCCTCGATTCAAGGCTTCCGGTAGACCATTAAACAATGCGCATTCACCAACAAAGTCGCTGCGCATCGTGAGCGCGATGAAAACTTTTTGTTCAGTCTGCTGAGCCGCGTTCAACAACAAATCGACAAACTCGATCGATTGATTGGTATCACCATGAAGATGATAGCGGAACAGTTCTTCGAACTGATCAACGACGATCAATAAATTGGATTGGGTCGAGAGGTACCCTTGACGTAAAATTTCCTCGACGCCATCGGGACCGCGTCGAAGAACGGCCGTCATCAGATCCAGTGAATTGGAGTAGCGACTCCAAACCTGACCCGTGTGAGGTGTTGCGAGCAATGCTTTGGCTAAATTCACGATCGGCTCATTTCCAGGACGCATCGAGATAGTGACCCACTTGGGGCCAACACGCGACATAAGCCCCGCTTCGAGCGATGGTATGAGACCAGCATGAACTAGCGAGGATTTGCCGCTCCCCGAACTGCCAACGATTGCCACCAATCGCGTCGTCTCTAGTTTCTCCAAGAGCTCAGCGATCTGATCTTGCCTACCAAAGAAGATATCACCTTCCGTCCGAGTAAATGGCCGGAGACCTGGATAGGGATGTGGGCTAAACCCTGACAATGTTGACGTTGTGGTTGGATCTATCATGAGAGTTTGGAGTTCTCGCTGGATAGATTAAGCTTTTCCAGAAAACGACGGAGATGTGTGGTCTCAAATCCAGCGTGGCAATTAATAATGTCTAAGTTCGGCAGCATCATTCCCAGCGGTTGCTTGGTACCACTAGGGCCTTCTAAGACAGCCAATGCTTTCAGGGGGCGCGTGCGGCGTTGCATGATACGACGGTAGATTCGAAGTTGTTCTCGAGCCCATTGAATGGGACTGGAGTTGTAGGCAATAAGCAATCCGTCGCAATCGATCAGATTGGCCTCCAGATCACGCAATGTATCTTCAGGTCGACCTTCGGGAAGAGGTAAGGCCAAGGCTAGACCATGATCTGCGAGATAGGCACAGAGAGGTTGAGCCATATCGAGATCGGCTGAATTCACGTTGATAAACACCAAGGGAATGTCGCCCGCAATCGGCGGACTCTTCGCTCGTTTTTTCCCCTGAGCGATCGTGAGCAAGCGTTCGTGAATCGAACGATGAAATTCGGGTAAAGCACTACCTTGTACATGTGATCCGAGCAACAATTCCCGGTATGCAGAATTGGCAACTTTTTCAACAGGGAAAACGCGGTCTCGCCACTGAAGAATGGGACAGCCCGCTTCACTTGCAATTTCAAATTGTTGCTGGGTCGCACTTAGCTTCCAATTCAATGAAGCGGCGTCTATTTGTGAGCCGAGCAACTGAACAAACAAATCCGACCGCGACAACTGTTCTCTAAGGCTGGCGGTATAGTCCTCACTCTGTGGAGATTGCCAGGCAAATGGCAAAATCTCGCATCCCAGTTGGTCGAGAAACCGGCGCACGCGTTCGCGCGTGGCTTGGAGATCGTTCGGAACATCAGCCAAGTAGACGACGAGATCATGAAAGATATGCGATTTGCTTCCTGGTTCCGTGATGGAGACTGGCTGTGAATTCTGCGAGGTATGTTGCACAAGGCGAGAATAGATTTGACGCGCTAAGTCATCCAGCTTGGCGTAGTATTGTTGTCGCGCAGGGTTGGCTGTATCTCCCTCAAGTTTTACCACACCTACTTCGCTCGATTCAGTCCAAAATCGATGTGTCAATCGTGAAAGGAGTGGGCTGAAATCCACATGATTGAGAGGTCGCTCAGGTTCGACCACAATTACGTCATCAATTCGGTTTTGGCATTCATCTCGCAGTTTCCTTGCCTCAGGTCGATTCCAGACGACATTGCGAAAGCCTGGTGAGTCTATCAATAGAATGACAGAACTGTTAAAGAATCGAGGGCGTTGTGATACGTGCAGTTCGTGAATTGGATCATGCGATATCGCGAACGAGATCTCATCAGTCCTGCCATGAAGTTGACATAACCGCCATGCCAAGTCATCGATCAAACGCAATACCCAGCCTCGTGATTCACCCTGTGCAGGTTGATCATCGAGGGGCGCATAGCTGATAAATACGTCATATTTGAAGCTTGGGGTTATCGTGGCTCGGCTCTGTTGTTGAATGAGTAGACTATCCAACTGTTTTCGCAGGATGGGTAGCTTTTCCAAGGCTGATGCCAAGTCACTCATCGACTGAAATCGGTCTTCCTGATTCTTCGCCAAACACTTAAAGCAAATTCGTTCTAACTCTGGGGGGATTTCCGGCGAAATCTCACGTAATGGCCTCGGCGAGTGATGTTGGATTTGGCTCAGCAACCGAATGCCCGTTTCTTCAAATGGCAGGCGATTGGAAAGAAGACGATACAAAACCACGCCTAAACTAAAGATATCGCTTCGAGGTCCAATGTCATCGTATTCCCGCCGAGCTTGCTCAGGCGACATATAGGCTGGTGTGCCTAAGATTGGATCGGTGTCACTAACTTCCACACCAATCGGATCACAGGCTAAGCCAAAATCGATAACCACCGGGTTACCGCGTTGATCTAACATGATATTGCCAGGCTTAATATCTCGATGAACGACTCCTGCCATGTGCGCTTCATGCATGGCGATGGCGATTGTGCGTACAATCTCAACTACCCGTTGAATGCTAAACGTTCTCCCTTCCATGGCCTGGGAAAGCGTCTCACCTTTGACCAAGGCCATCGTGAGATAATGGGTTCCATTGACGTTACCAACATCGAACACTTGGCAAATATTGGGATGACTTAATGTCGCCATCGCTTGAGCTTCGCGGCGAAATCGTTCTGTGAGCTCGGGCGATGAGCTCAAACAAATGTGTGGGATCTTTAATGCCACATTCCGAGCCAAGCAGGTATCGAAGGCTCGATAGACGCTCCCCATTCCGCCACCACCCAATTTTTCAACGATTTGGTAGCGGCCGAACTGTTCGTTGGGCGCAAAAACACGGATAGAGACGTTGATCGGAACTACGGTGCCATCATCATACGGCAATCTTCGAGCTGTATCTGCTGAAGCCATAAGAGGATGACGCACCTTCCAACTGCAAGTTTTTGAATCGCTTCCCTGCTGATTCCCTACACGAAGTTCCATTATTCACGGATGGCTATTTCGTCGCAATGGAAATCGGCGCGTCCCCTGGGTCTATTTTTCAGTCGAGGATAGTCAGTGGGGGGTAGCTCTTTAGGGCAGCGTTATTAGGTTGGTACTTGTGTGTAATAACTAGGTACTTAAAATCCTAAATCCCTGAAGAATATGGTTTTGGGAGCGTTTAATGCACAGGAATTTGCTCGTTAGAAATAGTCATCGAAGGCTCGCTAATTGGTGCCTCCCTCTATCGCTTTTGCTAGCATTGCCAGCCGGCGTTATGGGACAAACCTCATCGGTCGCAGCTGATGGCGTTGTATCCGAGTTGTCCTTTTCCTCGGATCTCACGGTCTGGCCGAATCTCGAAAGTCATGCTAACA
>Ga0209174_10000898_pt1 | contig 21651 bp, 15 predicted proteins | sample JI91814BDNA_FD_187505 | JGI IMG/M metagenome (GOLD analysis project Ga0209174, IMG submission 187505) | Wastewater effluent complex algal communities from Wisconsin, to seasonally profile nutrient transformation and Carbon sequestration -... | ecosystem: Engineered > WWTP > Effluent > Algae...
TTGGTTCACGCATTCCGAGCAGTGGCGGCACCGCGCTCGGAGCAGGCACCGCCACCGTGCCCTTTGGACAGCCGATCACTGGCCTGATGCCCGGTGTGACCTACTACTACTGTGCGGTCGTCAGCAACACGTACGGCACCGGGCTTGGAGCAGTCCTGTCGATCACCACCCCGGCTGGGCCTCCGACCGTAAGCACCGACCCACCAACGGGTATCGCAACCAACCTCAATGGCTCCGCCAATCCGAACGGCTCGGCTGCAACCGGCTGGTTCCGCATTGCCACCAGCAGCCCTGGAGCCTGCAATGACACCTTTGGTACCCGCGTTCCTGCGGCTGCCGGAACGGCACTCGGAGCTGGTAGCAGTGTGGTCGCATTCTCCAACCCTGCGTCGGGACTTGTACCAGGGACGACCTACTACTACTGCGCGATCGCCTCGAATGCGCTCGGCACGGCTTTTGGTTCCATCCGTTCCTTTACTGCACCAATGCCACCGACGGTGTCTACGCTGGCAGCGACCCCGGTCACCGCGACCACAGCAACCCTCAACGGATCGGCCAATCCAAATGGGAACTCCACCATCGGCTGGTTCCGCTACAGCACCAGCAGCCCCGGTGCTTGCAACGACGTATTTGGTACGCGGGCACCAGCGAGCAGCGGTACGTCTCTGGGCGCGGGCTCGGCACCGGCTCCGTTTGCAGAAGCCATATCCGGTCTGTCTCCTGCCACGACCTACTACTTCTGCGCGATTGCCCTGAGTGCATACGGAACCACGCTCGGCTCGGTCCTGTCCTTCACCACGCCGCCTGCGTCCACCATCGTGAAGCCCAGAGCGCCGGGTGTGCCCGTTCCGATCGTGACCAAGGCGAGCCGGGTAACCACGCTCGAAGCGTCGGTGATTGCCACCGATTCCGCGGTACTGAACGGAACTGCCACACCCAATGGCGACGAGATGACCGGTTGGTTCCGCTACAGCACGACCAAGCCCGAAGCCTGCAATGACCGCTTCGGATCTCGTGCCCCAACGAAGGTAGCCGCAGCGCTTGGAGCCGGAGCCAATCCGGTGGCCTACTCGCAGGCCGTCGCTGGTCTGGTTCCAGGAACGGTCTATTACTTCTGCGCGATTGCAGAGGCGGCACAGAGTCCGAGCTTCGGCGAAGTGCTCTCGTTTACCACTCGCGCCGCCGCACCAAGCGTAACGACCAATCCGCCAACGGAAGTGTGGAACACCACGGCCTTGCTCAATGCCTCCGTTTCACCTCACGGTGACGCCACGACCAGTTGGTTCCGCTACAGCGAAGCTAAGCCCGAGAACTGCAGCGACAGCTTCGGCCTGCGCGCTCCGCTCAATGGGGGCCGCAATGTGGGGACAGGAGGCAGCGCGGTCGCTCACTCGGACGCGATCTTCGGCCTCACGAGAGGAACCACGTACTACTACTGCGCCATCGCCCAAAACGCGGTTGGGACAAGCTTCGGAGAGATCGTGTCCTTCACCCCTGGAGTCAGCGCTCCGATCGTTGTAACCGAGGTACCCACCGCCATGGAAGCGACCACCGCAACCGTTGCGGGCACGGTCCATTCCACTGGATCCGAAGCGAAGGTCTGGTTCCGTTACGGTGAGTCCGACCCTGGAGTCTGTGACGATTCATTCGGAATCCGTGTGTCGGCGATTGGCAACGCTGTACCCGGCACCGAGAGCAACTTCCGACCAGACACAGAGCAGCAGATCGGTAGCGGTGCGAACTATGTCTCGGAGCCTCTGCTTGGCCTTCGACCCAGCACCACCTACTACTACTGCGTGGCGGCAAGCAACCAGGGAGGAGCCAAGTTTGGACAGGTTCGCTCCTTCACCACCACCGCGACTCCGCTGGCAATCGGAACCGTCACCACCACGGTCGCACCGGTAGAGAGCATGACTGGATGCAGCTACAGCACGACCGGTAGTGGCTCTCTCTGCTCGCTGCTCTCGCTTCTTCCGCTGGTGGGATTCCTGCTACTCCGCCGCCGCCGGTTCCCAATTTCCTAGTCTCCTTTTTCCCCACGGGCCCCGGTCCAGCGAAGCGGGGCCCTCTGTTCGCAATTCACTCGACTCGCTCAATCGCTACCTGTCTACGCAGCGAAGCGACGACGACGCAGACCAAGGATCATCGCCAGACCGAATCCAACGATCACAGGAGCCGTTTCCGCATCGGTGCGATGACCTGAGGTACTGCACGAGACACCACCACCAAACAAGCGATAGCGTTCCGTCTGCGCAATGTTGTTCGACGAATTCGGATCGTTGTTACCCGGCGCGTTGATCACCGCAGTGGTCGAGCCGTTCCCGGATCCCGCACCACTTCCAGAGGTCGGCATCTTGACCGTGATGCTCACCGGTGGCGCACTCCCTTGTGGAATGGTGTCGCGAGTACAAAGCACCGTGCTGGCGTCGCGGGTACAAGTCCAGCCATCACCACTTGGTCCATCCAGCACTTCTGCACCGGGTGGTAGGTTGATGGTGATCACCGGGTTCTTCACGGTATCCGGTCCGCCATTCGACGCCTCGGCCACAATCACCACCGGGTCATTCGGATTGGTTCCGGTCGGATTCCGGCTGATCTTGACCGACAGATCAGAGCCGGTTGGTGCGCTGGTTCCTACTTCCACAGAGGCCTGATTGTTCACCGGGTTTGGATCGGAATTCGACGGTGCGCTCACGACTCCGGCGACCACTCCTGCACTCTTCATCGGGTCCGCAGGCACGGGCGTGTTGAGCTGCATCGTAATCGGTGGAGCATTCCCAACCGGCATACTGCCACTGTAGTAGCAGGTGAAGCTGTTGCCACTCTGCACGCACGTCCAACCCTGTCCAGATGGTGGTTGCTTGACCGTGCTACCCGCAGGAATCGTAAAGCTCACGCTGGGATTCGCAACGCTGCCCGGACCCTTGTTGCTGGGCTTGAGCGTATAGGTCACATCCATACCCGGTCCACCCGAAGCTGGATCCTTGATAATTTCCAGGGCCAGGTCGGCGCTCGTCGCAGGCTGTGTCGGACGCGTATCAACGACTGAGGTGTTGTTGTTCGGGTTCGGATCGTTGTTGTTCGGAGCCCCCACCACAACCGACGTGGATGGCAAGCCACCCGGCGTGGTCGAAGGATCGAGCGGCAGCTTGACCTTCACGGTAATCGGCGGCGCAGCGCCGACACCAATCGTGTCACGCGTGCACATTGCAGTGGTTCCGCTCTGCGTGCAGCTCCAACCATCCCCCTTTGCGGGCTGAGTGACCGTTGCACCAGGTGGCAGATTGAACACCACCACTGGATTCCCAACCGAGTCCGGACCCTTGTTGGTCGCAACACCGGTATACGTGACTTCATCGCCCGGAATCGGGTTCGGCTTGTCCGTCGTGACTCGCACCGATAGATCCGAGCCAGTAGGAACCATGCCGGTGCTGCTCGCAATCGGCTTCGAGTCCTGGTTGTTCAGTGGATTCGGATCCACCACTGTCGGCGAACCAACCGTCCCCGCCACCACGCCCGGCGAATCACCCACCGTCATCGGCTTGGGAGCGATGATCTTGATCGATACCGGGCTCGGAGTCTGACCCGCTGCAAGCTCAGGAGTGAGGCAGGTCACCGTCGTTCCGGTGCGTGTACACGCCCATCCTAGACCGCTCGGCTCTTGTGTCACCATGCTTCCGGGAGGAATCGTAAACGTAATGTACGGATTGCTCGCTTTGTCCGGTCCACTGTTCTTGGCCTGAAGCGAGAACGTGGTCTCCATCGTCGGCCCGTTGGTCGGCGGAGTCTTCGTCACGGTCAGTGCCAAGTCGGCAGACTTGAGAGGTTGCTTCGGACCCACGTCCACGACCGCGCTGTTGTTCGAGGGATCCGGATCCGAACCACTCGGTGAACCAATGATCACCGGCACCTGTGGCGTTCCGCCCGTTCCCGGCATCGTCGGCGTCTTGAACTTCACCACCAAATCCGGTGCCGTCGTTCCCGGCGGCAGATCCATCTTCATGGTGCAGGTATAGGTCGTCCCATTCGCAGTACAGGACCACTGCGACATCGGGTCGCCCGGCATCGGAGGTGGCTGCGTCATCACACTCCCTGGAGGAATCGTGAAGACCACCACCGGCTTGCCTGCCGCATCCGGTCCGTTGTTCTTGGCCGAAATGGTCACCGTGGTTTCATCCCCCGGATTCGGGGAACTTGGGCTCTTCGTCACGCTGACCTGAAGGTCCGAGACCGGCTGCTTGACCACCACACCCGCAACCGAAGCTTTCCCGGTCGCGCTGTTGTTCATCAGGTTCGGATCGGTGTAGCCCGGTGGTGGGTACGCTGAAACACCCAGATCCAGGCTCGGACTCGTCGCTGGCTGCGGCACAGGTACCGATACCTTAAATACCAAGGAACCATCTTTGGGAAGGTCTGCTTGCTTCGGAAGCTCCCCAACTCCCATGGTCATGCCACCTGGACACATCACCCCCACGCCCATCGGCATGCAGGTCCAAGTGACCTTCGCCGGATCGGTCCCCGGCGGTAGCGTGGTCAGAATGTCCGTACCGAGCGCCGGATTTTCCCCGACGTTCTTCACCGTAACGGTGTAGTCGGCCTTCATCCCTTGCTGCACCATACCCGCCGGAGGAACCACCGTCACCTGCACATCCGCCGGAAGGCAAATCGGATAACCGGCTGGCATTCCCATCACCATCGGTTGCCGCGGTGCCTCGATGATCACGCCGTCGTTGCCATTGGTGGCACCGTTCGATGGGAACTTGGCCATGGTGGATGCTACGCTGGTGCCACCCGTCTGTCCCTTCGCAGAGGCCGTCGGCTTGCCACCCGCCATATAGACAATGACGCCGCCGCCACCGCCGCCGCCCGGACCGTCGGCCTCCAGAACATCGCTCGGGCTACGCTTCTGCGAACCACCATAGCCACCATTGGCGAGAAGCTGCACGTTCGGATCAACCGCCTTACCAGTGAGGAGGAAGATCGACCCACCACCGCCGCCACCACCAGCCGCATCGCTATGGCTGTTACCGGTATCCGCACCGTCGCCGCCACCGGCCTGAATGATTCCGCCACTGCCCATCGGAACGGTGACGGTGTTTGATATCAGAATGACCACCCCACCGCCGCTACCGCCGTTGCCACCGGAGTTGCTGTCCTGATCACCAGCACCACCGCCACCGCCCAAGAACAGCTCAAAGCCCGCTGCTGGTTGCAGCGGATGTCCGCCGAGTCCACCCACATCGTAGCGCAGGTTACCACCCCACTTGGCATCCCCTGGAGCATCCGCCGTTGGATCGGCAGCACCCGCCATGGCGACTCGCGACGTGCTGTAACCACCACGGCCACCACCTGTTGCGCTGGTAAACAGATTGCCGTTGTCCTTGAACGCTTGATCCAGCGCCCAAGCGGTCATGCCACCGGTCACGGTCTTGTCCATGACTCCGTGTCCGCTCCACTTGGTCACATCGCCACCACCGGCACCGCCACCCCCGCCCGCATTGTGAGCGTTGCCACCACCGCCGCCGTTGGCAGGTGCCCCACGACCGTACTTGCCAACCCCCATCTGATAATCGTCTTGGCTCCCGGAAATGCCCTCACCCTGCTCGGCCCCTTGTGCGGGATCCTTGCTGAACATGCTGGTCACTTTGGGACTGTTGATCGCGTTCGACAGAGTATCGACTCTGCCGCCACGGAAACCCTGCGCAGTGACATCGATGGCACCCTCGATCCGGGTATCCGTGAGGACATGCACCGCGACGATTCCGCCACTGGTTCCATCCCAAATCTTGGAAACCACCGAAGCGCCGGGATTGATCTTCAGGCTGTTAAACTGCGGCACGCGGATGACTTGGGTCTTTGCGGCGGTCGGATAAGCGTTCTGAAGACCGCTACAGCTTGCGCCGATCACCACGATGTTGCCGGTCACGCTCTCGACGGTGACAAACTCGAACTTGCCGGTGCCATTGAGTGCCGAGACCGTGCCAAACTTCTTCGGATCATTGGTGGTATCAATCGTTGCGCCCTGCGCTTGGTACAGCATGAGCAGATCGCCCTTCTTTAGCGCTGCCCCAGTCCGAGCATCTTTCAAATCGGCTGCATTGGTTACCGTGAGGCTCTTGTCGCCTTTGACAGCCGGCATGCCCAGCGTCGAGTACGTATTGAGAATCGTACCCGGCATCGAAACGACCGCATCGCCATCCTGGCCCGCGAGCTGCTGCTCTAGCTGGGCCACCACCGGACTGCTCGCCGCAACCTGAACCGGCTGCGCCTCACTCCCATCTCCCCCCGTGCAGCTTGCCGACAAAAGGAGTCCTGCCACCAGGCTCTTTTTCATTGAACGCACACCACGTCGGGTGGCGTGATTTCTACGATCTGATTTCATGTGCCGCTCCTGTAACAACTAGATTCGTTTCTTAAGTTGGTTCGGCGGTGCAGCCGCGCCCAAGACTCGAATGCACCGCATGTACGCTTCGTTCGCGAACGATTATCGCCCTCGGGGTTTCCCGACCGACTGATCGCTCTGGTCCGGAGAATCAGGTACCGCCACCTGATTGGCATCCAAGACCTTGACGTTGATGCCACTGGCCGGATCGAGGATCAAGAACTCGACGCGACGGTTCTTTTCGCGGCCTTGCGGTGTCGCGTTGTCGGCGATGGGCTTATCGGGACCAAAGCCCTGCGACTCCAACCGATCCGCAGCAACTCCACCCTTGGTGGTCAGCCACGTGAGCACGCTCTTGGCCCGACGCGCCGACAGGTCCACGTTGTAGTCGTGCTTACCGCGATCATCGGTGTGACCCTGAATCGACAGCTTGCGAATTGCCGGAGTCGCGATCAGTGCATCTGCCACTGACTGCAGAACCGGGAAGCTCTTGGCCAGGATCACATCGCGGTTCGTGGCAAAGAACACGGGCTGAACGATGATGAGCTGTCCGCCCTTCACCTCTACCAGGCCCGGACATCCATTCTTCTTGGCATCCGGATGCGGAGCTCCGGGCTTGTCTGGGCAGGCATCCACTGGATCGGGAACTGTGTCCTTGTCGCGATCAGGAAGCGGACAGCCGGGCTGATTCGGATCAGGTCGGGCACCTTGCGGAACCTCTGGGCAGCGATCCTGATAATCGAACACACCATCCCCATCGCGATCCTCTGCTGGACAACCCAGCTTGACCGGATCAGGGGTCGCTCCCTTATGAGCATCCGGGCACAGATCATCGGCATCCAAGACGCCATCCTGATCACGATCTCCCATCGGACAACCGCTGCGCGCCGGGTCCGGACGGTCGCCTTTGTGAACATCGGGACAGAGATCATCTGGATCGATCACTCCGTCTTTGTCGCGATCCCCAATCGGGCAGCCGAGCTGGTTTGGATCGGGACGCAGACCAGCAGGAACGGTCGGGCACAGGTCGAGTTGATCGACGACTCCATCTTTGTCCCGATCAGGACAGCCATTCAGCTTGGCGTTCCAGCTTGAGATGCCTGCAACATCTGGACAGGCATCGCTCACATCCGGAATGCCATCGCGGTCGCGATCGAGCGGTTCCTCTTTGCGAATCGGAGCATACGCCAAGCGGAACAAGCCACGGAAGTCCGGAGTCCCCGGAGTCCGCAGCAGACCCATACCACCCGCCAAACCAATGTTTACTGTGCGAGCGATGTTGTAGTGAAAACCCAGCAGTAGTTCCAGACTGGTGTAATCCGAAGTAAAGGGCTTGGGCTGCACCGTGTCATTGCCGAGCAGCGTCGTGCTCAACAGCGCTTCCGGTCCAATCGCAAATCGGCGCACGGTGTCGGCATACGCGAGCGCCAGACCAATCTGGATCTCAGAACCCACCGTGCTGCCTTTGGGATCAGTAGTGCCAATCTGCGCGGGTGCGCGATACAAGAAACCACCTGTCAGCGACCACATAAACCGGCTTGCTAGTCCACCGAGCACAAGCTTCGGCATCACCCGAAAGTGGGAATCGCTCGATGAACCAGAGACGCCACTGCTGGTGAACTGGCGCAGCGGAACCCACGCGTTGGCACCGATGCTCATGGAAATTCCGCTTCGGTAGGGCTGCCCAAACAGACGAAGCCAGAGTCCGACCCGAGGGTCTCCCACCACCACGCCCTGCGTCGGCTCCACACCCCCAGCCGGTGTCCCCCGCTCCAACAGCGTCACTGGCAGCGTGGCTGTGATCAGGACACGGTCGAGAAACGAACCGGCCAAATCGACATGTCCAAGCAGTTGATGCTCGATCACGTTGACGGTCTTTTCGACCGAGGTGCCGTTATCCACACCAAACACGAGCGGGTTGTGCCCGTAGTTCAGGGTGATTCCCGCAGCGAAGTACCGTGTCGAGGAATACCAGGGATGATCCACCCAGAACGACCACTCACCCGCTGCTGTCGGTTCGTAGCGGTTCAGTGCGAAGCCCGTTTGGGTGGACTGTGCGGTAGCTGTGGTCGCGGACAGAGAAGCAAGACCAGCCGCAAAAGAAAATAGCCATGGGGTCACACGACGTCGGTTCTTCAAAGGATCCTCTCGTCCATCATCATGCTAGGGAGTGTGCGTTGTTCGGCGTTCAGCCGGTCTTATTGCAAGGCCCAGGCCATACCACAAGTCAGAGTTGGTGTCCTTCGCAATCGACAGCCATGTCGATCCCCACCAGTCCTACCGCCAACCTGCCAAACTGCCCCGACTTCGGCCAAATTGCCTCAAGTTAGGAATACTCGCAGCATCCTCCGTGACGAACCCAGTGGCTCTCACAGGAACGGTGAACCTGGCATACCCCATGCAAAGCACCAGCCAGTAGAGAGGGACCATGAACAGCACTAAGCATCGCTGGAAGTTCGTTCGCACGGGTGGCATCGACCAAGTTACGATTCGCAATGGCGCTGATATCGCAGCGCTCCATTCTCTCGATCAAAAATTATGGGTCGCACTGGCCTGCCCGGTTCAAGGACTGGAGCTTGATCCCAAGACCCTGTCACTCATTGACACCGATAAAGACGGACGCATTCGTGTCCCTGAGGTGTTGGCGGCCATCACTTGGCTTACGGATGCGCTCTCCGACCTCGATATTCTCATGAAGGGAGGAGAAGAGCTACCGGTCTCAAGCATCAATGACAAGTCCTCGCTCGGAAAAGATCTGCTGCTGGCCGCACGACGTATGCTCGATGAGCAAGGGCCAACCAAAGGCAGCGCAGGCCAGGTCAAGCTCTCGGATGTCACCACTGCGGAGCAACAATTCTCAGCACGTCGCTTTAACGGAGACGGAGTCCTTGTTGCCGATGCCGCAGACAGCCCGGAAACAGGCAAAGTCATCGAGGAAATCATCGCAACGCATGGCTCCCTCCCTGACCGCAGTGGCAAGGTGGGAATCGATCAGGCTCGGTTGGATGCCTTCTTCACCGAAGCACAGCAACTCATCGACTGGCATCGGAAATCGGAGCACAGCAACGCCATCCTCCCGCTCGGTGCGGAGACCGCCGCAGCCTCGACCTTGGTGTCGGAACTAAAGCCCAAGATCGATGACTACTTTACGCGCTGTCGGCTGGCTTCCTTTGATGGTCGTGCAGCAGCAGCGCTCAACGGAACCGATGCGGAGTATCTAGCGCTTGGCACCAAGGATCTGACGACTTCCACGCAGGAGATTGCCAAGCTGCCCCTGGCCCGCATTGAAGGAGGACGATCCCTCCCATTCACCGACGGAGTCAATCCAGCATGGTCTGCCAAATTGTCCCAGCTAGCCCGCACCCTGGAGGCGATCCTTGGCCGACCCATCGCCCGCTTGACAGAGTCTGAGTGGGACACTGCGCAGACCAAACTGGCGGCCTATCAAACCTGGGGTGCAGAGAAACCTGTCACCAAAGTCGAGTCGCTTGGACTCCCGCGTCTTCTTGAACTCTCCCAAAACCGGTACCGGGAAGCACTGACCGAGCTTATCAAAAAGGATGTATCTGCCGACGGAGATTACAACCAGCTTGCGGCCCTCCTGAAGCTCCTTCACCTACAGCGAGACTTTGTCAAGCTACTCAACAACTTTGTGAACTTTTCGGAGTTTTACAACCGCAGCGGGGCCATCTTTCAGTCTGGCTCTCTGTACCTAGACGGCCGACGCTGTGATCTCTGCGTGACCGTTGCAGATGCGGGAAAGCAGGCCGCACTGGCCGGTCTGGCAAAGTGCTACCTGGCCTACTGTGAATGCGTACGTCCAAATGGTGAAAAGTTGTCGATTGTCGCAGCCTATACGGGTGGTAACTCGGATCACTTGATGGTCGGTCGAAACGGTGTCTTCTACGATCGTCACGGTCGTGACTGGGACGCCACCATCACCAAGATCATCGAAAATCCCATCAGCATTCGCCAGGCGTTCTGGGCTCCCTATAAAAACTTCCTCCGCATGGTGGAAGAGCAAGTCACCAAGCGAGCCGCTGCTGCGGAAGCTGAATCGAACACCAAGGTCAAAGAAGCGGCCACCCAAACCGCCGCTGCTGATCAGACCAAAGCAGCCGATGACAAGACTCCTCCCAAAAAGTCGATCGATATCGGTACCGTGGCGGCGATCGGCGTTGCGGTAGGCGGAATTGCGACCTTCTTCACCAGCATACTGGCCCTGTTTTTTGGCCTGGGTCCATGGATGCCGCTTGGAGTACTCGCACTGATGCTGTCGATCTCACTGCCCTCGATGCTGATTGCTTGGCTCAAGCTAAGGCAGCGCAGTCTTGGACCCATTCTCGATGCGAACGGCTGGGCCGTGAACGGTCTTGTACGCATCAACGTTCCCCTCGGTGGAGCACTCACATCGGTGGCTTCGATTCCTCTTGGATCCGAACGGAGCCTGCACGATCCCTATCTAGAAAAGAAGCAGCCATGGACGCTGTACCTGATCCTCGTAACACTTGTTGGCCTCGCCGGACTTTGGTACCTTGGCAGGATGGACCAGTTCCTCCCAGGACACCTCAGTAGTACCTCTGTCCTGGGGGAGCACGCACCAGCGAAGGCCGGCAAAGCCTCTCTGATCGAAAAGAAGTAGCTTCTCCAATACCCTTCGGACACTCTCCCAAAGAGAGTGTCGTGATCCAGCGTAGAGCAGTAACAACAACCAACAGAGACAGGAGCCTACGATGACCATGCGAATTCTGAGCGTTCTGATGCTAGCGGGCGTGCTAAATGGCTGTGCAACGATGTCAGGAGGAGCAGGAGCATCAGCTACCGCCCCAGACCCGGCGGTGGCCGCAGCCTCCCAAAACCTTGGCATCAAGGACACCCTGATTCAAGTCGCGGTCAGTGCAGCACGCAGCTACCTGAGCAAGGCGTCCACCACGGCCACGGGCGCTACGCAAGATGCGGCGGCCATGGCCACCCAGAAAGAGGAAGCAGCCAAGGCCGGTGTCCAGGCTGCTGCCGACAAAGCGAAGGCTGAAGGCAGTTCCCTCACCGAACCGCAGCAGACTGGTCTGCTCTCGGTTCTCAAGGGGATGCTGTAACCCTCTGCTAGCCGGTGACTCGCGGCAAGCGGAACCAAAACCGTGCGCCGGTCTTGCCGCGTGCAGCATAACCAATCGACCCCTTCCATCGCTCCACAGTCATTCGACAGAAGTACAGACCCAATCCCGCCTTGCCGCCGTTTCGCCGGTCACGGGCAAATTTCTCAAACAGAGAGCCCGCTAGCTCTGGCCGAACTCCGGGCCCTTCATCGTCGACCGTCACACAAACATCCCGGTCGGTTTGCTGCATTCCCACCAGCACCGAGGAGCCTGCCGGGGCATAGCGCAGCGCATTATCGATCAGGTTCGCAATGACGCGCTCCAGCCGCGACCGCTCACCCAACACCCGCATCGGCCCATCCCCTTGCTGTTCCAAGCGCAGCGCTATTTTTCGCCAGTTCGCTTTGGGCTGAAGCAATCGCACCGTGTCAATGATACAGGCGCGCAGGTCCGGGGCATCTGTCCACAGATCATCGGCAATCCCCTCGCCCATATCGGAGCGGAACACATCCAAGACATCACGGATCAGGGATTCCTGATGGACCACCGCACGGAGCCCTGATTGCACCAGTTCCTGCGCTGCTGGCGCTAAGCTCTCCGTTGCCAATAGCTGTAGACAACCGGCCACGGCAGAAAGTGGCGTGGCAAAGTCATGCACGATGCAGTGGAACAGAATATCGCGCTTCTGCGCATCCTGCTGACACCGATCATGCGCAAGTTCACCGAGCCGAGCTTGTTGCAACAACGACTCCTTCTCTTCAAGCCGCTCCTGGCTACCTTCTAGAAAGAGAATCTGCTGACTACCCAGTCGATGCGCGGATACCTGGAGCAGCATCTCGACTCCTAACCGATCGACTTCGCTCCAAATCGCAGGCTCTAATCGTTCGATTTGGCCGCTCTGCCACGCTTGTTTGGCATCGATCAGATAGTTTTCCACAAACGGAAAGGTATCCGATAAGAGTCTTTCAGAAAGCGTATTTTCATGGTTAGGAATGAAACGACCGAGCCATGGCGGGGCCACTCCTAGAACCTGAAAGGAGTCTTCCTGCACCGCACTTCGCAGCAGGATCAACTGATCCAAGCTGGCACAGAGTGCTGAAAGAAGTTCGTCCTCTCGATCACGCATGGCTCAACCAGCCGTAACCATGCGAATGGCCAGCAGCCGGAACGCCTCGTCAACGCCCTGCCCGGTCTTCGCACTCGTTCGAATCACTGGACCCAGCTCGGCCAGACCGCGCTCTTCCCGATCGCTCAGCGTCCACGTGTGTACCAAATCCACTTTGTTCAGGAGGATCAGAAACGGCACGTCTCCAATCGTATTTTTCGCCAGCTTATGCAAGTCAACCAGTCGGTCGATCGAACGGGAGCGTGTACCATCCGCGACCAGAAGATATCCCGAGGCACCGCGCAGAAGGGATGGCCGCACCTCCTGAAACTCATCATCTCCGTAGATATCCCACAGCAGCAATGAGACATCCGGGCGTCCTTCACCGAGCGTCACCAACTTCTTATCCACCTTGACTCCGATGGTCGTGAGGTACTTCTCGGAGAAGACGCTATGCACGAATCGCGCCACGAGGCTCGTCTTGCCCACTGCAAACGAACCGAGCATACAGATTTTCTTCTGAATCATCGACGGCAATGCCTACTTAACTTTGGTACCGCTCCGAGAGAGCGTATTCTGGTCCGAACGCGTGCGGACCCAGAAAGAGACGCTCCGTTTGTCGGGCTCTTCATTGGTTTCTTGCGACCACACTTCTCCGACCCCTTCGGCCACGAAGTCCCTGCCGGACAATCCAGCCTTCAGTATGGAGAGCAGCACTACATTCGCTCTCTGCCTGCTAAGCACCAGATTTTCTTCGGCACTCCCCAGGGCATCAGCATGTCCCACAAGAACCACCTGCGCATCGATATCCAAGACCCTGGCCGCACCAAGAAGGTCTTTGGAGACAGTCACGACCTGCTTCAAGGCAGCTTCATCCTCTGGCAAGATCACAGACAGCCCCTTTTCAAAATGGATGAGCAGCGAGGACAGCACATTTCCACTGCGAATGAAGGTCTGTCGATCTTGATCTAGCACCTGGTCAACCATCACCTGGTCGACACCGCCCAGCGATGGAGCGAGGCGCTTGGCATCCTCTATCCAGAGATGCGACGCGCTACCGGTGATGCGAAGTTCACCACCAGTCAGTCCGAGCGAGATCGAGGATGGGGGGCGCAGCAAGGTCTGCAGCCGTCTCAAGATGAAACGCGAATCCATCGATTGATAGGCGGCCCATACAAATTCGACCTCTCCGTTTGGGAGAGCGGACTCCCGCAGCAGCACGCTCGGATCGACGGCCAGCGGGTCACGTAGCCCCGTGATGACGTGTTTGCCACGTCGTACCTCAGCACTCACTACCACGATCCCTGGCTCGCTGCGGAGCCTGTCCGCAAAGCGCGTCACTCGCTGCGACCGCATGACTTGCTTGCCGACAAAGACGGAGGTTGCCGCCAGCAGAACCACCACGACCGCCAACAGCAGCCGACTTCCGAACCGTGATTGGCCAAGGGGCCGACCTGCGTACTGACTAAGCAAACAGCGCTCAAGGTGGGGCCGGGTATCCTCAAACAGGTCGGAGTTGCCGCGAAATCGCTCCAGATCGGAGGCATGCGCGGACCGGATCGCTGCCAGCGCTTCTCGCTGCGCTTCCCGAATCTGTGCACTCGGTGCAATTCCTCTCACCACCGCCGCAATCAGTACGCTCTGCTGTTCCTCAATCACAATCGTGTAGTGGCCAACCTGTAGTTCCTCCAGTGCTCCCGACGCCTGCTTAGCAAAGGAGTCCCTCACAAAGTCTGTGATGGCGGTGAGCATCGCCGAAACCGTATCGGCCTCTGCGACCTGCACACCACCCACTTCGGCAAGCAAAATACCGGAAGGTCGATGGATCAAGAATACCTGCTCGACCTGATAGACCACGCTATGGGTCAGGGCGACTTCAGCAAACGAACGCCCACTGCGCCACGCCTCCCAGCGCCAACCCCACGCACGAACGGACAGACTCCGTTCCACCACCAAGTTTACGCTGGCCACCATCTCCCGCAGAGCGCTTCGAATGGCGCGATGGATTGCGGGTCCGATGACGGGAAACAGCGCCTCCGCCAACGCACGAGGATCCCGACTTAGGCTCAACTGTACCGACTTTGGGAGGACGGATGCGAGTGCAGAGGCGCTGGTAGGCCTCTGTAATGCGCTCTCGATCTCCTCAAGCTTCTGCTGCTCCGGTCCAATCAGCAGGGACCGAACCGCATCGAGATCATCATACGATCGAGGATCGCTCGGACGGAGTCGATCCTGGGAGTCCTGGATGAGCATGGCCAAAGCACCGGCCTACTCGGGAACTCCGCTTGACTGCTCGCCGTTGATGCGCATCGCCAGCTCCCCAAAGAGCGACGCCAGCGAGGACCGGCTCGCCTTTTCCGTACGCAGTTCATCCACTGAACTCGCAAGGAACTGCGTCAAATCCTCCGTCCGCATCCGCAAATCGTCCGCAAACCGTGAGGACTGCTCTAGAAGCTGCTGTCGTAGATCACGCTGCGATTTGTTGAGCTGTTCATCGAAGGCAAGGAGTCGCTTGTGGACCGCTGTGCTGCTGTCTTTGGCTTCCTTGCTCAGGGCATCGGTCGCTTCGATTCGCTGGCCGCGCTCCGTACCCAGTCGCTCGTTCAAAGACTCCAGCTCTTGACGAACGAAGGCATCTAGCGAGTCGTGACGTCGCCGAAACTCCTCGCGAATCTCGCCAAGCTCTTTGAAGAGTCGATCCTCCAGCCGCTGCTGGCGCTTCTCGGCTTCGCGAACTTGTGCCCCAAACAAGATGTCGCGAACCTTATCGAGATTGCCGCCCGTTTCTACTTCACCCGATGGCGGAGCAGTGCCAACCACCGGCTCGTGATGCAGGACTTGGTTTTCTTCCCGAGGTGACTTGTGAACAGAACCGTTCGACTTGCTCATATTATAGCGCTCCGCAGGGCTGTTGCCTGGGCAACGAACCGCGTGGCATCTATCTATCAGAACTTGCAGATGGAGTGGCTAGTTTTTCACGGCCGGGAAAACGGTCTCCCGGCGCGACCAAACTAGCTTGAGGGAAGGAGGGTAAACTCGACTCGACGATTCTTGGCTCGCCCCGCCTGCGTGGCGTTATCGGCGAGTGGCTTGTCTGGTCCAAAGCCGACCGCCGTCAGTCGCGCTCCATCGATGGCCTGATCGATGAAGTACTGGCGAACCGCATCGGCGCGCTGCTGAGACAAGGTACGGTTTTTGTCGGCTGGCCCAGCGTTGTCGGTATGACCACCGATCTGAATCCGCACACTCTGGTGCTCCTTTAGAACCGCAAGCGCCTTGTCCAGCACCGGCTTTGAAGCCGGTGTGATGATGGCCCGGTTCGGCTCAAAGGAAATCCCAGCGATAGCACCGGTGAACTGAGCGACTGACTTGGGGAGTTCATCGGGACAGCCATCTTCATCCTGATACTGATTTTTCGTCTCGGACTGATCTGGACACTTATCCAGTCGATCGACGATGCCATCGCCATCGCTGTCTTTGTCCGCACAGCCGTCATTTTCCTTGACACCAGCTTCTGCCGGACACTTGTCAAGCCGGTCGACCACGCCATCCCCATCTCCATCGACATCTGGACAGCCACCGTTGATCGGCAGTCCCACCGCCGTAGGGCACTTGTCCAGCGAATCGACAATTCCATCGCCATCGCTATCTACGATCGGAGGAGGCACAGCCGCAGGCACCGGAGCGGGCGCAGCAGGCGTCACAGCGGCTGGCAACACGGCGGCAGTTCCCTGGACATCGAAACGACCATAGAACCCGAGCAGAATCTCTCCCTCGGTGGTCAGCGCTTGCGAAATTCCCTGCGGGAACACCGCACGACCATCGAGCCGAAGTCCCCAGCCCTTCGAGACGTCAGCCTGTAACCCAGCCCCGAGGTGCAAGGCACCTTCCGCATCCTGGGCGATCTTCGAGCCCGTGGAAGGCATCGCAAACATGCCACCGCCACCGGCCAGCAAGAACGGACGGACCCGACCGGTCAGCAAGTTCAGCAGCAAGTGACCACGAGCCGCCATCACTCCCACCCGCGATGAGCCGTCATGGCTGCTGGTGGGAATAATCCCCAGTTCGGCTTCAATCGCCAACCGAGGAATAGGCACATAGGCAATTCGCAAAGCGACTATGCCACTGTGATCCAATCCATTGGTAGTGGTGGCGGTGTTCAGTCGTCCCAAGCGGTTATCGTCGTTAAAGAAGTGCACACCTGCGAAAACTCCCGCATCGATCTCTGCATGTGCGGGTCTCTCGACGCTGGTCAGCAACGCCATGGCGGACAGCAGCAACGACGGCCCACCAAGGCGTGCGTAGGTAGAAGAAGTCATGGACGCCTCCTTGGGAGGGGTTAGATGAAGTTAACGACAAGCTGCAGTTCGGTCAGGGTGTCTAGCTTCTGGTTGTAGCGTCCCGGAAAGTCAGGAGCGAAGGGAAACAGCGTCGTCAAACCGGGCGCATTATTGTAACGCAGCATCGACGCGGCACGCAGGCTCAGTGACTTCCATATCTTGGTGGTAAATGCCAGTTGGCCGTTCACTCGGGTCGCCTGACCCGCACCGACATCGCGATCACCGATATGCGCAACGTTGAAGTTGACGAGTGCCTCGACGTTGGCCTCCACAGTAGTGTGATCCGCTACCGAAAGGATATAGCCCGCAAAGATTCGCGCTGAGTGCAGAAAGACATTCTCAGCAAAGCCTGCTGGTGGGGCATCGGGAGCGATGTAGTTAGTGTAGTTAAAGTCGTAACCGAGTTCGGCGCTCAGCAGATGCATCTTGGTATTCACGATCTGCCGTGCGTAACCAATCTGACCACCGCCCATGAATCGCTTGGATGCAGGACTGTCCAAGCCGGCCGAAGCGGTAATGTAGCCCGAGTTGCTCTTCGAGAAGAAGCGATCGTACCGGAAGGTGCCAAGGAGCAGCGCGGCGGTCGTCTTGCGCGTCACCGACAACTCGCTGTCATTGTCGGCCAACATGTTGCCGTTGCCGTCTGCAAAGACCGCGATGTCGGTGAGACCGTAAATCCCCTTCACGCCCAGCGCGATCTTGTTGGTGCCGTCATTCCGCGACGCTGCAAAGCCACCGCTGAGGGTCATGACGCTGGCATTACCGGTGCTGATCGAAAAGCCGGCCGAGGCCGACGCCTTCCAAACGACCGTCTTGACCTCTTCCAACTTACCGAACTCTTGCTTGACTTCCACGACCTGTGCGTGCGCCGCGTCCGAAACCATAAGGACGCCACACAACGCAGCGCCCACAGTAACGAGAGATTTCATAGTCAACATCAACCGCTCCTTGACCCATCCCGTAGGGGAACATGGGTGTTTATTTTTTGGGTTCCAGGCAGAGCAACCAACATGCCATGCCTGATCCGTGTGTTTTGAGCGGAAGATACCAGCCAGTTGCCGCCTGACCGAGGCATTTTTGCGGAAACCGGGGCACTCTTGCGATCCTCCTCATTGCCGTGGGAACCTCAAATAGGTAACTCTGTGGCTTACTAATGTGGACGCGTCGGTGTCCCCGTCGCACCGAACCAGTTGAGCCAAACCTGTGCAGTTGAAAGTGAGAGAGCCGACGCAATGAAGAAGCCTCATTCCAGCGTCTTGGTCGTGGAGGACGATCATGACCAAATGCTGATCGTCAGTGGGTTTCTGTCCCGAATCGGTCTAAGCCTACGGTGTGCCCCAGACGCCGAGCAGGCCATGAAGCTGCTCGAGGAAGAAACCCCTGATCTAATCCTTAGCGACATCAACCTACCGGGCATGAGCGGAATCGACCTGCTGTCCAAGGTTCGTCCGCGATTTCCCGAAATCAGATAGTGGTCTAATTTGACGGTCCGACCACTCGTTTCCGACGGAAAACACCTGAACATCCGGTCATACTCACACAGACCGTCTGCGCGCGATCGGAGTGACGAAGCTAGGCTTTACCGCATCGCGCTTTTTCTTGTCGATAAGCTCGATAATATCCTCGTAATACCACGGCTTGCGCGCAAGACCTGCCGCCATCGCTGGCGTGCGGCCTAGCGCCATGTGTACGCGGACGAAATTGTAATAAAATACATGAAGTGCGATGCTGTGCTTATGGTTGTCGATTGACTTGCTAAATGCGTTTGTCTTGCGCGTAAACCTGCGATCGGTCATGCGCACGGTTAGATTGTATCGTTCGATATAGCTTGTATTGATGTGGTTTGGATCTGGCTCGCCAAAGACCGGATAGCCGAATACCTCCGAACCATCGGACTCGGAAACGATCGCGTGCTTGGCGATCATGGCGTAGTCTACCGAGTCGCTGTAGAAAGCGGCTTCTACCGCCGTGATGTATGGCCTATGGCCATCGGTCGAAAGCTGTATGCGGTCCACAAGCCGCGAGGCAAGGTCTTTTATAAAGACGGTGGCGGACTTCTCGCCGCGACAGCCGACATGATGCGAGATGATGAGCTTGGAATCGGTACAGATGGCGAGCCACAGCCAAGCGTCGCCAAGACCAGGAAAGCCTTTGAAGGCCGCTGGTACGCGCTTTTCCTTCATGTAGACGAAGGACCAAATTTCGTCGGCTTGCACGCGGCGAATGCGTAGGCCGCGCAGCTCGCGATCAAGGTAGCTGGCGCAGACCGCACCGGCATCTTTCAGCAGCGCCAAGATCGTCATCTTGTGCGCGCCTGTATGGCGCGTAATGGTGGCGATGGAGCAACCTTCGCAGAGAAGCGAAAGCAACTCGGCACGCTTGCGCACGGATAGGCAGTTCATGCCTAGCACGGCTTTCGGCTTGGTTCCGTTCGCAACGGCTAGCTTCTAAGAGGTGGCGCGGCGGCTTCAATCCTGAACGTGCGTTCTTGGTACGCTTGCGCTTCCTCTAAGGTGGCGCAGTCGTGCCAGTTCAAGCCGATGTGGCGATCGGTCCAGTACCACCGCACGACCGAGATCGCGTGCTTGTCGCCACCTTGCGCGCAGCGTGCGGCGACTTCGACGATCTGGCCTACGCCTCGCGTCAGTGAGAGCGGACGCCAGAGCGGACACTTGCCGCTGTGCATGCGCTGTATCGCGTCGCGTAGGCGCTGCGGAATGTCGAGCTGAGTATCGAGGAAATTTAGGATCTGCTGTGCCATGTGGCGACCTCCACAGCAGAACGTGCTACAAAATGTTTTGCTTGTGAATATACAAAATGTTCGACTTGAAAAATTGCAAAATGTTTCCATTTCTGCTACGCGCACGAACGATCGCAAGATGCGCCAAATGTCGCCGAAAATTCCTGCGCCTCCAGATCCGCCGCGACCTCACACGCTTTCCATCCGCTTGTCGGACGAAGAAAAAGACGACCTAGAAGCCACGCAAGCAATGCTCGCCAAATTTTGGAAGCGCGAAAAAGTGGAGCGTGCAGACGTAGTGCGCGCAGCGCTGGCGATGCTGAAAGCGGAATTAGAAGCGACGGAAAAAGGTGCCGCTGTCGGCGCTCGCAAGTAGCACCGCACAGACGTTCAGGCTTTTATCGTTGCCTCCATCCGCGCAGCCTGCTATCTAGCCGCAGACAAAAGAAAAGCGCCGACTGCTAGCAACAGTCGGCGCTTAAAGAAGAGTTCAGACAACCAAACTATCGACGAGTGGCAGACGGAAAGCCTGAACGGACGTTCTCTACCAAGAACGCTCCGAACGGTCAAGCTTTTTCTTCTGTCCTCTCGTCACCGACGGAAAAGGAGCAAGACCATGGCCACCGAAAAGAATTACACCGTAGAAGATGTGGAGCAGTCTTTTGAAGGACTGATAGCAACTATGAACGCAAAACACATTTACACACCAGAGAAGGAAGCCTTTGTAAAGGAATGTCTAGCGGTCGCTTCAAAATACATCGAGAAAGTAGGCACAGGAATATACGGATATACCGGACTAAGAATCCGTGATGATTTAGCCGTTGTTATGTTAATCTGTGGCGGCGATCCACAAAATCGCATAGTTACGAAAGTACACGCGCTAAGAGAAAATGCTATAGGTCGAGAATACACACCGGACGAAATTGTACTGTACTTTGGAGCAAACAATTTTGCTAAGATGATTTGCGATACACTCGACAATTCACGCGAAATCCGCGAAAAAATAAGAAAAGAAGATGATCACATAGATAATTACATGAAAGACCGTGTCGCAAAAGCAAAGTCTGAACTGGTGAACGTGGTCGGACCGTCAAATTAGACCACTATCCGAAATCACGGTCGTCATGATGACGGCGTTTAGCTCCATCGACCAAGCAGTGGCCTGTATCAAGCTGGGAGCGGATGACTATGTCACCAAGCCACTCCACCTGCTCGATCTCCAGGGACGAATCGAGCGAGCACTGGCACATCGCGCCACTCGGACACGACTGCAACAGCTCGAGTCGCACGTTCGAGAGCGCCATCGCTTTGACCGCATCATCGGACAGTCAGCGGCGATGCAGCGAGTGTTTCACATCATCGAGCGCGCCGCCCCCAGTCAGGCCACCGTGCTCATCTCGGGGCGAACCGGAACTGGTAAAGAGTTGGTAGCGCGTGCGCTGCATTATCACAGCCATCGCGCCGGGAAGGCGTTTGTGGACATCAACTGCGGAGCGCTTCCTGAACAACTGGTCGCATCGGAGTTGTTTGGCCACCAAAAGGGCGCGTTCACCGGTGCGACCGAGATGAAAAAGGGTCTGCTGGAAACGGCAGAGGGAGGGACACTCTTCCTCGATGAGGTCCAGTCGCTCAAGCCTGACCTGCAGACCATGCTGCTACGAACGCTTCAGGAACGGACCATCCGTCGGGTCGGCGGCCGGGAGAACATCGACGTCGACGTTCGTATCATCGCGGCCACCAACAAGGACATTACCGAAGCGGTGCGTCGAGGTGAGTTTCGCGAGGACTTGTACTATCGATTGAACGTCGTCAACGTGTACCTGCCGGAGTTGCATGAGCGTCGTGAGGACATTCCTGTCCTCATTGAGAGCTTCCTCAAGCAGCTCGCGCCAGAGAACACGCCTTGTCAGTTTTCCAGCGAAGCACTCCGCAGACTGCAAACCTATTCCTGGCCAGGCAATGTCCGCGAGCTACAGAACGCCGTCGAG
>Ga0209174_10000904_pt1 | contig 21593 bp, 9 predicted proteins | sample JI91814BDNA_FD_187505 | JGI IMG/M metagenome (GOLD analysis project Ga0209174, IMG submission 187505) | Wastewater effluent complex algal communities from Wisconsin, to seasonally profile nutrient transformation and Carbon sequestration -... | ecosystem: Engineered > WWTP > Effluent > Algae...
CCCGCAACCTCGGGGCGGCCAGCAACCACGCGTCGCTCAATGTCGCCAATGCGCTGGGGGCCTGGCTGGGTGGCGCCGTGCTTGCCGCCGGCTACGGCTACACCGCCCCGTCGTGGGTCGGCTTCGCTCTGGCCCTCGCCGGCGGCCTGATCTTCGCGGTCTCGCTGCTCGTCCACCAACGGACGCGCGTGGCGGACGCGTAGGTCAGAGGCCGGTCCAGGCGGAGCGCCAGGTCGAGCGGGAGCCGAGGTAGCTCCCGACGACGGCAGCGCCGAGATCGTCGGTCTCCGGCGCCACCACCTTCCCGTCCGCGCGTCGGGCCATCTGGTCGATGAAGCGGGCCAGGCCGGGGTCGTCGCCGAGCCGGAAGAAGGTGACCTGGGCGCCCAACCGAGTCGTCGTGTCGAACTCGCGCACCGTCAGGGCGAGGGTCAGCGGGTGCGGCGGGTAGTCGAAGAAGACCTGCCCGCTGGAGTGCAGGTGGGACGTCGGTTCGCCATCAGTGACGACGAGGAGCACCGGCTGCATGCTCGGGTGCTTGCGGAAGTGCCGGTTGGCCAGCAGCAGGGCGTGGTGGAGGTTGGTTCCCTTGTCCCACTTCGGTTCCAGGCCGGTGAGTTCCTCAATGTCCATCACCTGGGCGCGTCGGCCGAAGGCGATCAGCTGCAGTTTGTCGCCGCGGAAGCGGGTCGAGATGAGCTGGTGTAGCGCGAGCGAGGTGCGCTTCATCGGCAGCCAGCGGCCGTCCATCGCCATCGAGAAGCTGGTGTCGACGAGCAGCGCGACGGCCGCCTGGGTGCGCGCCTCGGTCTCGATTACCTCGATGTCGTCCAATTCCAGGCGTATGCCGTGCCGCGCGTCCATCCCGCGGCTCACCGTGCGCTGCACGGCGTTGGTCAGGGTGCGGGTGACATCCCAACTCTCGGTGTCACCGAACGCCCAGGCGCGGCTGGCGCCGCTCGGCTCACCGGCCGCCCCGGCCTGGCGTAGCTCGCGGGCGCCCTGCCGGCCGGACATCCGGTCGGCAACATCGCGCAGCAGCGACTTGCCGAGCTGGCGCATTGCCTTGGGAGAGAGGCGAAGTGAGCCATCGGCGCTGCGCTTGATCAGGCCGGTCTCGCGCAGTTGCTTCTCGATCTCGGCGAGAGTGCGGGCGTCCGCGCTGGCCTCGTCACCGAGGTGGCGCAGCAGGGCGTCGAGGTCGATATCGTCCAAGCGGGCGCCCGGATATGCCTGGGAGAGTTGCTCACTCAGGGCATCGAGCTCGGCGAGATCTTGGAAGGCGCCCGTGCCATCGCCGAGGCCCAAACCCTCGTCACCCTGGAAGCGCTCGCCGCCGCTCCAGTCCTCGCCCGGGCGCAGCATCTGCAGGTTCGCATCCAATCGGCTGAGGCTGTCCATAATCTGCGGTGAGCCAAAAGCCTGCTGCGACAACGTCATCAGCTCGGCGCGCTGCTCTGGCGTCATCGAGTTGAGCATCCGCTGCGCGGCGGCGGCCCGCTGGGCGAGGGCGTCGATCAACTCCTCGACCGACTGCGGATTCTCCGGGAAGAAGTCGCCATGCTTGGCCATGAAATCGGCGAGGTCCTGGTTGGTGTCCTCGCCGAGCCGGTGCTTCTCCAGCAGGTCGTTGAGGTCGCCGAGCATCTCGTTGATCCGGGCTCGGTCCTCGTCGGTGGCGCCTTCGAGGGCCTGCTTCATCCCAGCGAAGCGCTGGTCGAGCAACTCCCGCCCGAGCAGGTCCTTGATTTCTTCGTATGCCGCGCGCGCGTCACTGCTGCGCCACGGGTAGTCCGCGAGCGAGTTCACGGCCGCGGCTGGCGAGGGCGGCAGCCCGTCGAGCCGCATCTCCTGGAACCGGGCGTCATCGTCGAGGTCCCGAGCGAGCTGTTTGCGTTCTGCCAGAACGGCTTTGTCGAGCAGCTCCTTGACCTGTTGCATCGTGCCGTCGAGGTTGTGGCGCTGCAACAGCTCGCGCCGTTTCTCGGCGACCTGTCGCGCGAGGTCGTCCAGGCCGCGCTGGTTCTGGCCACCTCGGCGCAGGAACTCTGCCAGCGCCCGGTCAGGCGAATAGCCCGCCATGACGTCCTCGCCGATCGCGGACAGCGCCTCGCCGAGGTCGACCGGCGGCGCGAGGGGGTCGCCCCCGGCATACGGTCCGTATGCGGAGTGCCTCGACTCCCGACGCGAACTCATTGGTGGCTCAAGGGGTTTCGCCGTAGACCGTGCGGGACCCGTCGGAGTCCTTGCCGATGCGCTTGGCGAGGTAGAGCCCCTCCAGGGCGAGTTCGAGCGCGCTGGCCCGCTCACCCGCGGAGGCGGCCGAGACGCGGGCGGCCACCTCGTCATACAACTCCGACTCTCCGAGGATCGGGAGGGCGTCGAGGACGTCGGCAGCACTGACCTGGTCGCCGGTCATGACCAGCACGCCACCGGCTAGTGCCTCGACCAGGAGCCGGAAGTCGATGCCGCGGAAGGCTTCTCGCGCCGTTTCAGCCGTCGCGGTGCGCAGCAGATGATCCAGGGCGGCCCGCTCGCGGCCCTCCTCGCCGGTCTCGAACTCGACCTTGCCGCCCAGGACGTCGACGGCACCGGCGAGGTCGACCACGCGAGCCACCGCCTCAGCCTCGCCCTGGATCGTGGCCCGGTGCAGCGCCGCCGCCGCGACCGTCTCGGCCGCGGCGATCGAGAAGCGAGCCGAGACGCCGGAGCGCTGATCGACCGCGCTGGACTCGCGCAAGTGCCGGGTGAACCGGGCGATGATCTCCACGATCTGGTCCGGCACCGTTGCGGCGAGGTTGGCCTCCTGGCGGATGACCGCGATCTCGTCGGCGAGTTCAACGGGATAGTGGGTACGAATCTCGGCGCCGAAGCGGTCCTTCAGCGGCGTGATGATCCGGCCGCGGTTGGTGTAGTCCTCCGGGTTTGCCGAGGCGACGACGAGGACGTCGAGGGGGAGACGCACGACATACCCCCTGATCTGAATGTCCCTCTCCTCCATGACATTCAGCATCGCGACCTGAATGCGCTCGGCGAGATCGGGCAGCTCGTTGATGGCGACGATGCCGCGGTGGCTGCGCGGGATCAGGCCATAGTGAATCGTCTCGGGATCGCCGAGATGGCGGCCTTCCGCAACCTTCATCGGGTCCACATCACCGATAAGGTCGGCGACGGACGTGTCGGGGGTGGCGAGCTTCTCGGCATACCGCTCCGAGCGGTGCCGCCAGGCGACCGGAAGGTGGTCGCCCAGTTCCGTGGCGCGGCGCAGGGACGCGGCGGTGATTGGCTCGTAGGGGTGTTCGCCGAGTTCGGAGCCCTCGATGACCGGCGTCCACTCATCCAATAGGCCGATGAGGGTGCGCAGCAGGCGGGTCTTGCCCTGGCCGCGCTCGCCGAGCAAGACGATGTCGTGGCCGGCGATGAGGGCGCGTTCGACCTGCGGGAGGACGGTTTGCTCGAAGCCGTGCAGACCGGGCCACGGGTCCTCGCCGGCCGCGAGTTTGGCGAGCAGGTTGTCGCGCAGCTCGCGGCGAAGCGACTTCTGCTCGTGCCCGCTCGCGCGCAGTTGGCTGAGCGTGGCGATATCCGGTGCCCCAGTCATGCGGGCCAACTTAACCCGGCTGACTGAGATGGGTCAGCGGACGGTGATCAAGAAGTCGGCAAGGTGATAGGCGCGGGCGACCTCGTTGAACTCGATCCGCGGCTCCTGCACCAACGTCACGTCGCGCGAGAGCAACTCGACGAGGAAGATCTCGCTCTCGTGCAAGGCGAGATATTCGCCGGGACAGCTGTGATGGCCGTCGCCGAAGGCCAGGCCGGAGCGAGGGACGCCGGCCGGGCAGGAGCGATCGAGGCGCAGGTCCAGGCTGTCCTCGCCGAAGACGCGCGGGTCGGCATTCGTCGCCCGGATCGGCACCTCCACCACCGTCCCGGCCGGTATGGCGATCCGCTCGCCGTCGTGCTCCACGACGATCTCCTCCTCCGCCGTGCGCAGCAGCATCGTGCCGACCGGTTCGAGACGAATGATTTCGGCGAGGATCCGGTGGCGTTCGGGTGAATCCGCCGCGAGGAACGCGGCGCGGAGGTCGGGGCGCTCCAGGAAGTGCCACGCGGCCATACAGATGAATTGGCGCGTGGTGACCATGCCGGCCGCGGCATACATGACCGCTTCGGAGAGGACTTCAGTGCTGGAGTAACCCTGCGCGAGCAGGTGGGACACGAGGTCGTCCTGCGGCTCACGGCGGCGCGCGCGCAGGACGGGACGGACGTCGTGGAGAAAGAAGGAGCCGAACTGCACCAGGGTCTGCGCCTGCGCCACGGCATACGCGATCTTGGGGCCTTCTGCACTGGGCTTCGCTTCGAAGAAGCGGTCGAGCCGCAGCTCCATCTCATCGATCTTCGACTCGGTCAGCCCGATGACATCCGCGACAACGCGCATCGCCACCCGCAGGGACAACCGATCCAGCGCCACGACCGGCTGTGTCGCCGACCACGTGATGAGCTGGGTCGACATCCGCGTGATCATGTCGCGGTAGCGCTCGGAAACCTTTCGGGGAGTGAAGAATCGGGCGATCGCCTTGCGTTGCGCGCGATGGTCCGCGCCCTCCTGATAGAGCAGCGGCTTGCGCACCAGGCCGCCGACATACTCGGCGGAGAAACCCGCTTGCGAGGTCCCGGAGCCGACGCGCAGGAAGGCCCGGCCGAGCGCGAAGCTGTGCAGCGCCAGCACCTGCTTGTCGCCCCGCTCAACCCATTCGTATGCCGGGTCGTACCGGTCAGTGGGTTCGCCGGACTTCTGATCGTGGCCGACCGGGCAGACGCCGGGTTCCCTCGTGGTCGCGGTAGTCACGCGGCTCACCTTAAGCGTCGCGGGTCGGCGCTTCGAGTCGGGTGACGTCGACGGCAACATCGAGGGTTGAGTGCTTCGCCTCGGTGAAGATCACGCCCTTGAGCGGGGAGACGTCGCGGAAATCGCGGCCCCACGCGGTGACGATATAGCGCGAGTCAGCGAAGTGGTCGTTGGTCGGATCGAGATCCACCCAGCCACCGCCGGGGACGCGCACCGAGACCCAGGCGTGGGTGGCGTCGGAGCCGGCGAGCTTGGCCTTGCCGGGCGGGGGAGCGGTCTCGATGTAGCCGCTGACGTAGCGCGCGGGCAGGCCGACCGAGCGGAGGGCGCCGATGGCCAAGTGCGCGAAGTCCTGGCACACGCCGGCCCTCAGGTCGAGGATCTCCGGCAGCGTTGTGCGCACGGAGGTCGCGCCCTTGCGATAGGCGAAATCGCGATAGATCGTGCGATAGAGGTCGGTCAGCGCCTCACCCAGTGCCCGCTCCGGCGCGAGGATCGTGTCGGCGAACTCGGCCACGCGAGGGCCCAACTCGACCAGCGCCGACGGCAATCGATAGGCCGTCTCCAAGACCGGATCGACGTCCTCCGCGCGGATGGCGGCGACGGACTCGGCCACGGTGAGGCGGTCCAGGGCGGCGACGTCGACGGGCGCCCAATCCACCGCCACCTCGGCGTCCATCGTCGCCTCGAAGGTCGTATGGGGAGTGCGCACCTCGACATAGAAACTCTCGTTGCCGAAGAAATCCCAGTGTGCCGCATTGACATCCGGCTCCGGAGAGACCGTCACCTCGATCGCGCGCAGCGTCTGGGTCGGGGTCGGCCGCAGCGACAGAAATCCCCGCTCGTAGCAGCCGACGACATCCTCGTCGTAGGTGTAGCGGGTCGTATGCCGCACGCGATACGTCCGCGGGAGGAAGTCGGCGTCACTCTGCGCCACGGCCCGCTCCTTCCGTCGTCAGGCTCCACCCGATCGGCAGGCTGTGCTGCGTCGCCTTGCGCGCGAAGTGGACCCGCTCGATGTGGGCGCCGAGGTCCCGCAGAGCGAGATCGAGGGTGTCCAGGAACGTGGCGAATTCGGTCCGGTCGCCGCTGGCCGCCCCCTCAGCGTCCACGCGGGTGACGTCGGCGAGCAGCGCCCGAGCGGTCGCGGCGGCGGTCGGATCGCCGACCAGATCCATCGCGTCGGCGAGGCGCCGCAACTGGTAGGCGACCGAGCGCGGGTTCGTCTCGTCCGTCAGCAGCAAGGTCAGCGCGGACGACACCGGCGCCGCCGGGCCGAGGCCCGCGACAGTGCGCCGGCGATGCGTGAGGATCGACTCGCTCGCCAACAACGCCGACTCGGCGACCTGGCCGTCCACCACCGGCGCGCGCTGCGCGATGACCGTATGCCGCAGCAAGGCTGCCGTATTCATCGCGCGTTCCAGCCGGATCCCGCCGTCGAGGAAGCCCCACGTCGCATCCCGCACCATCGACTCGGCAAGGATGCCGGCGATGGCGAGCAACGACTCCAGGATGCGGGCGAGTTGCGGCTGCAACTGAGCCTCGTCGCGGGGAATCTCGCGCAGCGCGCGCTCCAACCGGCCGAGGACGATCCAAATGTCTTGGGAGAGTTGGTCTCTGACCTGGTAGGTCGCCCCGATGAGGCGGGTCACGGCATACGCCAAAGTGCCGGTCCGGTCCGCGTCCAGGGTCAGGCCACGCAATCCGACCACCGGATCGGCCTCGATCGAGGGGGTGCGGGTCAGCGCGGCGAGCGCGGTGATGACGGCCTGCATCGTCGCGTGCCCAGGCGTTCCCGGTCGGGCGCCGAAGTCCTCGACAAGGTCGTCGCCGACGCGCAGGAGCCGGGCGAGACCGTCGGCGCGCTCGGCATACCGACCGACCCAGAAGAGGTTGTCGGCGACGCGCGGGGCGACGGCTGGGGCGAGGCGCAGCGGCGTGGCCTGGGGCCGCTGGTCGAGGGTGATGCGCTCCACGCCGGTGCCCGCGGGGGCGAGGACCCAGACGTCCTTGGTCAGGGCGCCGGTCGCATTGGCGATCAGGTGCTGATCGGGCCGGGCCGCGACCCGCGCCAAGCCCCCGGGCAGGATCACATAGCTGCTGTCGTGGGCGACGGCGAAGGTCCGGAGCACGACGCGGCGAGGCTGTAGGCCGGCGGCCGTCACGACCGGCGCGGTCGAGCCGGGCATCGGCTCTTGGCCGGTCCACTCCCACGGCCGGGCCGCAATGGCCGCCGCCAGGTCGGCCTTGGCGGCAGCGCTCAACTCCCAGCCGAAGGTCGCCTCCGGGCGGATCTCTCGAGAAAATCCCTTGAGCACCAACCGATCCAGGTTGTTGAGCAGATAGGCCTGCCCCTGCGGCTCCCCGCCCCACCAGGTCGGGGCGGACGGCAAGAGCGCATCCTCACCGAGCAGCTGCCTGGTCAGCTGCGGCAGGTGCGCCAACAGTGCCGGGCTCTCCAGGACGCCGGCGCCGAGCGGATTCGCCACCGAGATCCGGCCCCGCCGGCTCGCCTCGATGAGCCCGGTCGCCCCCAAGCGGGAGTCGGGCCGCAGGTCCAGCGGGTCCGAATAGGCGGCGTCGACGCGGCGCAGGAGCACGTCGATCGGCTCGGTTTTATCGGCCGAGCGGATGTGGATGCGCCCCCCGCGGGTGGTCAGGTCCTCGGACTCCACGACCGGGAAGCCGAGCAGGGTCGAGAGGAAGGCGATCTCGAAGGCGGTCTCGGACTCGGCGCCCGGGCTGAGCAGGGCCACCCGCGGCAGGTCCAGATCCTCCGGCGCGATGCTGAGGAGCGTCGTGCGCATCGTGTCGAAGAAGCCCCGCAACCGCGCCAACGGCGTTCGGCGGTGCAGCCCTGCCATCACGCGCGAGGTGATCCGCCGGTTGGCCATCGCATAACCCGAGCCCGAGGGCACCTGGGTCCGGTCGGCGACCGCCGTCCACGCCCCGGTGTCGTCGCGCACCAGATCGGTCGCGACCTGGATCAGTTGCCGATCTCCCGGCAACCGGATGCCGTCGACCTGCGGGAGGAAACCGGGATGTCCGAGAACGAGTTCCGGGGGGAGGAGGCGTTCGCGCAGGAGGCGGCGCTCGCCATACAAATCGGTCAGGACGAGGTCGAGAACGAGGGCACGTTGGCGCAGGCCGGCCTCCAGACGCGCCCATTCGTCGGTGCCGATGACCAGGGGAAGCGGGTCGATCGTCCACGTCCGTGCCCGCGCGCCGACGCCATAGGTGATGCCGTCGTCCTCGACCAGCCGTCGGGCCTCGCTGCGCGCGGCGAGGAGCCCGGCCAAGCCGAGCGCGTCGATGGCCGCGGCTACCCCCGGACTGCCCACCACCGCACCGACGAACTCCGCACCGATGAACGCACCGCCGGCGGATGCCGAGTCGTCCAGGAGCGGGCCGTCCAGGAGCGGGCCGTCCAGGAGCGGGCCGTCACCCTCCACGGCGTGGGCGGTCATTCGACCAGCCTAGTTGTCGGTTTCGCGCTCCGCCGGAGGCGGATTGCCGGGGGTGAATCGTCGCAGGTCAAGGGTGGTGGGGTACTCCGACCCGGGGGGACCCAGCAAAGCCGCGTCCCGCCAGCCGCCGATGTCGACCGGTCCGGAGCTGTGCCCGTGCTTGGTGAACCGCGAGGAGCGACGGGACTCCGCCGCGACCGCATTGACCGGGAAGTCCGCATAGCTGCGCCCGCCGGGATGGGTCACGTGATAGGTGAAGCCGCCGAGCGATCGGGCGTTCCAGCGGTCCACCAGGTCGAAGATGAGCGGCGAGTGCACGCCGATCGTCGGGTGCAGCGCCGACCACGGAGCCCACGCGCGATAGCGCACGCCCCCCACGACGCTCCCGGGGGCGCCGCCGGTCGCCACGAGCGGGATGGGGACGCCATTGCAGGTCACCACATGTCGGCCCTCGGTCAACCCCGTCGCCGAAATCTGCACTCGCTCAACAGAGGAATCGACATAGCGGGCCGTCCCGCCGCTGCTCGCCTCCTCGCCGAGCACATGCCATGGCTCGATCGCCTGCCGCAGTTCCAGATGCACGCCGGCGATATCCGCCTCGCCGAGGCGCGGGAAGCGGAACTCCAGGAAGGGCGCCAACCAGGCGTCGTCGAACACTGCCCCTTGGCCGTATGGCGAGCGCGCCAGCCACGCGTTCACCTCACCCACGACCTCGCGCAGGTCGGCGGCGGCGAAGGCGGGCAGGAGGAAGCGATCGTGCAGGCGCGATCCCCAGCGGACGAGGGGCGCGGCATACGGCTCCTCCCAGAATCGGGCCACGAGCGCGCGCACGAGGAGGGCCTGGACGAGGGCCATCTGGGGGTGCGGCGGCATCTCGAAGCCGCGGAGTTCGAGCAGGCCGAGCCGCCCTCGCTCGGAGTCGGGACTGAAGAGCTTGTCGATGCAGAACTCGGCGCGGTGAGTGTTGCCGACGAGGTCGGTTAGCAGGTGCCGGAAGAGGCGGTCGACGAGCCACGGGGGCGTGACGGCGTCGCCGGACCCACTCGCCCCGGCTCGGGCCTCGGCCGTGGTGCGCTCCAGCTCGGCGAAGGCGATCTCCAACTCGTACAGCGTCTCGAAACGCCCCTCATCGACGCGCGGGGCTTGGCTCGTCGGCCCGATGAATCGGCCCGCGAAGACATAGGAGAGGCTCGGGTGGTGCTGCCAATAGGTCAGCATGCTGCGCAAGAGATCGGGTCGGCGCAGCAGCGGCGAATCGGCGGCCCTCGACCCGCCGAGCGTGAAGTGATTGCCGCCGCCGGTGCCGGTGTGGGTGCCGTCGAGGTCGAACTTTTCGGTGGTGAGATGGACCTGACGGGCGTCCTCGTAGAGGTTGACGGTGAGTTCGCGCAGCGCGGCCCAGGACCCGGTCGGCTGGACGTTGACCTCGATGACGCCGGGGTCGGGAGTGACGGAGAGGGACGTGAGGCGAGGGTCTCCGGCCAGCGGATACCCTTCCAGGACAACGGGAATCGCGCGCGCCGCGGCGGCACGCTCGATCGCCGCCACCAGGCGCAGGGCCAGGTCGACCTCGGCGATCGGCGGCAAGAAGACGAAGACATGTCCGTCGCGGACCTCGACGCCGAGCGCCGTGCGCGGAGCCTCCTCGATGTCCAGGATGCGCGCCGGGGCCACCTCGGGGTTGTTCTCCGGAACGGGGAGGTCCGGGCGCTCGGCGAATGGCGAGACGTCGTGATGGTCGGGGCCGTCCGTCCACGCGAGTGACCCCAGCGGCAATCGCAGGCCGAGCGGCGAGGTCCCCGGAGTCAGGAACAGGTGGCGTCGGCGCAGCCGCCAGTAGGTCGTCCCCCAGCCCTCGCCCGCCGGGTCGGCGAAGAGGGGCACGACCCAGCCCGCCGCGCGCCCGGGCGTCAGGTCCGCCTCCTGGATGCGATCGGCCCGGCCGCGCGCGCCGGCCAGCGCCGGGTCGGTGGGGTCGAGGTCGGTGGTTGGGGGCGGACCGGCCGGGCGACGAGCGTCGTCCCACAGGCGTGCCCACGGATCCTCGTATGCCGCGCGGCACGCGTCCGCCGGCACGCCCAGATTGGTGGCGATCGCCAGGGCGAGGTCCCGGCTCAGCTCAGCCGGGTCGGCGTTCGTGATCGCGGGTGGCGGCGGTCCCCACGGATCGTCCAGCAAACTCTGGTCTTGCCAAAGCGGCTGGCCGTCAGCACGCCAGGCGAGTTGAATCTGCCAGCGCGGGAGGGGCTCACCCGGGTACCACTTGCCTTGACCATGATGGACGAGGCCGGACGCGGCATACCGACGCCGGAGTCGGGTGGCGAGCGCGGTGGCGAGGCGGCGCTTGTCGGGGCCGTCGGCGGCGGTGGACCACTGCGGACTGCTCGTATCGCCGGTGGCGACGAAGGTCGGCTCGCCGCCCATGGTGAGGCGGACGTCGCCAGCCGCGAGGTGGGCATCGACGACCTCGCCGAGCGCGTCGACGGCGGCCCACTGGCTCGGGGAGTAGGGGAGGGTGACGCGGGCGTCCTCGTGGATGCGGGTGACGCTGTTGGTGAAGGCGAAGCTGACCTCGACTGGCTCGGTGGCGCCGGTGATTGGGGCGGCGGCGGAGGGGTGCGGGGTCGCGGACAGCGGGATGTGGCCTTCGCCGGCGAACAGGCCAGAGGTCGCATCCAGCCCGACCCAGCCGGCGCCGGGGATGTAGACCTCCGCCCAGGCGTGCAGGTCGGTGAAGTCCGCGTCGGGGCCTTGGGGGCCGTCGACGGGCTTACTGTCGGCGACAAGTTGGACGAGGTAGCCGGAGACGAAGCGGGCCGCCAGGCCGAGTTCGCGCAGGATGGAGACGAGGAGCCAGGCGCTGTCGCGGCACGAGCCGAGCGCGGCGCTCAGCGTGTGATCGGGGGTCTGGACGCCGGGTTCGAGGCGGACGGTGTAGGCGACATCCCGCTGGACGGCTTGGTTAAGGCGGACGAGGAAGTCCACGATCCGCGGGTTTTCGCCGTCGGCGAGGACCGCGTTGCGCGTCAGCCAGGCACGCACGAGCGGGCCGGGACCCGCGCCGGGCTGGTCCTCGTCGACGGGCCGCAGATAGGGCTCGAGGTCCGCGCGGAGCTGCTCGGGATAGGTGAATGGGTAGTGCTGCGCATACTCCTCGACGAAGAAGTCGAAGGGGTTGATGCTGGTCATGTCGGCCACGACGTCGACGGTGATGTCCAACTCGCTGACCGGCTCGTTGAAGACGACCCGGGCGAGATAGTTGCCGAACGGGTCCTGCTGCCAGTTGACAAAGTGGTTGCGCGGGGTGATCGACAGCGAATACGCGTCGATGGGCGTGCGCGAGTGGGGCGCCGGGCGCAGCCGGATAGTGTGCGGGAAGACGGTCACCGGTCGGGCAAACGTATAGGTCGTTCGATGCTCGATCGCCACTCGAATCGTCACGGTGGCCAGATTAGGCGCGGACGGCGCCGGTGCGCGCGGCCTGCTCACCAGGGTTTACGTGGCCGTAACGCCAGCCCAACGCGCGCCGCCGTCGGCGGCCCGGACCCAGCGGACGCAATAACCTGCGGCGGACGCAAAAGCTATTGCGTCCGCGCCAGGTTATTGCGTCCGGGTGGTCTTCATCGGGTCCTCGAACTGATCTGATCCACGAGCTCAGTGGGACGCGCCGACGGCGCGGCTACTGGCCTGCGTCAGCAAGGTGGTGGCATGTTCGACAGCACCGCTGGCCTGCTGCAGCGTGGTGATCATCGTGGCCAGCGCATCTTCGAGCGCGTGCCGGTCCGGCCCGCCACTGGCGGACGGGGCCGCAGGCGTGATGGTGCGCGCGACCGCGCGAGGTAGCGGCGTCCACTCCGGGACGGCAGTCGCCGTGGCGACGGCCCGCGTGGTCAGGCGCTCGGTCTGGGTCAGCAGATCGTCTGTGCTCGCTCCCGAGTTCGCTTGCTCGTATGCCGCCAGCTCGGCCTCGTCGTGGCGACGGCGCTGATCGGCGTGGCCGGGATAGTGGCGGTCGCCGCCCTCGCCTGACCGGGCTCCCCCACGTCATACGTTCGCGCTCACTTCATACCGTTCCGCTCACGTCACCCCATAGAGCGGGTGACGTTAGCGGAACGGTGTGACGTGAGCGCGAAGGCGGTGATGTGGTCAGGGCAGATTGACCTTCACATCTCCCTGGAATGGGTTGTAGTCGGTCGCCCGGTCGGTCCCGGCGCCACCGTCGAAGAGGTCGGCACCCAGCCCGCCGGTGAGCGCGTCGGAGCCGCCCTGCCCCAGCAGGAGGTCGCCGTCGGCGCCGCCGTTCAGGACGTCATTGCCTTGGCCGCCGATCAGGGTGTCCGTCCCGTCGTCGCCGAAGAGGCGATCCGCACCGCCCATACCGCAGAGCAGGTCGATCCCGCCGCCGCCGGCGAGGGTGTCATTGCCGAGTCCGCCGAGCATCATGTCGGAGCCACCACCGCCTGTAGCGGTATTGGCGCCCGCGGTCCCGACGTACACCGCGATCGTGCGGGTCACCGTGGCCGTGCCATCCGTGGCTCGTATGGTGATCACGGCCCGCCCGCTCTTGCCGGGTACGGCGCTAACGGCGATGGTCCGAGTGCTCCCGGCTGGCGAGACCACGATGCCGGAGTTGCGCACCAGCGCCTGATTGCTCGACGTCGCGGTGACGGAAGCTGCCGTCCCGTCGACATCCGTCACGGACAGGTTCATCCGGCCGGAGGTGTTGGTCAGGCACGTGCCGCCGGCCCGAATCCGCAAGACGGGAGCGTCGTTCACCGGGGTGACGTCAATGGTGACCGTCGCCGGCTCGGAGGTGTGCACGCCGTCACTGACCGTGAACTCGAAGGAGTCCGGACCGTTGTAGTTCGCGTCCGGGGTATAGGTCAGATCCGGAGCGGTGCCGCTCAGGGTGCCGTGGCTCGGGGAGGAGGTCACGGCATACGTCAGGGGTTGGTTCTCCGGATCGGTGCCCGACAGCGTGATCGCAGCGGCGGTGTCCTCGGGGGTCGTGACCGACTGCGCGGTGGCGGTCGGGGCGAGGTTCACCGGCGCGGCGAGGGCGAGTCCGACCAGGACGGGGTCGTGGTCGGAGACGCGGTACTCATCCGGGGCATAGAGCGAGGCGACCTGCGCCGGGGACTTGAAGTTGGTGTTGTAGTCCAGCACCGACGGCTCGTCGGCGTTGATGTGGAAGTCCGCAACACCGGCGATCTGAGCGTCGAGCGAGGCCGAGGCGAGCGCGTGGTCGAGATAGCCCCACTGCCCGTCGAAGGCGTAGGAGTAGGCGTCCGCGCCGAGGCGGGCCTTGATGAGGTGCACGAAGCCCGCGTTCTGGAGGGCCGTGATCGGGTCCTCCATCGCGTACGAGTTGTAGTCGCCGACGAGCAGCACGTCGGGGTCACCGGTCCCGGTGGGGTCGCCGGCAAGCCAGGACGTCAACGCATTGACCGCGTTCAGGCGGACCTGGTTGCAGTTCCCCTGCCCGTCCCCGGCGTCCGGCACGCTGCACGCGCTGCCTTTGCTCTTGAGGTGGTTGACGTTGAACACGAAAGTCTCGCCGCTCGCGTTCTCCGTGAACGCCTGGGCCACCGTCGCGCGGTTGCGCGGGTCGGGGTCGCCGCCGGTGACGAAGGCCGCGGAGTTCAGGACCGCCGTCGTGCCGACCGGCGTCACCGACGCGGGCTTGTAGATCATGCCCACCTTGATCGCGTCGGCGCCGAGGGCGTCGACCTGGCCGGAGCGGGCGTCGACGTCGAGATAGGCATAGGTGCCGGCGCCCATGGCCGCGTTGAGTCGATCGACGAGGTCGGCGAGCGCGCTGCTCGGGCCGTAGCCGTCGTTCTCGATCTCGTTGACTCCCAGCACGTCGGGATTCATTGCCTGGATCGCCGCAAGCGTCTTGGCTGCCTGGCGGTCGAACTCGGCCTGGTTGTCCGCTCCGCGGCAGTCCATCGCGGCACCGGTCGTGCCACCCGTGCACGCGCCGGTCCCGAAGGTGTTGAAGTAGTTGAGCAAGTTCATCCCGACGGCCTTGAGCGTGCCGCCGACGGCCGGTGCGGTCGTGGGACGAGCGTTGGCCGGAACAAAGTCCGGTGCTCCGCCACCCAGCGCGCCGATCGGCCGGACACGGTAGTTGTTCGGTGAGGCCGAGTTGCCGCCCCACGTGTAGGTCATGACCCCGGTCAGACCGGTGATCGTGTCGCCGCCGCGCAGGGTGTTGCTCGCCGACAGCGGCTGGCCGCCGCGGCCGAAGACGATCGGGTCGGGGTTCTGCGCCTGGGTTGCGTCGTCGACGATGATCCGGCGCTTGTTGTTCTCAGCCTGGAGGGCGAGCGCCGCAGCACCGGGGGCCACCACATTCGTCGGCTGCTGCAGCCGGCCACCCGAAGACAACGTCACCTGGCCAAAGCGGCCGAGCTGGAAGTGCTCCGTGACGGAGAGTTCCTGCGCGAAGGTGACGAGCATGCCTTCATACGGCTCGAAGCCGTCGGTGGCGGAGTCGACCGGCAGGCTGACCTCGGTGGGAGTGACGGTGCCCGTCGTCCCACAGGGCGCGATCCCGGTGGTCGAGGAGATCTGCGTCTGTCCCTGGTTCTCGGTGGCGCCACCGGTCACCTGGACGACATCGCCCACCGCTACCCGGTTGGCGTTGTCGCCCTCAAAGACAAAGATGCCGTCGGAGGTCGCGGAGTTGTCGTCGCCCGCGTCCTGCAGATAGAAGCCGCGCAGGTTAGGCGAGGCCCCCTCGTAGTCGCCGACAACGACGCCCTGCACCGTGACCTGCCCGGTGATCCCGACGGCACCGTCGGTCTGAACCGAGCCGATGCTCTGGTCCTCGGCCGCGCACGGGTTTGTCGCGGTGACCGTCAACGGGATGCTCCCGCTCGCGCTCCGGTCTTGAGCGTCGGTGATGGTGAACGGAAGACTCGTGGTGCCGGGGGCCGCCGCGGGGTCGACGGTGGCGCTCGCGCTGAAGATGTCGTCACCGGCGGTGGCGTCCGGCGCGACCCCGTCGTCCAGCAGCGGCGTCGTCGCCGAGCCACCAATGGCGGTCAGGTCCGCCGACACGGCTAGGCCGGTGCTCGCCGGGTTGGTGCCTGGGGTCACCGCGACCGTCAGCGTCGTCTGCCCGCCCTGAGCGATCGACGTCGGGTCGGCCGAGCCGGTGCCGCTCGGATCTGTCGGTCCCCCCGTCGGTATGCCGCGCGGCGTGATCGACAGGTCATCGATCCCGAGCGCGTCATCCGACCCGGAGACGTCCTGGCTCGCCCACCGCAGCACGATCCGCGCGCCAGGCGCCACGCTGAGGCCGGTCACCGACCCGGTCACGGCGGAGCGGTTGGCGGCGGCGTTGCCGTCGAGGGCGGCGGCGGTGCCGCTGGTGAGTGTCGAGGTCGCGTCCAGGGCGGGGGCCGCGAGCCAGGTGCCATCGGCCAGCCCGGTGGCGTCGGTGCTGTAGCCGAACACCAGCCGGTCGGTCCGAGCCGTGGTCGCGCCGCCGAGGCGCCACTGCTCGGCGGTGAACGCGAGGTCGAGGGAGGTGATCGTCGCGCCAGTCGAGTTCGTCAGCACCACCCCCACCGTGGGGGAGTTGCTGCCGCTGTTGAGGCTGCCGAACGCGCGATCGGGAGCACCCGCGGTGCCCAGAGAATAGGTGTCACCGCCCGTCCCGGAGCCGGTGCCCGCGGCATACGACGTGTTGGCATTGGTGCCCGCCTCAAGGAGGGTCCAGCCCGCCGGGAGGTCGCTCTCCACCCCGGTGCCGGAGCTGACCAGCGAATCAAAGCTTTGGACGTATGCCGCGTCGAGCGCCGACAATCCCGCCTCACCGGCGGCGTGGCTCGCCGGGGCGACCGCCACCAGTCCCGCCGTGGTCGTCGCGAAGGCGGTGGCGAGTGTCAGAGCGCGCCGCCGCGCGCTGCCGTGACCGAACATGGGGGACCTCCAGCAGTGGCGAACGGGTCTCGTTCACCCAACAGTGCGGGTCAGGGGGTGTCAACCGCTGCGGTTGTCGTGTCGCCGAACGGTCACGAGGCGTTCGCTTGGGCGCTCCCGCTCGTCCGCGCGAAAGTCCTAACCTCGTCAGGGCCGACGCCCCAGGAAATCCGTCGATTGGTGAACGTTCAAACTGCTAACCTTGATGAATTGCGGCGCATCACGCCGCCACCCGTCTTGCCACGACCCGCCGCCGGAGACAGCGTCGCCACCGGGACGAGTAGCTGTCCTAGTCGGGCCCCCTTTCCACAGACGGAGACAACCCTTTGTCTAGCCCTGCCCCTGTTGACGCACCCGTCGACACCTATTCCGACAAGATCGACGGCGCGGTCCTCAAGGTCGCCGGCGTCGTCGTGCTCGGCGCGATCATGTCGATCCTCGACATCACGGTCGTCAACGTCGCGCTGCCGACGTTCGAGCACGAGTTCGCCAAGAGCGGCGAAGACCTCGCCTACTCCACCGTGGCCTGGACGGTCACGGCATACACCCTCGCGCTCGCGACCGTCATCCCCCTGACCGGGTGGGCGGCCGACCGCTTCGGGACCAAGCGCCTCTACATGTTGGCGATCGCCCTCTTCACGGCCGGTTCGGTCCTGTGCGCGATGGCCACGAGCATCAACATGCTCATCCTCTTCCGGGTCATCCAGGGCCTCGGTGGTGGTCTCCTCATGCCGCTCGGTATGACGATCATGACCCGGGCGGCCGGCCCCCACCGGATGGGTCGCCTGATGGCGATCCTCGGGGTGCCGATGCTGCTCGGCCCCATCCTGGGCCCGATCCTCGGTGGCTACCTGATCGACACTGTCTCCTGGCACTGGATCTTCCTCATCAACCTTCCCCTCGGTCTGATCGCCCTGGCGTATGCCGCGTGGGCCCTGCCGAAGGACCGGCCCGAGCCGACCGAGTCCTTCGACTTCCTCGGCATGCTGATGATGAGCCCGGGTCTGGCGATGTTCCTCTACGGCATCTCCGCTATCCCCAGCGAAGGCACGTTCTTCTCGGCCAAGGTCATCGGCTGGGGCACCGCGGGTCTGCTGCTGCTGATCGCGTTCGTGCTCTACAGCTTCAAGCCGGAGCACCCGCTGCTGGACCTGCGACTGTTCGCCAACCGCAACCTCACCGTGGCGACCGTGACGATGTTCATCTTCGCCGCCGCCTTCTTCGGTGGCCTGCTGCTGGTGCCGACTTACTTCCAGACGGTTCGCGGCGAGGACGCCCTCCACGCCGGTCTGCTCGTCGCCCCGCAAGGCATCGGCGCCATGCTGACCATGCCGATCGCCGGCGCGCTGGCCGACAAGAAGCCGGTCGGGCGGATCGTGCCGTTTGGGCTCGTGGCGATCATCATCGGCATGTTCTTGCTGTCGCGCGTCGACGGTGACACGTCCTACTGGGGCTACATCATCCCGGTGCTCTTCCTGCTCGGCCTCGGCATGGGCGGCACGATGATGCCGATCATGACGTCCGCCATCAAGACGCTGACGTCGCATCAGGTCGCACGAGGCTCGACGCTGCTGAACATCACCCAGCAGATCGCCAGCTCCGTCGGCGTCGCGATCATGTCGGTCGTGCTCACCAGCGGGCTGAAGAACGACACCCTTGTCTCCCAGGCCGGCGCGTTCGGTGAAGCCACCAAAAACGTGACCGACCCGGGGCAGATCCAGCAGATCCTGGCGAAGTTCCCGGCAGTTGCCGAGATTCTCGCCAAGGCCGGAGCCGACCAAGCCGCTGGTCAAGCTGCCCTGCTGAGCGCCGTGCGCGACGCGATGGGCAAGGTCTTCGGGTCGAGCTTCCTGGTCGCCGCCTTCCTGGTGGCGCTGACGCTCATCCCGGCCTTCATGCTGCCTCGCCAGCACGAGGAGAGCCACCTGACTGATGACATGGATGCCCCGCCGCCGGTGCTGATGCACTGACGACCAATGGGTCGCCCTAACGAACCGGTCACGCTCGGCCTTGCGCCGAGGTGACCGGTTCGTCGTTGGGAGGGTCGTCGTTGGGAGGGGTGTCGGTAGGACGGTGCACAATGGCGCGGGTCGGGTCACGGGGGCCCGGCGTCGATGCTGAGGGGGGGCTGCCGTGGGTCTCGTCGCCGTCCTGCGGCGCCGGTGGCGCCTGCACCCCTCGGCCATGGCCGCCGTGATCGCGACGCTCATGCTGTGCCTGCTCGTGGTCGCTTCGCTGCGCGCCTTCGCCGGCGGCATCGCCGACGCGAGCGTGCGAAGCAGCGTGCTGGCGAGCACCGAAGAGGCCCGCCTCATCCGGATCAGCACGACGCTGCGACCCGATCGGATCGCCGAGGTCGGGAAGGCGGTCGAGCAGCTGAGCGGGCGGATCGAGGGCCGGCGGGTGTATGCCGCGCGCGTCGCCACCTCTCGCGGCCTCGCCGGTGGGGCGGCCAAGGACCGCATCCAGCTCGCCGAGTCGCCCGACATCGCCGGGGTGGCGAGGCTGACTGCCGGTGCGTGGCCGACCTTGCGCACGGACGCCCCGATCCCGATCGCCGTGCCGGAGGCTGCCGCGACGGCGCTGGGTTGGCAGCTCGGCACGCGGGCCGGCCTCACCGATCTCATCGACGACCAGGCCGGTCCCCTCGAGGTCGAAGTCGTCGGGGTGTATGCCGTGTCCGATCCCGCCTCGCCCCTGTGGAGTCTGCTTCCTCTCGCCTTGACCGGGGTCGCGCAGGGCGACTTCACGCAGTACGGCCCGATGATCGTCCCGGCCGCCACCCTCAGCACGCAGACGAGCGCCACCTTCGCCGTCGACGTCCCGCCGGATGGGCTCAACCGCGCAACGGCCGCCTCGGCCGCCGGTGCCGCCGACATCGCGATCGCCGAACTCAAGGCCGCACCGGCAATGGCGAACGCGACGGTCCGCGGGGAGATGCCCCAGGTCCTGCGCGCGGCCGCCGCGCTGGGTGATCGCACCGACCGGGTGCTCTACACCCCGATGCTGTTGCTGCTCCTGCTCGGGGGTGCGGCCCTCGCGCTATCCGTCGGCCAGCTCGCGATGCTGCGCGACAGCGAGACCCGCCTCCTGCGCACCCGCGGCGCTTCGACGGGCCAACTGCTTCTCCTCGCCCTCGCCGAGGCGCTGGTCGTCATCGGCGTGAGTGCCGCCGCGGCACTCCTCCTAGCCCCCCTCGTGGTCGCGCGGCTCGCCCACGCCTCCGGATTCGAGGGCGCATCGGCGAGTTATCGGCATACGCTCCAGCAGTCGTCCGTATGGGGAGCGGTCGCCACCGGCGCCGCCCTCGCCTTGGTGGTCTATCTCGTCGCGAGCCTGCGTCACGGGCAGTTGCGGGTCGAGCGGGACGCGTCTGGGCGCAGCAAGGCCTTGTCCGTGCTGACTGGAGCGGGGCTCGACGTCGCTCTTCTGCTGCTCGGGGCGCTGGGGGTCGTGCAGTTGCGGCGCTACGCGGGCAAGGCCGATCAGGGCACGATCGATGCCCTCACCCTGGCCGCGCCGGTTCTGGTGATCGGCGGGCTGTGTGTTGTGGCGCTGCGGCTGATCCCGCTGCTGGCGCGGGCCGGGTCGCGCTGGGCCGCTGGCGGGGACACCCTGGGTCGGGCGTGGGCCGGGTGGCAGGTGGCGCGGCGTATGAGCACGCAGGCGGGGTCGGTGCTGCTCGTGTTGTTGTGCTTGACCATGGGTTCGCTCGCGGTGAGCCAGAAGGCCACCGTGGACCGCTCGATGGTGGACCAGTCGGCCTTCGAGACGGGAGCGCCCTTGCGGGTGGCCCTGCGCGGCCCGGCTTTCGGCGACCCGGGCATGCCAGCGGTGCTGGCCGATGCCGCCGGCGGTGCGGATCGGGCGATGCGGGTCTATCGCGAGAGCATCGACGTCGGCGGGCTGCGCGGGGTCAGTCTGCTCGCCGCGGATGTGCGCGCGGGACAGGTGATGACGCCGCGGACTGACCTGTTGAGCGGCGCCGCGTGGTCGGACCTGATCCAGCGGTTGGTGCCGAGCGACCAGAAGCCCGTGGGTGTGGAGATTCCCGAGGGGACGACGGAGTTGACCGTCCAGACGCGGACCGCCGACCAGCAGGGATTTGGCGACAACGGCCTCACCGCGCAACTTGTGCTGGCCGATGCTGCCGGCCAATGGTTCTCGCTGCCGCTGGAGTTCACCAGCGGCGAGCAGCGGGTGTCCCTGACGGCGCCGGCGCCGGGCTTCCGCGGCCCGGTGCGCCTCGTCGGCCTCACCCTGGACGGGCTCTACCTCGGGTTGATGGAGGAGAGCCTGCGCCCCCGCCTGACCATGAGCAGCGTGACCGCAGGGTCGACGTCGCTGGAGCTCGGAACGTTCGCGGGGGAGTGGCGCGGGGCGACCTGGGTGTTCGCGCCGCCGATGCCGGACCCGGGATCGGTCCCGGTGCTCATGACGCGCGACTTGGCAAGCACGACCAAGGTAGGCGTTGGTGCGGAACTGAAACTGACGATGGTCTCCTCCGCCCGCACGGCCAAGGTCGTGGGGTTGATCGACGCCCTCCCGACGGCAACGAACCCGCACCTCGGGGTCCTGGCAGACCTCGGCGTCGTACAGCGGGCCGCCGGCGCGAGCGGGGACTCGGTCAGCGGGATCAGACGGCTGACGGCGACCGAATACTGGCTGGACCCGGTCGATCCGGCGCACGCGCTGACGGCGCTGGCCGCCGACAGGGCGCGCATCGGCACGATCATCGACCGCAATGACGTCCTTGCCGCGCGCCAGGAGAGCAGCGTCAACGCTGGGATGCGCACGGCGATGGGCGTCCTGACAGCGGCGGCGCTACTGCTGGCGACGCTGGGTTTCGCGGCGGCGACCACCGCGTTGGCGACGCAGCGACGCCAGGAAGGCGTAGTCCTGACCGCCCTCGGCTACAGCCCCCGCGCGCAACGGCGGGTGCTGCTCGTCGAGCGGACCGTCGTGGTCGCGCTGACGGCGGTGGTCGGCATTGCGGTGGCGGCCCTGTCATCCTGGCTGGTCATGCCGCTGCTGGTTTCAGGCGATGGGCACGCGCAGGTTCCGCCGGTGGTGTTGGCCTTCAACTGGCCGGCGCTGCTGATCTTGGTGGCCGGGGTGAGCGTTGTCTTAGTGGCGGTGGCGGCGCTCTTGGTCCGCGGCCCCGGTGACCTGAGCGCCCAACTGCGAGCGCAGGAGGGTGAATGATGCGCCCCCTGAAGCGCGCCGGAGCCCACGCTAGGGGCGGCGCCCATGCCCGCGCGGCGAGCGGGTCTCGCGGTGGCGCCTTGACCCTGGGGCGGCTGCTGCGCCGGCACCTGCGCCGCGTCGGGCTAGGGGTGCTG
>Ga0209174_10000905_pt1 | contig 21587 bp, 18 predicted proteins | sample JI91814BDNA_FD_187505 | JGI IMG/M metagenome (GOLD analysis project Ga0209174, IMG submission 187505) | Wastewater effluent complex algal communities from Wisconsin, to seasonally profile nutrient transformation and Carbon sequestration -... | ecosystem: Engineered > WWTP > Effluent > Algae...
ATCACTGTGAGCAACTACTTTGACACCTTTAGCCTTAAGCTCCTGCAGAGTCTCCAGGACCTGGGGATAAGGTCTCAAATATTTGGCACGGTTGGCATCAACTGATTGCCAAAATGGTCTGACAAATTCTTCCACAAAAGCATCTGGATCTTTAGCAAAATGCTTCCAGGCAAACCCTGTCTCCTCAAGTAACCACGGATACTCGTGAGTACCGCGTCTCTCGATGACGTGGCCGATATCTTGAGCAAGCTCAGACACAGGCATCTTAGTGCGTGCACTGATATCTCTCAAAAAATCGCGCATAGCTGGTACAAAGTAATCCCAAAAGGACGCCAGTGTGCCGTCCACATCGGTGATTACCAGTCTTGTGCGTATCTGTCTGTCCATGGAGAGCGTAGCTGCTCCAGCTCCTGTTATTTGATTTCTTAAATCGTACATTTCCACCTCACTATACAAAAACTCAAACTATCCGCACCAGGTCTTGGTTGCGGACTTAGATCTATAAAACCTTTTATTACCTGCACACCGCTATCAGCGACGATAAGTCCGCTTAATTAGCCGCAAATTGATAATGTCACCATAGTAAAAACTCTCAACTTTTCTAGGGACGCTACTGCTGTCCTCTCACCAAGTTAGTCTCTGTGCGGGCATATGGCAACCCCTTTTTGCTCGATGTTTACACAAGTGCGCTAAAAGCTACAAAGTGACACCAAAATTCAAAAACAGGAACATCGCCCAAAAGCAGCCAGAGCTGAGGCTTTGAGCGATTACGACCGACGCCCTAGAGACAATTATGCGTTACAAAATAAATCAACAAACTAACTAGTGCCATAAACCAGATACAAAAGCCCAGGCGCAAACCCTCACCAGTACTGACAGCTGGGCGTTTGTAAAACTTGTATATAAGACCCACAACAAAAGCAGACACTATGCCATGTATCAAAGCTGTCACATACGACGTTTGCTCAAAATATAGAATCAGCCCCATATCAGAGGGTAAAAGGTAGCTCAACTCAAAATACTTGAGCACCGCCAGTAGTACAACAATCAAAAATCCGTAAAAACTACTACTTAATACTGCTGTGCTTACAACTCTTTTTTCCAGATTTGCTTTGAGCCCGATAACTATGTAAGTGAGCAAAAATATTGCAAAGTACCCTTGTAGTGGAGCTTGAAGCAGCCACTGTGGCTCCACAGTGAGAGGTCCATCTACCTTTGGCGGGTAGTAACCCTGTATTACAGCCAAAATTTTTAGTGCGGCGCAAAAGACAGCAAAAACAAGAAATGCCAGAGCACTATATTTAGTGCAGTCTTTTAGTAAATTAAAAACGTCGTTTAGTAAGGGGTTATTTTTAGTCAGGCGCAACAGCTAATCCTCTAATAGCAATTACTCAAAAAAGTACGGAAACGGTTATTTGGGTCCCATAAAATGATATTTGCAAATAAGGCTATCCAATAACTCACCGGCATTAGCACCGTTGCCGGACTTAAGAGCCTCCAATACGGGCAGATGGGCCTGGCCAAACTCTTCTAGTTGCTCCTCACCAATGCGGTGCAATGTGCGCATAAAGCGGCTTTCTAGCACCACGTTTTCCCATATAGATAAGAGCAACTGGTTACCTGATGCTTCGATAATGATGCGATGAAACTCAATATCGTGCTGCGAGTACTGCTGCACATCTTTTGCCTTAGCGGCTTTCATAAAGAGTTTGGCCTCAAGCTCGAGACGCTCAATATGATCTTTGATATGCGGTGCCGCTAGCTGCGCGCCCAACTTTTCCAGGGCCGCTCTTACTTGTGATGACTCAGCCAGCTCACGGTCGGTCACCTCGCGCACATAAGTACCCTTATAGGGCTGGGTCTCGACAATACGCATCGCCTCTAGATAGCGCAGAGCCTCACGCACTGGCGCCTGGCTGATACCCAGCTCCCCGGCTATCTGCATCTCGATGAGGCGCTCACCGGGCTTGTAGGTGCCATCCAGGATGCGTTCCATAATCACCTGGGTGATTTGTTCTCTGGTAGAGGTGACCCTCTTAAAAGCCATTCAGACCTCGGCGCCAAATTGGCAAAATGATTAATTGTAAAGGGAGTACTTCCCAACTGCCCCCCTATAGATTAGACTACCAATATCTATTCTCGATTATCGATAATCGATGATCGATTTAAAAACAAACCAATATTGACCATTTATGGACCTACTATAAGGAGCAACCCATGTCTCAGTTAGATTTTGTCTATGGAGTCTTTGAAAATGCCAAAGACCTGCAATTGATTGTGGCGGACCTGCACAAAGCCGGCTTTAAAGAAGTCGACATCAATGTGGTTGGCAAAGACTGCCCAGAGTTTCATCACCAATCAGCCAAAATCAAAAGCCCACAGGCAAAATACTTTGTCAAATACGGCATCGTAGGCGCCTTTGCTGGTCTATGGGGTGGTGTCATGCTGGCTCCGCCTTTGCATTATGTAGTCACCTTCCAGGTGATGACCATGATCATGGCTGCAGTGTCTGGCGGCATAGTGATGGCTTATATCGGTACTTTTTTAAGTGCCTTTTTGCACGCCAGCCAGCCTCAGTACTTTGCCAATGCCTATGAGGGCGACGTGACAAACGGCGCAGTGCTTGTTTCGGTGGAGTGCGTCAGTGCTGATGAGCGTCGCAAAGCGTATCAAATAATTGATAGCCACAATCCTGTAGAGACAATCAGTCGGGCTGCGGTTGTTGGACCGGTCATTGGTGTAACACCTAAAGCAATCTCTCTAGTAGGTGAAGCCCCAACCGTACTCTCAGAAGTGGCGTAAGTCAGGGTTTTGATACAGACCGGCAGTATCGCGCATCAGTGCGCTATCAAGTTAGACGCAAAAGAGCCAATCAATCGACTGAGCACTGTTCACAACTGGCACCACTGGCGCGATACTACCAGTGGTGCCTCCGCTTGAACCACTGTACTGTTTCGTTCAATTGATGATCAATAAGTGATCAATCAGTGCCGAAAATACAGAACTGCCCAACTCTTACTTATTCTTTACTAACTTTAAGTGTTGCCCAGCTCAGGTCGTATAAGCTATGAGCTGCTTGCCTTTTACCGTTTTTTATAAAGGCTCTGGTGGTGGTTGGTAGACCTGATTGCATAAAATACGGCATGTTTAATAGACATTCGTTATTACTCATGTCTTTGTCCAGCAAATTTGCTGAGCATTATGGATTAGCCTGTACAATTTTTTTGCTGCTTTTGTTATTTGAGTCTCAGCCAGCCTTTGCTGATATTGACCAGGACAGAGTTACCCTCAGGCCCAAAGTCGAACTGACCGAGCCTACGCTGAGGATGTCTCTGACTACAGCAATTGCGACAGCCAACAAAAAGTATCCTTCTATTGCGCGCGAAAGTTCGGACACAAAAAAGCTAAAAGGTGAAGTGAGCGTCGCTCGCACCCAATACCTGCCGCGGATGGACATGATCGTGCAGGAGCTGCGTGCTACTCAAAACGTCACAGCCGGTACGATTTTGCCGCAGTATCTTAACGTCATTCCCATCCAATCAGGCGCGCCAGGCAATAGTTCAACTTTTTCCAGCATATTTGGCTCAAACGCCGGACTTAACTTTTCGTGGGAGCTAGTAGACTTTGGTCGCCGCGCTGCCAATGTCAAACTGGCTAAACAATCACTAACCAAGTCCACCGCCCAACTGCGCCTGACAGAGCTAGATGTGACCACCCGCTGCGCTCTTTGTTATCTCAAGCTACTACTGGTGCAACAACAGATTTTGGTCTGCCAGGCTACTTTAGATCGCATGGTGGACTGGTCTCTTGTGGTGCGCACTCTTTGTGATAAAGGACTCAAACCAGGAGTTGATGCCGCTCGGGCAGACGCCGAAGTCTCACTGGCCAAAATCGCTTTGATAGAGGCTCGGCGAGAAGCCGATCTGATGCAACAAGATCTGGCGGAAGCAATGGGTATGGCCGGCACATTGATCCAACCTGTGGGAGAGCCACTTTTAAAGCGGCCAAAGCTTGCCGCCATAATTGTACCAGACACCACTGCTACTTTGCAAAAACATCCTCTAGCTGTGCTCCGTATGGCCGAAGTCGATGTCTCAAAATCCAAACTCAATCTATTAGATCACAGCTGGTATCCCCACCTCTGGCTTGAATCCGCCATCTGGGGCAGGGGCTCAGGTCAGGGTCGTTTTATCAAACCAATTGCCTCCGGCATTGTTCCTAAAACTGCCAACTGGACTGTTGGCTTTACTTTTCAATTTCCTGTAATGGAATACTTTAAAATACGCGCACAAAAAATTACTGAGCGCTCCTCTATCGAAGCCCAGCGGTCTAACTATGACCTGGCTATGCAGGAACTTATCAAAGAAGACAGAAAAGCCAAAATCATGCTCAGCAGAGCTGAAGAAATTGCCGATGAAACACCGACTTTACTCATCGCCGCCAGAGAAAATGAAATCAAAGCAAAAGAAAGATATAGAGTCGGTCTCACCAATGTAATAGAAGTAGCCGAAGCAGAGCGCATCCTTGCAAGAGCGCAAGCCCAGGACATAGAAGCCCAGCTCAAAGTCTGGCAAGCACTGCTTGCCATCTCCTATGCTCACGGCGATATTCAGCCATTTCTAAAGCTAGTGGCAGCCGCCGAAAACGATAATGCTGCACCGAAAAAAGAGGTCACTAACTAAATGTGGCTCCAGATTGTTTCGATGAAGCGCCCAATAACCGTCATAGTAGCGGTTATAAGCATGATGCTGGCGGCAATCATGGCTATCACTTCCATGAAGGAAGATATTTTTCCCGACCTCAATATGCCTGTCATCTATGTGGTGCAAGGTTATGGCGGTATGGCACCAGATCAAATGGAAGGCTATATCGTCTCCACTTATGAAGTGCACTTTTTGTACATTCCTGGTGTAGACCATATTGAGTCGCAAACGATTCAAAACATCTCAATGATGAAAGTGTACTTCCACCCTGGCACCAATATGTCAGAGGCACTGTCCACTTGCGTCGCCATGGTCAGCAGAGCACGCACACTGATGCCGCCGGGCACAGTAGAGCCCTTTGTCTTGAGGTTTGACGCTGGCAGCTTGCCAGTGGGGCAACTGGTGTTATCCAGCAAGACCAAAACCATCGAGCAACTGCAAGACTTAGCATTTGTCAGAGTCAGACCAGAGCTGGGCACTATCCCTGGTGCATCGGCACCACCACCCTTTGGCGGCAATGCTCGCACAATTGTTATCAGTGCTGATAGTCAAAAGCTGAGACAGTTTAATATCTCCGGCGACATGATCGTCAAAGCACTGGCCACAGGCAACGAAGTAGTGCCAGCAGGTAATGCTCGTGTGGGTGATTTTATGCAAATCACACCAATCAATACAGACTTGCCTGACATCCACCAGCTCGACAATCTACCCATCAAAATGGGTGCGGGTCCCACTGTCTTTATGCGCGATGTAGCCACAGTAAGTGACAGTAGCGACATCCTGGCTGGCTACGCCCTGCATAACGGCAGACGCACAGTCTATGTGCCTGTGGTCAAACGCGCTGATGCCTCAACTGTATCTGTGGTCAATGCCCTCAAAGAGCACTTGCCAGTGATGCAGCGACTGCTGCCAGAAGACGTCACCATAAGCTACGAATTTGACCAATCAAAACATGTCACCGATAGCATCAAAGGTGTTTTAAACGAAGGCGCTCTAGGGGCGATTCTGCCAGGACTTATGATCTTTCTATTTCTTAGAGATCTGCGCAGTACCATGATTGTCATAACGACTATCCCTTGTGTGCTCTTAGGCGCCTGTCTATCGCTCTACGTAACCGGTCAGACAATCAATATGCAGACTCTCTCTGGTCTGGCACTGGCAATTGGCATACTTGTGGACGAAGCCACAGTAGACATCGAAAACATCCACGCCCATATGGCCAGGGGCGAGCCAGTAACAAGAGCGACTCTTGCTGCTGGATTTGAAACAAGAGTGCCAAGACTACTGGCGATGTTATCGATTATCGCAGTCTTTGTACCGTCATTTTTTATGACCGGCGTGACCAAAGCACTATTTGTGCCGCTCTCTCTGGCGGTGGGCTTTTGCATGATCTGGTCCTTCTTTATGTCCAGCGCCCTTGTACCAGTCATGGCGGTCTTTTTAATCCGCCACAAAGGTGGAGAAGACGAAGAGAAAGGATTTTTTGCTCGTTTTAAAGCGGCTCATTATGCTCTGGTAGAGAGATTGATGAAGCTGCGTGCCGTAGTCATTCCGGTCTATTTTTTAGTGACTATTACTTTGAGCGTTCTACTCTTTTGGCAAAGCGGTAGAGAACTATTTCCTGACTCTGATACCACAGACTTTAGAATCAGAATGCGTTGCCAAACTGGCACAAGAGTTGAAGTAACCGAAGAAAAGACATTGCAGATGATTGATATCATCAAGCGCGAAGCCGGTCCCGGCAACGTGGAAGCAACACTGGGTTATGCCGGACAGCAACCAGTGCAGTTTGTGATTAGCTCAGTCTTCCTCTGGACAAGCGGCCCCCACGAGGCTGTAATGGATGTGAGCCTGCGCAAAGAAGCCAATATCGATTTGCCAAGTTTTAAAGATGTCTTGCGTAGCAAATTTGCCCAAGAAATGCCCAATGTAAGCTTTAGCTTTGAGCCAGGCGACCTCGTCAGTCAAATCATGAACCTCGGCTCGCCTACTCCAATAGCAGTGGTGGTCAAAGGCCCAGACCTGGAACAATGCCGCTTGTTTGCCGATAAAGTCAAAGCAGAGATGGCAAAAATAACTTATTTGCGCGACTTGCAATACGGTCAGCCCCTCGACTATCCCACCATCGACGTCAATATCGATAGAGAGTTAGCCGGTCAGTTTGGACTGACTCCAGCACAAGTGGGCAAAGCACTGGTGCCAGCTACGTCATCGAGCCGCTACATCCTTGAAAATTTTTGGATGGACAGAAAGACCGGTGTCGCCTATCAAGTACAAGTGCAGGTGCCACAAAATCAAATCCAGTCGATGGAAGCACTCAAGCATTTCCCCATAATGCAAAAAGAAAATCATGAGCACCCGCTCCTCGGTGATGTAGCATCGGTCACTTATGGCAAATGTGTAGGTGAGTACGACCGCGACAATATGATGCGTATGGTCTCACTGACAGCCAATATCAAGGGGATGGACTTAGGTCATGTGGGCGAAGAAGTAAAAGCAGCAATTGCCCGCGCCGGCTCTCCACCCCGTAGCGTCAGAGTAAAAGTAGCAGGACAGGTCCCTGTACTGAGCGATACATTTTCACATCTATTCATCGGCCTTTCGCTTGCCCTCGTTGTGATTTTCCTCATGCTCACTGGTTACTTCCAATCAATACGACTGGCTCTGATAGTACTTTCCACTGCCCCAGCCATAGTCTGTGGTGTGATGGTGATGCTCAAACTTACAGGCACTACGCTCAATATCGAGTCCTTTATGGGAGCGATTATGTCTATCGGCATCGGAGTAAGTAACGCCATCTTGCTCGTCAACTATGCCGAGAACAGCCGCTTAGCGGGCAAAACAGCACTGGATGCAGCACTCTTTGGAGCACAAGAGAGGCTCCGTCCAATCTTGATGACATCAATCGCCATGGTATCGGGTATGGTACCGATGGCACTGGCACTGAGCGAAGGCGGCGCCCAGAGCGCACCGCTGGGACGGGCAGTAATAGGCGGCTTGACCATGTCGACCCTGACAGCCCTGACTATTTTGCCACTAGTTTTTGCGGTAGTGCAGCGTAACAGCTCTACTGCCTCACCTTCTATACATCCTGATGACCGAGGCGAGTAAAGTGATGAATAAATTTTGGACAACGCAAATGCAAAATCACATTCGCTCACTGACACTGACAATGGCAGTCCTGACAGCGCTATCGCTTGCTGGTTGCTCAGACAAAAAAGAAATAGCGCCAACTGCATCTACGGATGTACAAGAATTACCTGTGACAAAAGTGATCAAACAAACTCTCTCACGAGTCGATCAACTACCTGGTGAAATACAAGCCTATCAAGATGTAGCAATCTATCCCAAAGTACCAGGCTTTATTGACTGGATTGGTGTAGACAGAGGCTCAACAGTTAAAAAAGGGCAGGTCATGGTGCGCCTGATAGCCCCAGAGCTACTGGCCCAGAGTAATGAAGCAATCGCCAAAGCCAAAGCAGTAAGTAGTGAGCTACAACAGGCACGCTCCAAACTATCCGCAGCCAAAGCCAGTCTACTGGAAGCCAAAGCTCAACTAGCTGGAGACGAGGACACTTACACCCGTACCAAAGAAGCATCCCTGGTACCAGGAGTCGTGGCACCTAACGATGTCGTTGTCCTCGGACAAAAAGTAGAAGCCGACAGAGAAAAAGTCAAAGTATGGCAAGAAAATATCGAAGCCGCCTCAAACGCCGTCAAGTCACTCACTGACTCTCTGGTGGCAGCCAAAAGAGCGAGCGACAACTACAAAGACATCTCGCAGTATCTGGTGATAACTGCTCCATTTGATGGTTATGTCACCGAGCGCAACATGCATGTCGGCAGCTTTGTCGGACCACTAGGACACGGTGCTTATCCAGCCATAATCAGAGTGCAGCAACTCAGTCTGTTGCGCATCATCACCCCAGTGCCGGAAGCTATCGTCGGCGGTGTTGTGCCCGGTGCCGAAGTAGAATTTACAGTCTCTACCCATCCTAGCGAACGCTTTAAAGGCAAAGTAGCCAGAATTGGCAATGCGCTAGAGCAAAAAACACGGACCATGCCTGTCGAGCTTAACTACCCCAATCCAGGATGGCGCATACTGCCAGGTATGTTTTGCGAGGTTTACTGGCCAACCAAACGCCCCCATCCGTCTTTATTTTTGCCCCCAAGCGCAGTTGAGACCACTTCCACACTCTCTACATTTGTCTGTCGCATCAATAACGACCAAGTCGAATGGGTGCCCGTGGTACAGGGCGAAATGATGAATAACTTGACTGAAGTATTTGGAGAGCTAAAAGAGGGCGATCTAGTCGCTCTGCGCTGCACAGATGCCCTCAAACCGCACACCAGAGTCAAACCCACCCTGACCCAACTAAAAGAGGCTCACGCGCCTCAGTTAGCCAGACCTGGCTACAACAATCGCGGTGTCTTTTACGAGACACCAGATGCCGAAAAAACAGATCTAAAATCACCGGAAAATACTGACAAGCCTAAAGCACTTTGATTTAGCAATGCCGGGGCGCATTTAATCGCAAAGATAACTCTTGTGAAAGTAGCCGACAAAAAAGGAAATTGTCAGTCAAATTAGAGTAGTCTTTGAGCATCACCGATAGACCATTCAGGATTAACGTGCATGACCTGCTGATAGCGCGATGCCAGATGGGAATGTCACTGGCATTTCATATAATTTTTGCGGCAATAGGTATTGCTCTGCCGCTCATGATGAGTATCGCAGAATGGCTCTGGCTCAAGACCGGTGACAATGTCTACGAAGAACTAGCAAAGAGATGGAGCAAAGGTGCTGCTATCTTGTTTGCTGTAGGTGCTGTCTCGGGCACTGTTTTATCCTTTGAGTTAGGGCTTTTGTGGCCTGGCTTTATGGACTTTGCTGGCGAAATCATTGGCATGCCTTTTGCCCTTGAGGGCTTTGCCTTTTTTACTGAGGCGATTTTTCTCGGCATATATCTCTATGGCTGGAAGCTCGTCCCGAAGCCAGTCCATCTCTTTGCTGGGCTGGTAGTAGCAGCAAGCGGTGCAGCATCGGCACTCTTTGTTATCTTTGCCAATGGATGGATGAATACTCCAACGGGCTTTGATTTAATCGATGGCAAAGCGATAAATATCGACCCGATAAAAGCAATGTTTAACCCGGCTGGACTACCAGAGGCAGTACACATGCTACTCGCCGCCTATGCAGCCACAGCCTTTGTAGTAGCCGGTATACACGCCACACTACTGCTCAAAGCCAAGGACAATATTTTTCACCGGCGCGCACTGGCTATTGCCCTTGCCTTGGGTGGCGCTACGGCGATATTGCAACCATTGTCTGGTGACTTACTAGCGCAACTCACTGCGCAGTTGCAGCCAGTCAAACTGGCAGCGATGGAGGCTCACTTTGATACCACCAAGGGTGCCAGTCTCAATATCGGCGGCATCACCGATGTCAAAGCCGGCAAACTCAACTACGCAATAGAAATACCAATGATGCTAAGCGTACTCGCTCACCATGACCCCAATGCTGAGGTCAAAGGGCTCAATGACTTTGAGCGATCTGATTGGCCCAATATCAATATAGTGCATCTCAGTTTTGATCTTATGGTGGGCTGTGGCGTAGCCATGATGCTAGTCTCACTCTGGGCGGCTGGATACTACGTCAAGACGCGCAAATTATTAGATAGCGATATCTTCCTAAAGTCCATCGCAGTCGTCTCTCCCATGGGCTTTATCGCTATTGAGGCCGGGTGGATGGTGACCGAGTGTGGCAGGCAACCCTGGATCATCCAAAACGTCATGCGCGTATCGCACTCAGTCACGCCGATGCCGGGATTAGGAGTGTCAGCGACGCTATTTACCCTGCTTTATCTAGCGCTTGCTCTAATTGTCATCTTTATTGTATTTAGACAGATTGGTCATAGCCCGATTATTCATGAGGGCGAGCAAAAGCAATGAGCCTCTCTCACGCCGATTGTGTTTTGCTCCTGGGTGGAGTCGGTGTAGCCAGTCTGACTCTCTATGCCGTCATGGGCGGTGCTGACTATGGTGGCGGCTTTTGGGATTTACTTGCCACAGGTCCTCGCAAAGATGAGCAACGTAAAACCATTGAGAAGGCCATTGGTCCCATCTGGGAAGCCAATCATGTCTGGCTCATACTGATTGTTGTTTTGCTCTTTTCTTGCTTCCCCAGGGCGTTTTACACTGCCTCTATCGCACTGCATATACCACTCACACTGCTCTTGTTTGGCATCGTACTGAGAGGCTCGGCTTTTACTTTTCGCACTTATGATAGTGAAAAGGACGAAGTCCAAAAACGCTGGGGACGTATCTTTGCCATATCAAGCACAATTACACCGGTGATGCTTGGCACAATTGTCGGTGCAATCTCTGGCGGACATATCATCACCAAAGGCGATTTCTTCTCAGTATATCTATCTCCATGGCTCAGACCCTTTCCCATAGCTGTTGGATTTTTTGCCTTGATGCTCTTTGCCTATCTAGCTGCCGTCTATCTCACGGCTGATACAAAAGAGCCATTATTACAAAACGACTTCCGTCTGCGCGCTTATATCACTCAAGCAATCACAGCGGCACTAGCACTCACTGTCTATCTACTGGCAAGAGATGGTGCCCCCGATCTCTGGCACGACATGCACATCATGTCGCCAATTTATGTCGGTACTTTTATTGCCGCTGTAGCAACTGTAGTATTTTTAGCAACGCGCAGATTTGCCATCGCACGCTTTTGTGCCGCAGCGCAAGTTGCCTTTATCCTCTGGGGCTGGGCGCTGGCACAGTATCCATATATCATCAGACCGAGCCAGACGATATTTAATTCAGCCTCGCATATAGCCACGCTGGAGCTAGTCTTGATGGCGCTGGCTGCTGGTGGATTGCTTCTATTTCCTTCCTTTTTCTTTTTGTATCACGTCTTTAAAATCAAACGAACGACGTCATCGATGCCAGGTGACAAGTTAAAAGAGCAGCAGAGTTAGAGGCTCTGATTCAATACAGGGAGTAACTATAACTTCCAATTCTCCCAACCACTTGACAAGGGAGGCTCAACACAGTCCCGTTTTACCAGTTCAGTCAACACAAAAATGCGTATATGGGGAATAAACTAGCAAAGATTTGCTTAGATTTCGCGAGGATAGAAATGATTTCGGGTAAATTCGTCCTATTTTCAAGTCTAGTCTTTTGCTTTCTTAACCCTCAAAAGGTTCTGGCCAACAGCTTGGAGGGAAATGTAATTTCCAATGTTACTGTAACCGAACAAGTGAACAACGGTTGTCGACAACTCAGGTTTCGCTCCACGTACATGGATAGTCTTCACGTGCTAGGCAAGCCAAAATTCAAAATTGTAAAAGATAAAATGTTTGTGCTCATCCCATTACACCTATTCGGCAAATCGTCAAATATTGCACCATTTATTGACTGCAGTTTTGTTGTGCCGAACAAAGTAAAAACGATTTTTTTGGGGCGCAGATCTCCTGTAGAAATTTGGCCGAAAAACTCAGTCAATACAATACTTTCCGAACAAGAACAGATGGGTCTTGCCTTTGTCAAACGCACTTATTCAATGCAAAATCCTGAAAAGTCTGTTGAGGACTGCTATTACGTTGTAAGACCAGGAGATAATCCGGACGAACTCGAAATCACCGTTGCTACATATGACAAAGAACCGACTACAATCTACACAATAGACAAGAATGAATTGAAAGTTGTCCAAAAACATCAAACACCCCGTCGCTGACTAACGCTGCAAAAGAGTTTGAACCAACTTTTCACCACAAGGAATTCTAGAATCTCCACACATAGAGAGGTCCATCAATGCAAAGTAATCCGGAAATCTTTCTGATATTTCCTCATATAGCTTCCTGCAAAAAGTCTCAGTAGCCTGCTTTAGTTCGGAATAACTGCACTGAGTTTGGGTAATAGTCGAGCTTCCGGTCTTTATACAAACAGTGTCAGGCTCAACCAACTTAAACCATCTATTTCCACCGTTCATAATTCTCGGTTGTTTAATCTCTTCGCCGAGCTTGAGTCGATGAACAATATTCGACAAAGATCTAGCAAAAGCAACGATCTCTTCTTTTGGTGCAGTCGAAGAGCACCAACTCATATTCTTGCCGTTGACAATAAACTCTAAAGTCCCTAGAGGAGCATAAATGTCCAGTAGTGAATTGTCATCGCTCCGTTGTCTAAGTTCATTCAACAAGCTCTCTGTGTGCTCGATATCAGACAAATCCATCTTGAAATCGAGTAAGATCATTTCTTAGTTAGCTCCATTCAAGCCTGCATTATGCTGGGCTATCTGCCCAAAAGTATCCATCCCAAAACCGGTAAGTGCATCAGTATAAAACTCAATTGGGTCATCTTATCCATCTCTTGATTAGATGTTATCCCCTGAGGAAACTATAGTGTGAGAAAATCCTTCCACTAACTACATTAATCAAATGAAAACATACAATTTCGAATTATTTGCCGACTACTTCCAGCTCTATTTGCAGGACGAGAATGCCAAAGGCGATCTTGGAGAGGCATGGACCGAAGAAGCCTGCGCCCTCAAGTTAGCAGTAGTGCCCGGGATCATTGGCGTGGGCACAGCAAGAGATATGACGGTCCCTCTAACAGTAGAAATACACGAGAGCGACCCAGGCGAAATACCGGGAACATGGGATCAAATCAATAATTGCAGTATCGATGTCACCTCCGGCAAGCTTGTGGTATCTGGCTGTACAGACTATTTCCCCACCGCCGCAAGGATAGAATTGCCGCCAGGTAAATACAGCGCTCGCATCTTTTATGGCGGTCAAAACACAATCAGCTCAAATGGCTTGTCCGGCGATGATCATTATACAGTTGCTTTGTGGCGGGCTTGATGCTCAAGCACTGTATCGGATCAAGTTTTGGGGAAGCAGCTCACAACATTTCCTCATGCGAGGCAAATTAAAATATGCAATTCTATTCTGCCAAGCTTTACAGCTCACTTACGAGCGCTCTCCATGCAAACTCAGGCCCCATTGAAGTTTGGGAGAAAAATCTTCTGTTCTTGTGTAAAGACTTAGATACAGCCTCAAAAATGGTGCAAAAGAGGGGTAGCTCAGAATCGTTTTCATTAGATGAGATCAGTTGGCTACCTGATGAATCTCCAATGATGAGTCAATACGAAGGCTTTCGAGAGCTATGTTGCATTTCCTCCGTTTCGGTCAATGAGCAGGGTAAAGCTTCACTGCCAGCCGGTTGTATTGTTTCAACTTCTATATTCGAATTCGAGAACACTTCGTCAACTGGTATTGAATTTGAGCAGCAGTTTCAGTCCTCAAACTTCAAATATTACGGAGAATCATCACGACAGAAGCTAACAATACTTGACCCACCATTCCTTGATGATTTGAGTCTGGCAATGCAGCAACATCTGAATATGAATTTAGAGGTGGTACCTTCCATATGGTGTGGCGCGCACCTCTTGTTTCAAGTTATTGAACAGAAAGGTCCGTTGCTGGATTCAACAATCTTTTTTGACATTTTGATATCAATAGGCGGCAGTTCAAGGCGAGCTGTTTTGCAAAAAGCGAAGAAGTTAGGTTGTTTCATTAATGACCACCTCATTGCAAAAACAATAGACTTCGCCCTTGAATTCGTAGGCATTAGGGACATGATCGAGATAGATAATGTGGAGATTGGAAGAGACTTTTCTGATTTGCCGCCAACTCATCTATCCGAAATTTCGCTGACAAAGTACCGTTGCCCTGCTGTTTCCGCTCTGAAGCAGCTAGTTAACGATGAAGATGCCAAACTACAGCTTGCACAAAGGACTTGACGCAATGCTATCGCTTCACAATCCGCCAAATCTCAATGTTCCAATTGCTGTTGAGCTTCCAGGCTTTGGAGGCTTTCATCAGTGAATGCCTCATCAACATCAGCAGAGGCTTCCTCCGCGTCTGACTCATCATCTCTCGTCTCATCCTCTTTCAAATCCGCGAGAGCCGCATCCACTCTTAACGCACCATCATCCATTGCTTCTTCTGCTGCCCCTTCTGCTACCTCTTCCAATTCTTCCTCTTCCTCAACAACTTCTTCCTAAATCACCGACACTGGTGGCACACAAGCCGGCAAGAGGGACTAGAACGCCCTACCGAGGATGCATCATGCCTTAACCTACCCCCGGAGGGTTATGCGGTAATTGAAAACAGTCGCAGAACTGTGTCATTTAAAAAATTGAAATTCAAAACTAGATCTATAGTTCTATCAGGACTTTGGAAAGAGTTACTCAAAATGTTTCAGAATTTTGTATTCATATGTCTATTACGGTTCGTGATCGGTTATGCAGCGGCATGGATCGGTGTGTTGGTGGGTCATTTTTTTCCATTCAATACGCCGATCACTGACTTTTCGATTTTTCTTAACCCATTTTTGCCGTTGGAAAATTTGTATCTGGGTCTAGTTTCCAATGTAATTACAATCTGTCTTACAATTTTGACGATAGGCTCACTTTCGGCTTTTATCTTCGCACCCAGCTTGCCATGGTGGTTTTGCGCAATCATTTTGCTTGCACATGCAGTTGCGAGCTATGCAATAAAGATGGCATGGGTGTCACCGTAATGGAATACAAGGCTGGCAAGGTCGATTCCTTTTCAAAGCAAAGCAGCGGTATTTGATTTCTATCGGGGAGCTACTTGAGCATCACCCGCGGTGGATATCTACTAAATGTAGAATCACCGTGTCTTTGGCTTATGCCCTACTCTAAATTAGACTGCGTAGGTTGTCTCAGTTATCATAGACACAGAGGGCTACCCAGATACTCCTGATTGGGATTTAATAAAGTACCAGCTAGGTGATTGTGATCTTTTTAAAGTCCGGTAAGTATCGACTAATACAGAGAAATTCAACCCCGGAGACTTAAGTTGACAGAGAATCTCGAATTTTTTGATTGGACCTCAAGCGATAGAGATTTGTTGTACGGATTAAAACGTGCCGGGGTAGAGTTTAATTGGTCAATCAATGAAGGCTGCTATGTTTTGAAATCAAAATTCAAGAAGGACTTTGCGGCAAGCGGTTATAACGAGAATTCAGTATTTTCCAAATTTGGTAAGCTCTATCAGACGAAGTTGCATTGGCGCGCTATGGCGGATGAACTTTTGAGTGAGTCTCCAATATACAGTTCCACTCTTTATGAGGAGCAAGAGCTACCGCTTGAGACACCAATACAATTTTGGACTTCTATTCTTTTGCCGACCTTCTTCAATGCTCATTTGGCGAATCAATACGAAACTGTTGAGAGGGTCTATGCTTTTATCGAGTGGACTCTTTGGAACGAACCAATTAGTACTGACATACTGGATGCCGTTTGGACGGCGAACCTTACTTGTTTTTTCGAGAATTTACCTGACTGTTCTGCAGCTTTAGAAGATCTGCCAAATTGGTTTCCCTACGAAGAAATCAAGTTTATGTTTGATTATCCTCCCATGGCGAGGTGCAAGCAACAATTTGACAGAGCGTACAGTTTAAAGGCACAAACTTAGTGGACAGATTTTGGCGTCCTTAAGGACGCTGCTGCCAAGAATCGTTATTTTTCGGAGCCGCATCTGACCTTGCCCCATTTGTTGAGTCAGTCATTAAGAGTTCTCCTCCGCGTTCGACTCATATTCTCTCGGCTCACCCGCGAGAGACTCCTCCTTTCTCGCAGCACCATCATCCAGCGCGTCAACTGCTACACCTTCCGCACTTGAATTAGGAGAGCGATTCTTAAATTTCGATCTTAGAGGCGTAGTTGAGCAGCTTCTCGGTGTTTAACTTATAGTGAGAGGCTAAAAGGTTAGAGGACAGAAATTCAGTGAGCGAACTAACCGAGGCCTATTTCAAGTTTTATCACGGAGATGAGGCGTTTGAGTGGGCCGAAACGACTGTCGATGAAATTTTCAACAGCGGGCTCGATAACGCATGGAATATCACACTCGAGCTAATAAACACTGCACCCACTTGGGCAAGCCTCAGCTTTATTTCCGCAGGAGAACTCGAAATATTGTGCGAGAATCATGGACCAGAAATTATTGCTAGACTGATGAAAGAAGCAACCACAAATATTAGAATGTTGCATGCTATGCGATGTGTAACTCTATCCGAGGAAAATTGCATCTCAGTCGAATTCTATCAGTTCTTAGAGGAACAAAAGCATCGCGATGCATTGAAATGCATAGATATGCCTCATAGACCTGGATTCTATGTCGACGACCCATAGAATTAAGCGAGAAGATGACTTAGCAGACGCAAGAGCCTTTTGCATATGATCTGGCATCAAACCGCACTGACCTGTCCCAGGTTTGAGCGACACCAAATCACTATTCAAAATGCTGCTGTGCTTGAACGCTCGGGATGCTTTCATCAGTGAATGCCTCATCAACATCAGCAGAGGCTTCCTCCGCGTTCGGCTCATATTCTCTCGGCTCACCGGCGACAGACTCATCCACTCCCTCAGCACCATCATCCAGCGCGTCTACTGCTACGCCTTCCGCTACGTCTTGCGCTGCGTTATCTGCTACGTATACCGCTGAGTCTCCTGCTGCCTCTTCTAATTCCTCTTCTTCCTCATCCTCTTCCTCAACAACTTCTTCCTGCACCACCACTACTGGTGGCACATAAGCTGGCAAGGTCGATTCTTTTTCAAAGCCAAGCATTGGTATTTGATTTCTATCTGGAAACGACTTGAGCATCACACGTGGTGGATAGCCGCCTTCTTCCTCGATACGACTACCCAGTATGGACATCGCTCTCTCTAAACGACAAACACCAAGACTCTCAAACTGACCGTCTTCGGTCTGTCTAAAAAATTCCAGATAATCACAGCGAGGCAGACTGGTGCGCCGTCCTTCGGGCACAATCGCTTTGGTATAAAGCTCACCAGTCTGACTATCCTGGACCACCTCGGGGATAGGCGCAAAAACAGCGTCCTTAGTCGACTTAAATATTCGCTCGGCATCTCGCTCATAAGTGACATTCATCGCGGCCAGACAAAAGAGATGCCACTCCTGGTAGCAGGGCTGGTTGGGCTTGAGGACAAAGGGCTCCCAGACTTCTTTGCGCAAGACCATAGGCTGCATAGGTATTGGTCTTGGCTGTTTGCGCAGAGATGATGATATTTCAAACAGCGCTAATAAAGCGTTTTTGTCTGCGCTGTCGGCTACCAGCATACGGTCGGCAGTTGGTGTCATCACGACAATCTCGCCGCGTACCTTGAGCCTTTCAAACAGCTCGGGCAAGAGTAATCGTGCTGCCGTGTGTTCGTCTGGCCAGGCAGTCACCCAGAGATTTAGACCTTCTTCGACTACTCTAAAGTCGCGCGTACTTATTGCTCTGAGATTTTCCATAGCAAGCTCCATCGCCTGCTTAAAAGACATCTTCCAATCCCACAGCTCGACGTCGCGCACATGCATATAGCTCTCGCCCTTATCGTAGATGAGCCCGACAGCGAGCTGATCACAAAAGGGGAAGTTTAAAAGCAAGCTATCAAAACCACGCGATTTTTCAGAGCGATTTTGCCCCTTCTCATCAAAGAGCGTCGCATTTTTTAGCTCAAAAGTGACACGCGCCCGCACGCAGGGAAATAACTTGCCCTTGAGTCCATCTCGCAGGCGCTTCTTTTCTCTTTCTTCGGGAGTCGATGCAGCCAGGCTTTAGATCCTCTCAACAATCATGGCTATACCCATGCCGCCGCCGATACAGAGACTGACACAACCATAGCGCAGTTGACGCTTATTGAGTTCGATGGCAATTGTGAGCAATAGTCTGGCACCGGTAGCACCAAATGGATGCCCCAGAGCAATTGCGCCACCATTGACGTTGGTTTTTTCGCGATCGAGCTTTAGCTCTCTTTCGCAGGCGAGATATTGCACAGCAAAGGCTTCGTTTATTTCGATTAAGTCCATGTCGGAGAGTTTGAGCTTGGCTTTTTCTAGTGCCATAGGTATTGCTGGCACTGGACCTATGCCCATGATCTCGGGAGCGACACCAGTCACCGCCCACGATACTACACGTACCAGCGGCTTGAGATTTTGTTTAGCGGCGATATCAGATGATGTCACTATTAATGCCGCAGCACCGTCCACGATACCGCAAGCATTACCAGCTGTTACTGCGCCATCCTTACGGAATACTGGCTTTAATTTAGCAAGACTCTCAAGAGTGGTTTCAGCTCTGGCGTGTTCGTCCTTCTCTATTATGGTAGGACCTTTTTTGCCGGGTATTTCAACAGGCACTATTTCTTCGCGCAGACGACCGCTAGCCATGGCAGCGGCAGCGCGTTTTTGACTGAGTAGAGCGTACTCGTCTTGATCCTCTCTGGAGATTTTGTACTTTTCGTAGATGTTCTCAGCGGTCTCACCCATGGATGCTTTGGCATAGGTGTCGCGGATATCAAGTCCATCCCAGAGTTGCATATGACCCATGCGATTGCCCCAGCGAGTACTCCAGCTGACATAGGGAGTCATCGAGAGCGCGTCGGTGCCGCCAGCCAAGACCATTGAGGATTGACCCTCTTTTATCTGCATGGCAGCAGTAGCCACAGCCTGCACGCCAGATCCACAGAGCAGGTTGAGTATGAGACCAGGAGTGCTCTCCTTGAGTCCAACGCGCAGACCGACATGACGGCCGAGGTAAATTGCGTCTTTGCTGGTCTGAATGACATTACCCATGACGACTGAGTCGATTTGATCTTTGTCGACGCCCGCGCGATCAATTGCGCCCTTTGCAGCGTGCACGGCCAAATCTGTGGCTGTTTGTGTGGCTAAACCACCGCCAAAAGCTCCAAACGCCGTCCTGGCTCCATTTACAATGACGATATCGCTCATTTATCAGCCCCTGAGTAAAAAATCCAACTTAGTAAAAACGCCTCTTGCCAACCGCAAAAATGACTTAATCATAAAACATCTATCAAGAGGATATAGCAATGACATGTTGGCAGGCTAAAATTTGCAAATCTAGTGCCTCGAAGGCTTTTGTAACAAATGGAGGGTCACACCTTGTCTAAGGTTGGTATACCGAAAGAGATTAAGGACAACGAGTACCGCGTTGCCATCACTCTGGCTGGAGTTAAATCACTCGTGAGCGACGGACATACCGTCTACATCGAGAAAAATGCCGGCGTCGGCAGCGGTATGAGCGATGACGAATACAAGGCGATGGGAGCGACAATTCTTCCTGATGCTGCCTCAGTATTTGGTGAGTCTGACTTGATCCTCAAAGTCAAAGAGCCTCAAGCACAAGAAGTGCCTATGCTCAAAAAAGGGCAATTGCTCTTTACCTACTTACACCTGGCTCCTGTGCCCAAACTGGCTCTGGATCTGGCTAAGACTGGTGCTACCTGTATCGCTTACGAGACAGTGCAAACCGAAAACGGTCAATTGCCCTTGCTCACACCAATGTCTGAAATTGCCGGACGTCTGGCAACTCAAATCGGTGCTAACTATCTCGAGCGCCCCATGGGCGGTCGCGGTGTGCTCCTCGGCGGCGTCCCTGGCGTAGAGCCCGGCGAAGTCGTCATCATCGGCGGCGGCGTAGTCGGCATCAATGCCGCTAAGATTGCTGTTGGTCTGGGCGCTCGCGTCACTATCTTTGATCTGTCACTGGATAGACTGCGTTATCTCGACGATATCTTTAACGGTCAAGTCCGTACCGTATATAGCGTTGGTCACTATCTCGAAAACCTCCTGCCCCACGCAGACCTGGTTATCGGTGCTGTACTTATCCCTGGTAAGGCTGCTCCCAGACTGGTCACACGCGAAATGGTCAGCAAGATGAAGAAAGGCTCAGTCATCGTCGACGTCGCAATCGACCAGGGCGGATGCTTTGAGACAATCCACGCAACAACACACTCACAGCCTACATATGAAGTAGACGGTGTAGTGCACTACGGCGTAGCCAATATCCCCGGTGCTGTACCGTGGACCTCTACCCGCGCGCTCACAAACGCCACCATGCCCTATGCTCTTAAACTAGCTAAGCATGGCTACCAGGCTGCTCTCGATGATTCCTCACTCAAAAAAGGTATCAACATCCACGCTGGCGAAATCGTCCACGCTGGAGTATTGGAAGCAGTCGGCGCTCCTGTAGCAGCTGGCAAAAAATAACAGACTAGATTAGGGCCTAGCGCCTCAGTCTATATTGTTTAAAAACAAAACCGCATCGTGCCAATGGTACGGTGCGGTTTTGCTAAGATATAAGCCAAAATCCTTACTAAGAGTTTTTGGCGAGCATATGTCCAACCTGCAACTGGTCTCATGGAATGTCAACGGCATCAGAGCCGTCAGTAAAAAAGGCTTTTTTGAATGGTTTGAAAGCCATAGCCCTGACATACTCGGTTTGCAAGAGACAAAAATTGCTGCCGACCAGCTAAACGCGGAGTTAACTGAGCGCAAAGGATATAAGAGCTATTTTTCGCATGCTTTGAGAAGAGGCTATAGCGGTGTGGCTATTTACACAAAGCATGAGCCGATATCAGTCACCGAAGGCTTTGGCATCCCGCGCTTTGACGAAGAAGGGCGCACCCTGGTAGCTGATTTTGGTGACTTTATTTTAGCCAATATATACTTCCCAAATGGCGCAGCCAATGCCGAGAGGCTGGCTTACAAAATGGAATTTTATGATGCTTTTTTGAAGTGGTCCAAGAAGCAAGCTAAAAACGGCAAAAAGCTAATTGTCTGCGGTGACTTTAACACCGCTCACTACCCCATCGATCTGGCAAGACCAAAAGAAAACGAAAAAATATCAGGCTTTTTGCCAGAAGAAAGAGCCTGGATGGATAAGTTTGTCAAAGCTGGACATATCGATACTTTTAGAGCTTACAACAAAGACCCACATCACTACAGTTGGTGGCACATGCGCACGGCAGCG
>Ga0209174_10000906_pt1 | contig 21582 bp, 14 predicted proteins | sample JI91814BDNA_FD_187505 | JGI IMG/M metagenome (GOLD analysis project Ga0209174, IMG submission 187505) | Wastewater effluent complex algal communities from Wisconsin, to seasonally profile nutrient transformation and Carbon sequestration -... | ecosystem: Engineered > WWTP > Effluent > Algae...
AAACGATACCCGGGACGGATACGACAAACTCACACCTAAACTTCCAGCCCCGCAAGGGGCTTTCGTCGCTCCTACTCAGCGCAGCGGTGATCGTGATCGTGATCGTTATCGTCCGTGAATCGCGCGAGAACGACGACGAATTACGAAGTACGAAGTAAGAGCGACGAATTCACCGCGTAGCGTTTTATACAGCGTCTTGGACTTCTTGGTCGACGAGATTTGCAGTTAGAGACCTAGCCTTCCGCACACGGGCTAAACGACGGGCTAACCAAACAATCGAAAAAAAAAGCTCGCTGCACCGATGGTGGCACAACGAGCTTCTCGATTTGTATTAAGTGCAACGACTTGCGATGCACGCAACCAACTTCTTAGTAGCGATAGTAATTAGGCTTGTAAGGACCATCGGCGCTCATGCCGAGATATTCGGCTTGAGATGGGGTCAAGCGAGTGAGCTTTACACCCAACTTGTCGAGGTGCAAGCGAGCTACTTCTTCGTCCAAGTGCTTTGGCAAAACATACACGGCCTTGTCATACTTGCCAGTGCTGCGTTCTGCCCACAGTTCCATTTGAGCGAGAACTTGGTTGGTGAAGCTGGAGGACATCACGAAGCTTGGGTGACCGGTTGCACAGCCCAAGTTGAGCAAGCGACCTTCGGCCAAAACCAATACGGAGCGACCGGTTTCCTTGAAGCGGAATTGGTCGTACTGTGGCTTGATCTTGACGCGTTCAACTTTGCCTTCCTTTTCCAAGCGATAAAGACCAGCCATATCGATTTCATTGTCGAAGTGACCGATGTTACCGATGATGGCCTTATCCTTCATCTGCTTCATGTGTTCGACGGTGATGATGTCTTTGTTACCGGTTGCAGTAACAAAGATATCGGCGATACCGACAACGTCTTCGATCGTCTTAACTTCATAACCTTCCATTGCGGCTTGCAATGCGCAGATTGGATCGATTTCGGTGACGATCACGCGGCAACCTTGACCACGCAACGACTGGCAGCTTCCCTTACCAACTTCGCCGAAACCGCAAACCACAGCAACCTTACCACCGATCATCACGTCGGAAGCTCGATTCAAACCGTCGATCAATGAATGGCGGCAACCATAGATGTTATCGAACTTGCTCTTGGTAACCGAGTCGTTCACATTGATCGCTGGAACAAGCAAAGTTCCCTTGGCTTGCATTTCATATAAGCGATGTACGCCGGTCGTGGTTTCTTCGCTAACACCCTTCCATTCGGCGGCCATAGCGGTGTAACGACCTGGGTAATCGCGAAGTTGCTGACGCAACAAATCGAGAATAACGCCCCATTCTTCTGGTTCACTTTCTGCGTTGAATGCAGGCACGACACCAGTTGCTTCGAACTCGACACCCTTGTGGATCAACAAGGTAGCGTCACCACCATCGTCAACAATGAGGTCAGGACCAGAACCATCAGGCCATACCAAGGCTTGTTCGGTGCACCACCAATATTCTTCAAGCGTTTCGCCTTTCCATGCGAATACTGGCACGCCCTTAGGATTGTCGGCGGTACCTTCTGGACCAACGACAACTGCGGCAGCTGCGTGATCTTGGGTCGAGAAAATATTGCAGCTAACCCAACGAACGTCAGCGCCCAAAGCGGTCAACGTTTCGATGAGAACAGCGGTCTGAATGGTCATGTGCAAAGAGCCCATGATCTTCGCACCCGCCAATGGCTTGCTCTTCCCATATCGGGCGCGAAGGGCCATCAAACCAGGCATTTCATCTTCAGCCAATCGGATTTCGGTTCGACCGAACTCGATCAAGCCCAAACCTTCCGCTCGCTTGCCTTCAGCGATGTAATCGAAAGCCTTTACCTTAAAGGGCAGGCGAGCCGTTCCGCTTGCTTTACCGCTTTTTTCCAAAGTTGCACTCATTAGAACTCTCCGGTGAATGAGTTCGGCAGGAACTCATAAACTCATTTCAACAAAACAACAATAAAACGTTACTTTCGTAAACGATACGAATTCAGTGGATTGAGAACTTTATCAACGACCTTTATTCTCAACTTATCGTTCCGTTACCTGGTCGCCGTGACGCAGAACAACGGTGGACCTTTCGCTTCTTGTTCGGGTGGAACAGGAAGTTTGATTACGCTTGAAAAGGATTTCTGCCCCAGCCATTCATCGATTTGTGTCCATTCGAAGCCTAGCCAGAGATGTCCCAATTCCTGTTTCAGCGATTCGCGATCATGTCTCAGCATATCGATCAGTACCAACCGTCCGCCAGGTTTTAGCGTTCGTCGCGCTTCTTCGATGGCTTGTCGTGGTTCATGCAAATATGCCAGCACCAATACCATATAGACCACATCAAGTTCCTGATCGCCGATTGGCAAAGCAGCCAGGTCGCCTTTTCGGAACTCAACGTTATCACATTTCTTCAACTTCCCCTTGGCAGCTTTGAGCATCGCGGCAGAGGAATCCACGGCGATTACTTGTTTGACCCAAGGAGAGAGCAAATGGCTCAGTGGGGCTGTACCGCACCCTAACTCGCCGACCACTAACTCACTTCCCAAGCTGGCTGCCAGCGCCCAACTATTGACCGATCCGCCAAACAAATCACTTCTTAACTTGTCCCATTGATCAGCGGCAGAAGAAAAGAAAGCTTGAGCGCGACTTTGTCTTTCTTCTAAAACTTTCTCCAATCGAGCGTCATCATGTTCGGCGAACTTAGTGGTAGCCGCTTGCTCGCGGACCACTTGCCATAACTTGCGTTGCCCCGATTGCAATTCGTTGATCTGCAATCGATACCAACTACTGGTACCTTCTTTGCGCGACTGAACCCAGTCCGCTTCTGCCAATACTTTGAGATGTCGACTAATGGTGCTCTGTGGTGCCTGGAGCACTTGGCACAGTTCGATGACTGTCAATTCATTTCGATCCAACAATCGCAAGAGTCTCGCGCGCGTTGGATCTGAAAGAACTTGCAACCAGTCGAACATTTCTCCAGCAGTCGACATCAATGATCTCGATTCTTCCGAATCTCGTTTGTACGTTCAGGGCGTTAACATGAGACTCTCATACTCCGGTCCGCCCCACCCCCGGACGGAGAAAAGCATTCATCCTTTCATCCGGATGAATGAATTATTGCCCATACCCTTCAAATCGTCAAGCTAAATGATTTTCGGGGGAGAGATAAGACTTACCGCCGAACCGCCGCCGAGCCCAAAAAGCCTGTTTTTCCGAAGTTTTTGGCACTTGAAGCCGCAGGTGAAAACGTCGAAACGGGAGTTCAAACCGAGCCTTTGCCCCCCTCAGGCGGTGGCCTCCGTGGGCGATTTTTCCGCCGAAATTGGTTCGGATTTATCCGAAAGCGGAAGATTTCCGATGGGAAATACCCAGGCCGCCAGCGACGTAACAGAGATCACCGCAGCCACAATCACCAAGACCTGCACCAAAGAAAAGTGACTTGCCAGCCGTCCCCAAAACGCCGAACCGACCGCCATACTGGCAGCAAACACCATCAGATAAATCGCCATACCGCGGGCGCGATGCGATCGAGCGAGATGAACTTGCGCGGTGGTATTCAATGTGGTCAACGTGGTCATCCAACTTAAACCAGCGAGTGTCATCGTAAGAAGCCGAATCCACACATCTACGCCGCTTGCCAGGAAGAGGTACACGAATCCGTAAAGAATGGCCGCGAGCGCCAACATCCGATCGCTTCCCAAAGAATGCCGCACCATCGGTAGAGCCAAAGCTCCGGCCACGGCTCCGGCACCAAACAAACCGAGCATCGCTCCATATCCTGCTTCTTCTAAACCCAAGCGTTGTCGAGCGATCAAGGGCATCAATCCCCACAACGCACTGGCTGGCACCACAAACAACGTCAGACGAATACAGACGTTACGTATGGCTCTGCGTTGGATCACATGCATCACGCCGTCGACCATGGCGGCCAGCACACCATCTTTGCGATCCACGACTTCTTGAGGTTCAGCTGGTTTCCAAAAAAGCAGCGCCAAGAAGATTCCCAAAAATGAAACCGCATTTACGGCAAACGAAACCCACGCACCAAACAGCGACATCAAGACACCTGACACAGCCGGCCCAATAGCTCGCGCCAAATTGAACGACAAGCTTCCCAAACCGACCGCCGCAGGAATGCTGCCTTTGGGCACGAGATCGGGGATAATCGATTGCCACGTTGGAACATGAACGACCATTCCCAATCCCATACATAACGTCATCGTCAACAACAACGTCGGGGTCATCCAATTGAAATAGGTCATCGCAGCCATCGCGCTAGCGATCGTTAGCAGGTAGAGCTGAGTGATGATTAGAACTTTGCGTCGATCAACCCAATCGGCCACAACACCTGCGGGCAGCGAGAGCACAAAAACGGGAATAGCCATGGCGGTTCTTACCAAAGATACATTCCACGGCGAAGCATCCAATTCGGACATCAACCAAGACGCACCTGTTTCATGTACCCAGGTACCGAGATTGGAGAATAGTGCGGCGAGCCAAAAAACGCGAAACACTGGGCTCTGCAAAGGGACCCAAGCTTCTTTCCACAGATCGCGTTGAGCTTGACTTGTGGGTTGAGAAATGGAAGTAACTCCGCACCAAAAAAGAAAACCGGCATCCGATTTGAATGCCGGCCTTCTAGTATTCTAATAATCCAAGCGGTTTACGCTAGATTACTCATCCGCCGGTTCGCTCTTCGCACCTTCGGCAATCGCAAAAATACGATTACGGTTGGCGATATAGAGCGTTTCGTTGGCAAACACAGGCGTCGTGTAAACTGCGCTACCCATGTTGATTTCAGCCAGCGGTTCGGTCTGTTCTTTGTAGCTCACTTCGAAAACGGCAATATCACCATCTTCGTCACCGATGTAGACCTTGTCGTTGACGATCAAAGGCGAAGCCCAAGATGCAGCCAACATATCATAGGTCCAATGTGCTTTGCCCGTTTTGGCATCGACGCAGTGGAACACTCCGCTGAAATCGGCGACAAACAACAAGTCATTCTTGATTGCCACGGTTCCGCAGGTGCGGTGCATAGTGGTTTCGAAAACTTTAGGATCGCTACCAACGTAGTGCCAAACGGCAGCCGAATTGGGATTAGGACGCTCTAAGTCACCATCTTTAGCCACCAACGCTTGTAAACGCTTAGCAGCAATTGGAGTCTTTTCGTCTTTTGCATTGAACACCAATGAAGGGCTGACATCGCCACGCTTGGTTGGGTCGATGCACCACAAATGACCTTGGCCTTCACCATGCTCTGGATCTTCACCAACCGCTACATAAACCATGCCATCATAAATCACAGGAGTCGCAATCAAATGATTGCGAGTCGCTTTGTTGAGCATGTAGATCGAATCTTTTGGATTGCAGTCGAATTTCCACAACAACTTCGCTTTACCGTTTTCGCCTTCGAGAGCAAAACTATAAAGCCAGCCGTCGCCGCCGCCGTAAATCGCTTGAGCCACACCACCGAGAACGCCGCAAGCTGGTGACGACCATTGGCCGTGAAGCACATTGTCGCCTGGAGAATTGTCGGTCCACAACACTTCGCCCGTGCTGCGTTTGCAAACCATGAAGCTAGCCGCTGCTGGTTGTGGCAATTCTTTGTGACCTTCATCGACACCGTTGCCGGTGTTGACCAACAAATAGTCATCCCAAGCGGTAACCGAGCAACTGCACATATTGTGCTGAGATACCTTTAGCTGCTTCATCATATCGATGCGCCATACCACGTCGGCTTCGATCTTTTCATTGACCAAGGCTTTTTGATCTGGCTTGATGGCGGTGATTTCATCTTGCACTTTACCATCGTTTTCGCCATCCAAGAAACCTTCGGTGTCAAGACATACGACTTCGCCGCGGCTCGTTACGTACCACAGGCGATCACCGTCGACCAATGGGGCTGCGCAAATTCCTTGGTTCGGCCAATCGTGCACACGACCGGTTGGCAATTTCTCGTTCGAATGTTGCCACAGGAATTTCCCATCAGCTTCGTTAAAGCACAAGAGGCAACCAAGGTCGATCTTGTTTGGGTAACGAGCAGCGTAACCATTACCGTTGTTGGTACCAACATAAACTTTTCCGTTGGCAACAACAGGATTACCGTAGGTTTCCGAACCGAGTGGCATGGACCACTTAATTCCATCGCCCGTTTCCACATTCCACGCAGTTGGAATGTTAGTACCTTCGCATACGTTGTTGCGGAAAGGAGATCCGGCCCACTGCGGCCAATCTTTTGGCCCGACTTTGAGTTTCTCGATCATCTTTTTGTTTTCGAGAATCACGTCAAAGTTCTGGGCACTCGCGGTTGTCGAGGTGACAGCCACCATCGCCCCAACGAAACACCACATGCTCTGTTTCAAAGCTTGCTTGAAGTAACGTCGCATATAAAAACCACCTTATGAAACAAATAACCTAATTTACAAATAAAGGATCCCTACCGGACGCACTTCCCTATTTCTTGTTGGGCGAAACCTCTACGTTGTCAATGTAGAACTCCGCATCGCTAGCGTTGCCGAATAACCCCGGACTTCCGATCGTGTTCGGAACCGCATCGGCAGCTTCAATGGTCCAAGCCTCTGGCTCAGCTTCTCCTCGTTTCCAAACTTTACCACGCAATACGGCTTGCCCATTTTCATTGGCTGCGCTGAACTTCATGGTGTACCAAGTATTGGGTGACCATTCGAACGGAATCGTTTTCGCAAAGCGGAGTTCTACACGCGAAGTCCACGAGCGAATCTGCAATTCCTTCTTATTGGTCATGTCCAACGTATAACGCTGAGCGATCAAGCCCATGCTTGGAATTTTCTCGTTCTTTTCGGTCGCATAAAAATCAGCTTGAATCGTGTAGTCGGAAAGCGATGTCCAACCCATCCAAGCTTGGCTACGTGTTCCCTTAGGAATCGTACTGATCTTTACCAACACATTTTGACCTTCGAATTCCTTTGGCTGATGACGATACGATGCACCGATCCAAGTCGGTGGCACTTTCTTATCTTCGAAATCGAACTTCCAAGGGAGAGCTGGGACCAAGCGAGCGCGAGCCACCGAGGTTAGCTCACCAACCTTGGCTGTGATCATGGCCACTTTCTGGCCGGCATCTGCTGGAGCCGAATAGACATCACCAGCAACAGCCCCTGGTCCATCCACTGCGAACTCAGCTGGAACCGTTTTCAAGAACTGTCCCTTCTTGTTGTAAGCTCGCACTTGCAATTTGGTTTGCTTACCAGGTTGCATCAAGATTTCAACAGGAGCAACCTGGATGTGGGCTACGGCTTGGTCATCAGCAACATTCGCTTCAGGCTCACCTGCTGGAATCGGATCTGCAGATGGAGCGGCATCTTTCTTGCCGATGCAATATAGAGCAGTGGTTGTTGGGATGTAGACGCGACCGTGCGAAGCAATCGGAGAGCCGAAAATTTCTTCGCCATTGAGACGCACCATGCTCAATTGCTCAACACCTTCTGGCGTTGGCTTGAAGATGTAAACGCGGCCTGTGTTTTCAGCAATGTAAAGTTTGCCATCGGCAAAGAGTGGGCTGCCGAACATAATGCGGCCCACCTTCTTATTTTGAATGATCTTCCCGTTGGTGGCATCCACCACGAACAATGTGCCACCATCTTCGACATAGTACAGCCGGCCATCCGCATAAACAGGTGAACTTCGACCTACCGCTTTGGCAGGCACTTTCCATAGCAACTTGTCTTCGGCAATTTTACCTTCAGTTCGTCCATCGAAAGCGAACAACGCACCCAAGACGGTTGTATCCGATGCGTTTTGTTCTGCATGGCTGCCGTAAACAATGCCGTTCACTGCCAATGGCGAAACGTTGATACCGCGTGTCGATGCATCGTAAGTGTTAATCACTTTGCCAGTGCGTGGCTGAACCGCATAAACCGATCCGTCACCACCACCAAACAACATTGCCTTCTGACCATTGAGAACCGTAAACGATGGACTGCTATAAGTCGTATCTTCCGGTCGAAGTCGAGTGCTCAAAACCCAAACTGCAGCTCCAGTGGCTTTATCAAATGCAATGAAGCGGTGAGCAGGCACAGCATATTCGCCCCAACCCGTCATAACCCCGCTTACGATAACCAAGTCTTCAAAGACAACAGGGAAGTTGGTTCGACCACCATAAGTTGAGAGCATGCCATACTCTTCGCTCATTGAATGTTCCCACAACACTTTGCCTGTCTCACCATCGAGACATTGGAAGTGACTTCCGAGCCCTAACAAATAAATCTTGCCAGTTGCCGGATCACCACAAACACTCGACCATCCAACACGCTCAGCAGGTGCGTCGGACAAAAAGATGTTGTGAACACTCTCCCAAATGAGTGCACCAGTAGCAGCATCAGCGCAAACTACTTTCTCACCTTCCATGGTCGTTTCTGGAAAGGCGCGACAGACGGTATAGATCTTGCCATTCATCACGATGGGAGTCGCGCGAGTGGCATACTCTTCTTTGCGCCATAGCAAATTCTCACCGTCGGTCGACCATGTTTCAGGCAGCCCCTTTTCGCGCGATGTTCCGTTATATTCCGGACCGCGCCAGTTCGGCCAATCGAGAGGATCGCCGCCGAATACGGGCGCGATCATTAACGCTGCGCTCGCCAAAGCGGATAAAGCAAAACGCGAAATTTTTGAACATGTAGATAGGAATCGAGAGTCGCGGAGATCCCGCATCACATCACTCCTCGATTCGCTCGAAAACGGTGAGCATTTCATGGTGGGCTACCTGGGAACGGAGAAACCGAAAAATTGGCCCGCTGAACGCGATCCCAAACCAGCTTCTACGGTTCGGAATCAAACTAACCCGCAGGCCAGGGGTTACAACCCTGAACCAAACCAACAGTATCACCCGCCCAATCGTTAATGACCAGCCCTTAACGAAAAGTAACTACGCCCGTTTGGGTTATTTTAGTATGAATTTCGACGGTTTGATCCGAGAATCTCGGCGGACAACATCCTCGCGGCAGCAAACTGCCATCCGGAAACACTTTAAGCACCCGTCTAGTACGCCGAGGATCGAAGCTACGTTCAGAGCGAATCTTCAACGGCTTTCGATTTTGCCAAGCCTGATCGCACGGCTTGAGCTTGAAGATGGGGGCCTTGCAAAACAGCTTGGGGAGATTGAGAAGCTTGTGAATGGCGCCAATCGACTAACTGTAACTCAACGCTCCGAAATCCGTTGTAGTCATTGATGGCTGGACGAAAAACAATATCGAGTGGTCCTTGTATTTGAGCCAATTGCTCGACCCATTCACCTTGCCCCCAAGCCACCGCGCGGAACTTCGATTGATGCTGCTGAAAGTGAGCTGCAAAATGTCGTTCACCCGTGCCAAGATACTTAGGTGGAGCACTTAGAAAAACGCCCGTTGCACACAAAAGGGGACGTGTGTTCGCTTGCCCAAACGGCGCTAACATATCGATCTGCTCCACCATCCCTAAAGTCACTTGCACCAAAGGGGCTTCGATGTCGACGACCAATTCACCTTCCAGCGGACCTTGGCCTGTTTGAATCAAGACTTGCTCGATAAACGCTTCACGAAAAGCGGCGAGATTCGCTTCTTCAATTTTGAGACCTGCTGCTGCCGCATGACCACCACAAGTTACCAATAGCTCACGACACTCTTGCAACGCAGCATGTAAATCGATGATACCTGCCGAGCGTGCCGACCCCGTGCCAGGTTTACTTCCCACTTGATCCAAAGCGATCACAATCACCGGCTTGTGATACTTCTCAGCCAACTTACCTGCCACAATTCCAATTACGCCAGGATGCCACCCAGGTGCAGCCAACACAAACGCTGGATCATTCTCTGCGTCACACACTTCTTTGATTTGCTTCTGTGCCGCAAGATAAATGCTTCGTTCCAATGTCTCGCGCGTGCCATTGAGCTGATGTATGTAGTCCGCCAATGCTTCTGAACGAGCTTCATCTTCGGTGGACAACAATTCAATCGCTAATTGAGCTTGGCCTAATCGCCCTGCCGCATTGAGTCGCGGTGCCAGCGAAAAACCAATATCTTCGCTCGATAGCTTAGGCTTCTCCGACAATTGTGCGAGCTTCATCAGCGCCTTTAAGCCGATGAGTTTGGTCTGCTGCAACGAACGCAATCCGTGCTTCACCAAGACGCGATTTTCATCGATCAAAGGGACCACGTCGGCTACTGTACCGATCGCCGCTAACCCCATCGCATCCAATAAAAATTGCTTTAATTCAGGAGTCACACGCCGTGAACCACTATGCCGTTGACACAGAGCCCAAGCTAACTTAAAAGCGACACCCGCACCACATAAACCCGTAAATGGATAATCATAACCAGGCAGAGCAGGGTGAGTGATCGCTGCGCATTGAGGCAACTGCTCACCGAACTGATGATGATCGGTAATCAATAACTCCAAGCCAATCTCACGGCAAACTTCGGCTTCTTTCACACTCGCAATGCCGCAGTCCACTGTCACAACGACTTCTTTGCCACGTTGCTTCAGTGTTCTCAACGCTTCTGAATTAAGCCCGTAACCTTCTTCAAAGCGGTTGGGGACAAAATAGGTGACGTTTGCGTTAAGAATCTTGAGACAACGCAACAAAATTGCCGACGACGTCATGCCGTCAGCATCGTAATCACCATAGATGACTATGTTCTTCTTTTGTTGCACGGCTTCATATAAACGATCAGCAACTTGAGTGAGACCAGGTAGCGATTCGGGATCTCGCAATTGATCGAGTTTGGCTTCCAAGAATGAAGCGATATGAGTAGGATCAACCACGCCTCGAGCCAACAGAATCTTGGCAATCAATGGCGAGACATTAGCGCGCTGCGATAATTCCTCAATCCCTTTTCCGTCGTGCGGAATGATCTTCCAACGCTTTGCCATCCTGCACCATCCTTACTTTCGTCGATCCAAATCAACGCAACAACTCGATCAATGTGCTGCGGTACAAGGGCCGACAGATGTTGCCCGTATCGAGCGATCAAATGTAGATGCAAGAAGGTTTACGTCAAAGCAAGAGCAAGGTCAACCAGTTGCCTAGTCCCTTTGCTTTTTTTGCCAAGGTAGTTGTGGGCAACAGAGAATACTCAGACATAAAAAAAGACCTGCATACCATCGCATGCAGGTCTTTGAATGAACTCGATTTGTGGAAATGATCGTACGTCTGCGCGAAATAACATGGACCGCAGCAGGAATCACTTCGCGAAGAAGACTACTTCTTCTTCTCGTTATGGATTGTATGACGACGAAGGCGAGGTGAATACTTCTTGAGTTTCAACTTCTCACCACCGGTCCGGCGGCGGATGGTGTAGTTGTAATCGCCGGTTTCTTCGCAAACTAGAAAAACAACTTCTTTCTTCTTCTTCGACTTGGCCATGTTACACCAATCTCACTAACAAAACGCAAATATATGAATCTTTGTACCTATGTTTGAAAGCACTTCACCCTCGTTGAGACAAGGGCGAATTACGTAGCTTTTCAGGAAGCCCGAGATTATGTCGAGAATTGGTTAGTTCGGCTAGGTCAGCCGTGTGATCTTGAGAAAAAATCCTAATTGCAGCCCAGAAACACCACTTTCAGGGAGTGCGTTATTTAGCAATCGCTCCGGATTCACCGCCATTATCCTCAAAGGAACTACAAGCGACGACAATAAATCACCCAAAAGAAGTAGCTCCACTATCAGCAACCGTTCACTTGGCCCCTTCAATCGGGCCTTCTGGTTTGTTATTTGCCGGTTTCAGCGATGTGGGGGAATCGTATCGGAAGATTCTCAATTAACATCAGTATTACGGCGATTTCGGACCTCTTTTTATCGCCTTCCCGTCTCGACTTTTCTCCACTTGCGAACATCGATTGGGTTCCCTCGACCATGATTCCGTTAAGAAACGTCTCCTTTCGAATCAAGTTTGCTATTTTGTTCTTCACCTATGCGGTTGGTCTGATTCTTGTATTCACCATTGGATTCTATGCCCGCCTCCAGGTAAAAGTAGGTGGCCCCATTTATAAAGAGATCCGCCAGCTTCAAGACTTGAATTCTGACATCGTCCCGCCTCGCATGAATTGCTCCGAGGCCTATGTGGCTCTGTTGCAAATCAGAAACACCGATACTCAGGAATCGGCGCGAAAAATAGAACTCGCCTATCGACGATCTGTGGAGAATTTTAAGGAAGGCTACCAGAAGTATCTGGCACTTGATCTACCTGTTAAGGTTCGTGAGTCACTGCAAACTTCTCAATCGACTGGTTTAGACTTCTTTGCCACAGCCGACCGCTGGGCCGAAACATTGCGACTACCACCAGAAGAGTCAGCGGCCGTCATGGACAAACTGCGCCCCGAGCTGCAAGCTGCGTATGAAGCACATCAAGTAGAGGCCAACAAATTGATGACTCTTCTGGCAGACGAACAAACAGCCGAAGAAGAACAAGCGCGGATCGTTATCGAAAGCTGGACCACCTGGATCTTGAGTATCGGCATCGGAACATTGCTGTTAACCGCTTGGATCATTTGGCAAATTGGCTCAGCCATCATTCGCCCAACCGACAAGCTCATTACCAAGATGCGCGAAATGGCCGAAGGGGCAGGGGACCTCACCACCAGAATTGATGTGGAATCAGATGATGAAGTGGGCCAACTCGCAGCTACGATCAACACCGTGATTTCCAAGCTCCATGATCTTGTGGCCGAAGTGAAATCCTCTTCATTGGATTTGCTCACGACAACGGCTCAAATCGCCAGCACAGCTCACCAGCAAGAATCCACCGTACAGAGCTTTGGGGCTTCATCGTCAGAGATTGCTGCTGCGGTACGTCAAATATCGGCAACGAGTCAAGAGTTGCTGAGCACGATGAATAAAGTTACGACGAATGCTGAGCAAGCCACGCTGCTGGCCACGACAGGTCGCACAGGTTTGGCCGGTATGGAAAACACGATGGGTCGTTTAAGTGACGCGACCTGCTCGATCGCTTCGAAGCTCTCGGCCATTCGCGAGAAGGCGGGCGACATTAATATGGTCATCACAACGATTACCAAAGTGGCCGATCAAACGAACTTGCTTTCGATTAATGCGGCCATTGAAGCGGAGAAGGCGGGAGAATTTGGACGTGGCTTCTTGGTAGTGGCTCGTGAAATTCGCCGTCTCGCAGACCAAACAGCGGTAGCCACCCTCGATATAGAGAACTTAGTTCGCCACATGCAGTCTGCGGTTTCAGCGGGCGTAATGGAAATGGATCGCTTCAATGAAGAAGTGCGGGGTGGTGTGAATAAAGTCGCCGAGATTAATTCCCAAATGGGACAGATCATCGAAGAGGTTCAGACGTTGGGCGAGCAATTCCCGCCACTTCATGAAGGTATGCGTCAACAATCGCTGGGAGCTCGCCAGATCAACGAAGCGATGGCCACACTCACCGGCGGTGCGACACAAACGGGCAATTCATTGCGAGACCTCAATCAGGCAGCTGCCAATTTGCGGGAATCGGTCGACCGACTTCGCAATTCGGTCGTCCGTTTTACCGTTGCCGGACAAGCCTAATCCATCGACCACTGAAGCAGTTTTTCGTTGGGAGTTGAAGCGACGTGTTGTGGATCTTGGCCGAGCTTATGCAGGAATCATTAGCTATCCCGGGCACTGACGTGCTTGAGGTTGTGCCTGCCATCGCGCCATCCTCAATCGCAGGTTGCCGCTCTCCGTGGCTAGGTGTAATTTCCTACCGTGGCGACATTGTTCCCGTCATGGACTTGTGTGAACGATTTGGTATTCCACCTGTATCTTCATCGATGCGACAACGCATTTTGGTGATGCGACCTCATGATGGAATCAAGGTCGCCTTAAAAGTACCCAGCGTACGAGCCCTCACAGACGACGAAATTCGTGTCGCGCAAGAATCTCAACATTCCCTGATGATTCGACGCATAACTTGCTGCGAGATCTTCGCCGAGACCTATTATCAAATCGCCGAGTCCATGCTGAAGGGGATACAGTCATGAACTTTCAGCGATTACGAACTTTGCTCGAACGCCATTATGGTTGGGCGACTGAAGCCATCCATGATCGTGAGCTTCTCAATGCCGTTCAGGCACAAGCCCTGGCATTGTCGATGGACTTTAAGTCGCAACCAGATCGAGTTCTTTCCATAATATGCCAGGATCCGAAACAACTTGCCAAACTCGCGGAATCCCTCGCGGTTCACGAGACTTGGTTTTTCCGTGGCAGCTCGCAATTGCAACATGCAGTAGACCATTTGGTTTCAAAGCGACAACAGCTCGCTCTCAATCAAGAGCGTGTGCCGCTGCGAATCCTATCTGCACCCTGCAGTACGGGTGAAGAAGCTTATTCACTTGCCATTCTGCTGTCGCAACGCGGTTTGAACCATCGCGATGTTACGATCGACGGCGTAGACCAAAGTGAACTTGCCATCCAACGAGCTAGACAGGGACTTTACAACCAAAACTCGTTCCGCGAGACAGGCTGGGAGCAACCTCACATGGTGGCAGGGATTCACTCCAGCCACAACCTATGGCAAGTCGATAGCTCGATCGCATCCATGGTTCGCTTGGAAGTCGGCAATCTTTTGGAAATGCCGGCACCTCTGCTCCCGTACGACTGCATCTTCTGTCGCAATTTACTTATCTATCTCTCGCAACCTAAACGAGCCGAGTTGCTCAAACGACTCGCGCAATGGCTAACGCCTCAAGGCCGCATTTATGTGAGCGCGGTCGAGGCACCTATTGCGCACGAAGCGGGCCTGACTGCCATAGCGCCTCTGGAGCTACAAGTATTTAGCAAAAGCGTAACTCCCGCGATGATATCGGAACCTCATCCGCCCGCAGTTCGAACTAAACCGCGCGCCCCATCTACGCTCACCAATTCGCGCTCGAATTTACATACTTCGGCGCCTAGCTCCTCCGTTGCGATTGCAGATCCCGTGTCGACGCGTGAACCGGCTGCCGAATTAACCCGAGCCGAGCAAGCTGCCGATGCGGGGCGTTTTTCAGAAGCGGAAAAGATCCTCGCGGCTTTACCACCCAACGAACGCTTTACGGCCGCTGCCCAATTTTTGCGCGGTGTGATCGCACAAGCCCAAGGCAAACTTGACGAAGCTCAATATGCTTGGGAACAAGCGGTTTATTTAGATCCTCAACATGGACCTGCTCTACAGCGGTTGTGGCTTTCGGCAACTTCGCGAGGTGACAGTCGTTTGGCCGAACAATATCGACGCCGTTGGCTCAAGCGGAGAGTAGAAACATGAGCCCTACGGAATCGGCAACCGAAAAACTATCGCTACCATGTTGGCAAGAGATTGGGATTTATGGCGACCGGTCTTGTGAGCAACTGAACAAGTACCTTCATTGTCGCGATTGTCCCGTTTACCAAAAAGCTGGTTGGAAATTACTCGACCACCAAGCGCCCGCTGGTTACTTGACCGAATGGACCGAACGCTTGGAGCAACCGCAAGATCCAGGTCTGAGTTGTGGTCGACCTATGATCTTGTTGCGTGTGGGTCATGAATGGTTGGTGCTGGGCGTACAACCCATCAGTGAGATCACCAACGTCCGTCCCATTCACACGATACCCCATCGAAGCAACCAAGTTTTGTTGGGCTTAGCCAACATACGTGGCGAACTCCCTTTGTGTATCGCCATGCATCGATTGCTGCATGCAACCGATCCCGAAAGCGAACAGAAAATTGCCCGTATCACGCGGCTGATCACTGAAGAAAAACCTGAAGAAAGTTCTGCCTTAGGACGATTTCTAGTGGTTCGACTTCATAATGGCATTTGGGCACTCTGGGTCGACGAGGTCCATGCCGTGATTCGAATCGAAACGGAAAAGATAGAACCCATTCCCACCACTCTAAAACGCAATACACAGTCCATTCTCTCCGGCGTTTATTCTTTGGACGGGAAATCGATTGGCATCATCGATGAAGACAAGTTAGCTCATCAGTTGGCAAAGGTCTTAACCTGATGAGTTATACATCATCCCCCAACCCCATCTTACAACTCTTCCGCTCGGAAATACGTGGTGCATTAGGCCTTCTTCGCACCCTAAATACACTGGGGTTTGCCCAAGGTGTCGCCATCGCGCAGACAGCCAGCAAAGACATGCTTGGTGCGTCGCGACTCGCGCAAGTTGAGCTCGCTGAACGGCTTTGCGACCGCCTACTCGAACAACTCGAGACCCTTCCAGAATCGCAATGGACTCAGTTCTTATCTGACGTCGTTGCGGCCATTCAAACATTGAATGGATTTATTGAGTGCGATGATCCTCAACTCCTTAATCCCAGCGAAGAATGGCGTCTTCGCTTTGGCGGGTTGCATAGCGAGAAGATTGATTCATCGAAGATAAATGCAGCGGATAAGCCAAGCACTTCGATCGCGCCGCCAACTGTTGATAAAACAAATTCCCCCTCGCATGCTGTAGACGCTGCGTTGCCCGTCGTGCAACATGCGGCACAATCCGCAAGTGTTCCCGATCGTGCGATCGATCCAAGCCTACTGAATCTGTTCCTTGAAGAAGCTCGCGAACATACTTCCAATCTCAGCCAAGGTTTGGTCGCACTAGAACAATCGTCGGCAACGTCACAATCGATTGAACCTTTGATGCGGGCCGCGCACTCATTGAAGGGAGCCGCTCGTGTTGTTGGACTCGATTATTGCGTCGATGTTGCCCATCAAGCGGAAGAGGTCTTGGTTCGCGCTCAACATGGAAAATTGCATCTGGATCAGCGGGCAATTGATGTACTTCTCTCCGCCTCCGATTATTTGGCGGGGGCAGCGGATTCGTTGATCCACGACGCGGCCGCCTGGCAGATTGCACATGAATTGAAACGCGCGGAGATCTTAACCCATCTGCATGCGGTCTTGAAAGGTGAAACCCCAGCGGCAGTAGCCGTTCCTACCTCATCTTTGCCAGAGGTGGAATCCAAACCGATTATCTCCGAAACGGCCGTCGACAAAGCAATGACAACGGCTGCAGTCATTGCGGTCGAAGCCCCCAAGCCGGATCCGCTCAAAGTTAACGATGACAGCAGTTCGGTGGTACGTGTTAGTGCCAAGAGTTTATCGCGCTTAATGAACTTGGCGGGCGAATCCTTGGTAGAAGCGCGTTGGTTACAACCTTTCGCGAATTCGTTACAAGCCTTGAAACGTCGCCAAGATCAAGTTACCTTGGCTCTTGAAGATTTGCAGCAACACTTAGGAGATGCCAATCCAACCGTTTGGAATCAACTCCAAGAGGCAAAACGCGATTTAGCAGAATGCCGGCGCATGTTGGCCGATCGCATCGGCGAATTCGAAGAGCATGCACGCCAAAGCGACAATCTCAATAGCCGTCTGTACGACGAAGTGATCGCCAGCCGGATGCGTCCCTTCGGCGATTTGGCCAAAGGTTTACCGCGACTCGTTCGAGATACGGCGCGTCGCCTCGACAAACAAGTTCAGATAGAAGTTCATGGGGATCAAACGCCTGTTGACCGCGACATTTTGGAGCGACTCGAAGCCCCATTGCAACATTTGCTCCGCAATGCGATCGACCACGGCTTTGAATCGACTGAAGAGCGTATAGCAGCTGGTAAGTCACCTGTTGGCAAATTAAAAGTGGAAGCACATCATCATTCGGGAATGCTCTATTTGCGAGTGAGCGATGATGGACGTGGGATATCCACCGAGAGACTTCGCCGCAAGATCGTCGATAAAGGGCTCACCAGCGCCGAGATGGCTGAGCAATTGAGCGAAGCCGAATTGCTTGACTTTATCTTCTTGCCTGGCTTTTCGATGGCCGACAAGCTGACCGAAGTCTCAGGTCGCGGAGTGGGGCTCGATATAGTCCATCATTTAGTGCAGTCGGTTGGTGGGGCAGCCCGCGTTCAAACCAAGATCGGTGAAGGGACCACGTTCTCACTGCAACTCCCCATCACCTTATCTGTCCTGCGCGCCGTATTGGTGACCATCAATGGCGAGCCGTATGCGTTTCCGCACAATCGCACGGAGCGTCTACTTCGACTTCCGTTTAGCGAAGTCAAATCGCTAGAGGGACGCCAGTTTTTTGTTGACAATGGAAATAACGTTGGTCTGGTCAAAGCCCAACAGTTGCTCGAGTTATCAACACCATCGAGTCAATCTCAACCTCATGCGAACCATTCCGATCAACCCACGGACATTCCCGTGGTACTGGTAAAGGGAGAAGAGAAATCGTTTGGCATTACGGTTGATGCCTTCAAGGGTGAGCTCGACTTGGTCGTACGTCCGTTAGATCCTCGACTTGGGCGCATTCCAAACCTCAGCGCTTCGGCAATCTTGGATAATGGAAATCCTGTATTGATCCTCGATGTGGAAGATCTGCTGCGTTCCATCGACCAAATCTTAGCACAGGGTAAACTTCAGCGATCGGTTCACCTGAGCCGAAACCTGGTAACCGACACTCGCAAGAAAATCTTGGTGGTCGATGACTCGGTAACCGTTCGCGAATTGCAAAGGCAATTGCTCTCTCAACGCGGATATATGGTCGATGTCGCCGTTGATGGTCTGGATGGACTTGAAATGGCACGAATCGGTCGTTATGAATTGATTGTTAGCGATATCGACATGCCGCGAATGAACGGCTTGGAAATGATTCGCGTACTTCGCAATGAACTTCGGACCGAATCGGTACCAATCATCGTGGTTTCCTACAAAGGCCGCGATGAAGATCGGCAAAAAGGAATGCAGGTGGGTGCCAACTATTATTTGACCAAGAGCAGTTTCCAAGACGACAGCTATCTCGACGCCGTACACGATTTGATCGGAGATCCGTGATGCGTGTGGCGATTGTGAATGATCTCAAGATAGCCACTGAGACATTGCGTCGAGCTGTTACGAGCGATCCTCAACACACTATTGCTTGGACGGCCATCGATGGGGCGGAGGCGGTTCGCAAGTACAAGTCCGATCGACCTGATCTCATTCTGATGGACCTTATCATGCCAGGTATGGATGGGGCCCAAGCGACCAAAGAGATCATGCAGCATTCACCGTGCCCCATTCTTGTTGTTACGGCAACAGTCTCTGGAAATTACTCGCTTGTCTATGATGCCTTGGGATTCGGAGCGTACGACGCTGTCAATACGCCGATGCTCAAACCCGATGGCAGCGTTGAGGGAAGCAAAGAGCTCTTGAGCAAAATCAATCGCGTCAAATGCTCGTTGGCGGAACGCACATCTACTTCAACCACCACGAATTCTCCGACCACCCGCACAAGTTCTCCTGGTCCGAACCTTAATTATGTTCTACTGGGTGCGAGTACGGGTGGCCCGCAAGCTCTATTAACTATTCTCCAACAGATGGGAACATTGCCCCAAACGTCCGTATGGCTCGCTCAACATATCGGCAATGAATTCGCGACGGGGCTTTCGGAGTGGCTATCACAACGTGTGGGAACTCAGGTTCGCATTGCTAAAGCCAACGATTCAATCGAACAAGCAGGAATCTTTTTACTTCCCAGCGAGCCGCTACTGGTGGTCGGTCACGATCGTCGCTTGCAAACCACACGCGTGGCGACAAACCTTATCCATACACCAGACATCAATCATTTCTTTTCGAGTATCGCGAGCTGCGGATTACGCCCCGGCGTCGCAGCCTTATTGACCGGCATGGGGAGCGATGGAGCACAAGGCTTGCTAGAACTTCGACAATGCGGTTGGCACACTCTCGCACAGGATCAAGCCACGTCAACCGTTTATGGTATGCCTCAAGTCGCCAAACAAATCGGTGCCGCCCACCAAGTGCTGCCCTTAAACCTTATCGGCTCAACGATTCGATCCTCCATCCAAAACGTACGAGCCTAAAGTGGGGAGAGATAGAGCATGACAAATATGAAGTTGCCCACCAGAGTCAGCGAACATGGCATTAAAGTTTTGTTGATCGATGACCAAGCCACAATTGGACATTCGGTTCGGCTTATGTTGCAACCTGAGACCGACATCGAGTTTCAATTTTGCAACAATCCTTTGGATGCTCTCGAAGTAGCCAGGTCTTTTGAGCCTACCGTGATCCTTCAAGATTTGGTCATGCCTCAAGTCGACGGATTGATGTTGGTGAAATTTTTTCGGGCTGCACCATGGACCAAAGATGTTCCTCTGATTGTGCTTTCGTCGAAAGAAGAACCCGTCACCAAAGCGGAAGCTTTCGCGCGCGGCGCTAACGATTATTTGGTGAAGCTACCCGACCGGTTGGAGTTGATTGCCCGTATTCGCTATCACTCCAAAGGGTATATCAATTTACTGGAACGCAATGAAGCGTATCAGCAATTAGCGGCTAGCCAAAAACACTTGGCAGACGAAATTGACGCCGCCTCGAAATATGTGCAATCCCTACTCCCCGCGCCGACAGAAGAGCCGGTCCGCTTGGAATGGCACTTCTTGCCTTGCGCTGAATTGGGGGGCGATTCATTCGGCTATCATTGGCTCGACGACGATCATCTCGGCATCTATGTGCTCGATGTGACTGGGCATGGACTAGGATCGGCTTTGTTATCGATCAGTGTGATGAATGTTATGCGAGCCAAGTCGTTGCCCAACACCAATTTTCTTGTCCCAGGTGAGGTAATCGGCGGACTGAATGAAGCCTTTCCGATGGATAACCATGGGGGCAAATGTTTTACGATTTGGTATGGTGTCTACAATCGCCAAACGCGGGTCTTAAAGTATGCCGGTGGTGGCCATCCTTCCGCTCTGTTGTACCAAACTCCCGGTAGCACACAGCCCGAACAGCTTGAGTCAACTGGTCCGATGATGGGTATGATTTCTTGGCCCATGTTCGATACGCTGGAAACAGTAGTGCAACCCGGTGCACGGCTTTATGTTTACAGCGATGGTGTGCACGAAATCCATAAGGCAGATGGCGGTGAATGGCGTTTCGATGAATTCGTCGAGTTTTTATCGCAAGCGCAACAACAAGACGTTCCACCCGGCGAACTGCTTTTGAAGCATGTGCGAGAATTGAGCGGTAAACAAATTCTTGACGATGATTATTCCATCGTCGAAGCTCGGTTCTAGACCTACCCCTGGAAGGGTTTTGGACGGCTGGGTCGTTTAGCCCGTGTGCCGTAGGCTAGGCGTACTTCCGTTTGATGCTAAGGCGCGTTGGACCAATGCGTGTCAAGGCGGATTTGACTCATCTTGCTCTCCTCAAGTCTCGTACCTCACCCCTCTAGCCTTTAATGCCGCAACAATCGACCGAGAAAAAATAAACCGCGAAAAACACGAAAATCGCGAAACAGGAAAGAGTTCGCATTGGACCAGTACGCCTACATGGGGCGGCGAAGAAATGGCTTTATGCCGTTTCTTCGCAAGTTATGGTGAGGCTAGTTTCGAACATCGCCACCGAAATACCAGCGCGACGTTCTGGGCGGCGAGCGTTTGACTTCTTTTCGACACCGGCTGACCGAGCCGCAATGAGTTGAACCAACATCCAAAGTCGCTATGACACGTACAGTTGTACTTGTCGAACATAGAATAATTTTAGTGCCGATTGTGGCCAACGGTGCGCGCGATTATGTCTCGCTGTGATCAATGGGTAGCCATCAAGTCGCGGTCCCACTGGCGTGAAGCCA
>Ga0209174_10000908_pt1 | contig 21567 bp, 17 predicted proteins | sample JI91814BDNA_FD_187505 | JGI IMG/M metagenome (GOLD analysis project Ga0209174, IMG submission 187505) | Wastewater effluent complex algal communities from Wisconsin, to seasonally profile nutrient transformation and Carbon sequestration -... | ecosystem: Engineered > WWTP > Effluent > Algae...
CTGCTGGGTGACCGGGGTGATCCGGTCGACCATGCAATTGGGGAAGGGAATGTTGGCCCCCATCCACTCCGCGAGCTCGGCATCCTTCATGGCCGCGAACGCCAGGATCATCTTCTTGGCGACGTCGCCGTTGCCGGGGAGGTTGTCGCAGGACATAACCGTGAACGGCGCGGTGCCGGCCTCCCGGCGCATCCGGGCGGCCTCGGTGATGAAGCCGAAGACGCTCTGCGGCAGACCCGAGCCGGCCAAGTCGGCCTCCAGGGCGGCGCCCTTGGGGTCGAACTCCCCGGTGACCTGGTTGACGTGATAGCCGCCCTCGGTGACCGTGAGCGAGACGATCCGGGTGGCGGGGTCCGCCAACCGGTCGAGCACCGCCTGCGGGTCGCCCGGGGCGAAGAGGTAGCCGATCATCGACCCGATGACCTGCGCATCGCGCGACCCGTCGGGGTGCTTGACCACGAGCGTGTAAAGGCAATCTTGCGCCTTCATCGCATCGCGCATCCGCGCATCGCCGGGCATCGTCCCGACCCCGACGATGCCGAAGTCGTGATCGTGACCGGCGTTCATCGACCGCTCGAGATACATCGCCTGGTGGGCGCGGAAGAAGCCGCCGACGCCGAAGTGGACCATGCCGGGGGTGACGCCGGCACGGTCATACGCCGGCACGGCCACCTCGGCGGGAAGCCCGCCGAGAGTGGCCGTGCTCAGTGCGATGGGAGCACCCATTAGCGAACCGCACCCATCGAGAGACCCTGGACCAGCTTGTCCTGCGCCGCGAACCCGGCAACGAGCACCGGCAGCGACACGACGAGCGAGGCCGCACACACCTTGGCCAAGAACAGGCCCTGGCTGGTGACGAAACCGGTGAGGTACACCGGGGCCGTCTGCGAGACCGTGCCCGTGAGGACTCGGGCGAAGAGCAACTCGTTCCAGCTGAAGATGAAGCAGATCAGCGCGGCGGACGCCAGACCCGGCATGACAACCGGGGCAACGACCTTGCGCAGCATCAGGATCAGCCCGGCCCCGTCCACCTCGGCGGCCTCGAGCATTTCGCTCGGGACCTCCGCGAGGAAGGAGCGCAACATCCAGATCGCGATCGGCAGGTTCATCACCGTGTAGAAGAGGATGAGCAGCCAGATGGTGTCCAGCATCCCGACCTTCTGCGCGAACAGGTAGATCGGCAGCAGGCCGGCGACCACGGGCAGGAACTTGGTCGACAGGAGGAAGAACAGCACGTCGTTCCACCGCTTGACCGGCCGGATGGACAGCGCGTATGCCGCGGGGAACGCCAGCACGAGCACCAGCAGCGTCGAGACGACGCTGGCCATGACGGAATTGATCAGCGACGGCCACGGCCCGCTCTCGAAGAAGCTGCGATAACCGGCCAGGGTCAGTGGCGCGGTGAACGAGGGCGGATTGGTCGCCGCATCGGCCTCGGAGTGGAAGCTCGTGAGAACCATCCACAACACGGGGAAGACGAAGAGCAAGCCCACGACCCACGCCAGGATCGTCAGCAGAATCCCGCCGCGATTGGGCTGCTTGAAGTTGACCTGCTGGCCGTTGGCCAGTGTCGCCGTCTTGGTGCTCATCGCTTCTCCTCCCGGAAGATGCTGAAGACCGTTCGCAGCGCGATGGTCGAGACGATATTGGTCAGGATGACCACGATGACGCCGGCTGCCGAGGCAAGCCCGTAGTCATGCGCGGTGTAGAAGGTCTGATAGATGTAGTAAGGCAGGTTCGCCGTACCCAGACCACCACCGGTGATCGTGAACACGTGGTCGAAGTTCTGCACCACATAGATCGACCCGAGCAGTCCCGCGAGCTCAATATAGGTCCGCAGGTGCGGCAGCGTCATGGGAGCCGGACGCTTCTGGACACCGGCGTTGTTCGGGTCAGCACCTTCGATGGCCGCCTTGGTGGCCTCGGCGAACGCACCGGCCTCCTTCAGGTAGTCGGCGTTGGTGTAGGTCGACGAACGCTTGCCGGCGGGAACGCGGCTCCAGCCGAGCTGCTTGCCGACCAGCTCTTCATACTCCTTCGAGGACGCCCACGCGATGAACTTCCAGGCGTTGTCCTGGTACTTCGAGGCCTTCTGGACCGCCCAAGCCCAGGTGTAGAGCCAGCCGGAGCTGGCGGTCTTGTTGACCGGCGCCGCGGCGTAGCCGAACTTGCCCTTGTTGGGGCTGTCGGCCGACTCCAGCGAGCCCGCAGCGGAGGTGGCGTCGTACCACAAGGCCGTCTTGCCCTGCATGGTGTTGTTGGGGCACTCGGTGAAGCCCGCCTGCGGGGCGCCCGCCTCGCCGTGCTCCTTGACAGGTTCACGTAGAAGTTGACGGCTTCCTTGAACTCCGGCGCGTTGACGCCCGGGGTCCAGTCTTCGTTGAACCACGTGCCACCGAAGGTGTTGACCACGGTGGTGAGCGGGGCGAAGATCTGGCCCCAGCCCGGCATACCGCGAAGACAGATGCCCTTGGTGGTGCCGTCGTCAAGCTTGGCGGCGAGGTCGGCGACCTCAGCTCAGCTCGGCTTGTCGGGCACTGTGAGCCCCTTGGCCTCGACGAGGTCCTTGCGGTACATCAGGAAGGACGACTCGCCATAGAACGGCTCACCGTAGATCTTGCCCTCATAGGAGAGGGAGTCCGTCATCGACTTCATGATGTCGCCCTGGTTGAACGCCGAGTCGCCACTGGCCTTCTCGGTCAGGTCGGCGACCCAGCCGTTCTTGGCGTAGATCGGAATCTCGAAGTTCGAGAGGGAGGCCACGTCATACTGACCGGCCTGCGCGGAGAATTCCTGCGAAATCTTGTCGCGGACGTCGTTCTCGGGGAGAACGGTGTAGTGGACCTTGATGCCGGTCGCCTTGGTGAAGTTGTCGGCCGTGAGCTTCTGGAGGTCAACCATCTGGGGGTTGTTCACCATCAGGACGTTGACCGCCCCGCCACTGCCGCTGCTCGCGTTACCGCCGCCCCCGCCGCCTCCGGCCCCGGAGCAGCCGGCCAGAGCCGTTGCGACCATCGCCGTGGCGCTGGTGAGCACCCAACCACTTCTTCGAAGCGATGCGTCCTCCTCGTTGAGTGGCCATCCCCCAGCGGGATGGCCTTGTGCTGCTCATTTGAGCAGACTGGCGCACATATGAGTAAAGTGTGGTCCGCATAACTTGTCAACTGTTAAGACGGATGGTGGGCGGAGGTGTCGCGGCGATGGAGCTGGGACCGTCGGAGCTGGTGATGGCGGCTGCCGTCGCGCGGCGCTATTACCTGGCCGGCGAATCCAAGGTGGAGATCGCCGCAGCCTTGGGCATCAGCCGGTTCAAAGTGGCTCGGATTCTGGAGTCGGCTCGCGAAAATGGGTTGGTGCGCATAGAGATTGGTCAACAAGGGCCGATTGATCCGGATCTCTCCGCGCAACTTCAACAGCGATTCAGCCTCCACCACTGCGTCGTCGTCGTCGCACAGGACGAGCACTCCGCGCGCCACCTCGTCGGGGCCGCGGCGGCAGAACTTCTTGCCGAAATCGTTACCCGAGACGACGTCCTGGGGCTCCCCTGGGCCCGCGCCGTGTCAGAGATGATCGCCGCCCTGCCGACCCTCCCCCCGATCCCGGTCATTCAACTGAGCGGGTCGCTGGTGATCCCCGGGGAGACGAGCCCGGTCGACCTCGTGCGCCGCGCGGCCCGACTCTCCGGCGGCGAGAGTCACGTGTTCTATGCCCCGCTCCTGCTCGACGACGCCGAGTCCGCGCTCGCCCTACGCCGACAGCCGAGCGTCGCCGAGGCGATGGAGCAGATTTCGCGGGTCACCCTCGCCGTGGTCGGCATCGGCGGGTGGGTCCCACGCACTTCGACCATCTGGAATGCCGCATCCGATGAGGATCGCGAGGCGATCTCGAATCTTGGCGTCATCGGCGAAGTCGCCGGGGTCTTTTACAACGCCGCCGGCCAGCCGGTGGCCACTCCCCTGGACGAGCGGCTCCTGACCATCACGGCGGAGCAGATGCGCGGCATACCCGAGGTCATCGGGGTGGCGTATGGCGCGGCCAAGGCCGAGACGATCCGCGCGAGTGTCCTCGGTGGCCTGGTCGATTCCCTCGTCGTCGACAGTGAGGTAGCCCGCCGCATGCTCCAGGGGTGAGGGGGTTTGGTGTGGGTCAGCCGATCACCTCGCCGGTCATCGGGTCGATCACCCCGATCAGTTCCTCGGGCGCGGCCGGGAGGATCAGGCCCGGACCGTTGTTGCGATTGGAACTCACCCCACGACCGACGGGGTAGGCCGCGAAGCGGCCCGGCGCGGCATACGACAAGAGATCCGCGACCCCCTCGGGATCGGTCAGGGACGGATCGAGCCACCGCTCCCAGTCCCCCGGCTCCAGGACGAGCGGCTGCCGGTCGTGAATCCGGTCCAATCCGGGCTCGGCGTCCGTTGTGATGATTGTGAACGAGACCACCCACGCGGCCGGGTCGTCCGCCGCCGACGACTTGTCTCGCCAGAACTCGTAGAGGCCCGCCATGGCCAAGGTCGCCCCGTCGCCGCGGTGAATGAAGAACGGCTGCTTGCGGGGTTTGCCCTTGGCGTCCACGGCGGTCGGCGACGCCTGCCACTCATACCAGCCCTGGGCTGGAACCAGGGCGCGCCGAGCAGCCAACGCCCGGGCGAAGGCCGGTTTGTCCGCGACAGTGTCGGCGCGCGCATTGATCATCCGGGCGCCGACGGTCGGGTCCTTGGCCCACGAGGGCACCAGCCCCCACGTGAGCAGCCGGAGTTGGCGGCGCTCCTGCCCCGTTTCCTTGTCCGACCGCGTGAGCACCACCGGCGCTTGCTTCGTGGGCGCCATATTCCAGTCCGGAACTCCGGGCGGAGGGTCTTGCGGATTCTTCAGCACGGACTTGGTCGGTTCGTCATGGCGATCCACGTCGATGTCGAATTCCTCGACCAACTCGCTAAGGTCGCCGCTCGCGGCATACCGTCCACACACGGGTATCCCCTCTCTGGTTAACGTCGCACGGGCGTGCCCAGCGATTACGGTAGAAGCACTTGTCGCCGACAGAAGGAATGCACTCCAATGAGCTTGGTCCGCAAGATCGCTCGGCCTATGTTGGCCGCCATCTTTGTCGTGGGCGGGCTGGACGCCCTGCGCCACCCCGGCGGACGGGTCCGCAAGGCCGAGCCCTTGGTCCGCTCGCTGGCGGCTCCCCTGGGTCTGCCGGATGACCCCGAGTTGCTGGTGCGCGCCAATGGTGCGGCGATGGTTGCTGGGGGTGCCCTCCTGGCCACCGGGCGGGTGCCGCGGTTGAGTGCGCTGGGTTTGGCGGCCGCGATGGTGCCGACGACCGTAGCCGGGCATCCGTTCTGGGAGGACACCGAGCCCGCCACCCGCGCCAACAACAAGGCGCATTTCCTGAAGAACGTCGGGCTGATCGGCGGCCTCCTGCTGGCCGCTGTCGACACCGAGGGCAAGCCCGGGTTGGCCTATCGCGCCCGCATGATCGGCGATAGCGCTCAGCGCAGAGCCGTCTCGGCACGCAAAGACGCTCGGTATGCCGCGCGCACCGCCAAACGGGAAGCCCGGCTCAAGGTGGCCCAAGCCCACGATGCCCTCCGCTGATCCGGCCGACTGGGCCGCACCCACGTCCGTTGGACCGGTCGACGCCACCGTCGTCCTGCCGGGCAGCAAGTCCCTGACGAACCGCTATCTGGTCATTGCGGCCCTGGCGCAGGACCCGTCGCGGCTGCGGCGGCCGTTGCGGTCGCGCGACACCGAGCTCATGGCCGGCGCCCTGCGGACCTTGGGGGTCCGCGTCGATGACCTCGACGGCGATGACTGGCTGATCACCCCGTCCGCCTTCGTCGGAGGCGGCACCGTCGACTGCGGACTGGCCGGCAATGTGATGCGCTTCGTCCCCCCGATTGCGGGCTTGGCCCGCGGGCCCGTCCGCTTCGACGGTGACGAGCACGCCCGGGTCCGGCCGATGGCGCCGATCCTGGACGCACTGCGGGCTCTCGGCGTCACGATCGAGGAGGGTGCCAGCAGTTTGCCATTCCGCGTAGCCGGCGTCGGTCGCGTTCGGGGCGGCGACGTCACCATCGACGCCTCCGCCTCGTCACAATTCGTCTCGGGGCTGCTGCTCGCCGGGGCGCGCTACGACGAAGGCGTCACGGTCCTCCACGACGGCAAGACCCTCCCGAGCTTGCCGCACATCGAGATGACCGTTGAGACCCTGCGTGATGCCGGCGTCATCGTGGACGATTCCCAGGTGCACACGTGGCGCGTCGAGCCGGGCGAGGTGGGGGCGCTCGATGTGGTGGTCGAACCCGATCTCTCCAACTCCGCACAGTTCTTGGCCGCCGCCCTGGTCACCGGTGGGCGCATCCACGTCCCGGGATGGCCGCAGTGGACCACCCAGGGGGGCGACGCAATGCGCGACATCCTGGACATCATGGGTGCCGACGTGCACCTCGACCGCACTGGTCTCACCGTGACCGGGACCGGTTCTATCAACGGACTCGACATCGACCTGTCCGGGTCCAGCGAGTTGACCCCGGTGGTTGCAGCGCTGTGCGCGCTGGCCGACGGGCCCAGCATCATCCGCGGGGTGGCGCACATCCGCGGCCACGAGACGGACCGGATCGCCGCCCTCGCCCGTGAACTCAATGGCCTCGGCAGTGACGTCACCGAGACCGAGGACGGGCTCCGGATCCGCCCCCGCCCGTTGCGCGGCGGCCGTTTCCACACGTATGCCGATCACCGCATGGTCATGGCCGGTGCGGTCCTCGGGCTCGCCGTGCCGGGCGTGCTGGTCGAGAACCCCGCCACCGTCGCCAAGACGTTGCCGACCTTCACCCGCCTCTGGTCCGACATGCTCGCCGGCAGTCATCGGTGAGTCGCCGCGATCTCGACGAGGACGACGTCCGCGTCCGGCCGAACCGGCGCGGCTCGCGACCACGATCGAAGGACCGTCCCCGGCACGAGAGCGCCGTTATTGCCGTGGTGACCGCCGTGGACCGGGGCCGCTACACCACGCTGATCGAGCCTGACGGGGGCGAGTCGACGCTGGTCATGGCGATGAAGGCGCGGGAACTCGCCCGCAAGGGCGTGGTGGTGGGCGATCACGTCGCGCTGGTCGGCGACACATCAGGCGATCCCAACGCGTTGGCCCGCATCGTGCGGATCGAGCCGCGCCGCAGCGTGCTGCGGCGCACGGCGGATGACACCGATCCCGTCGAGCGGGTCATCGTGGCGAACGCCGACCAACTCGTCATCGTGACCGCCCTGGTCGACCCCGAGCCCCGGCCGCGGCTGATCGACCGGTGTCTGGTCGCGGCATACGACGCCGGCATGGATCCTGTGCTCGTGCTGACGAAGTCAGATCTCACCGACCCGGCCGATTTCCTGAGCCAGTATGCGCCGCTCGATGTCCCGTGCGTGGTCACAAGTAGCCACGGCGCGGACGGGGACTTCGCCGGTCTTGGGGAGCTTCGCGACCGGCTGACGGATCGCACCAGCGTGCTTGTCGGCCATTCCGGCGTCGGCAAGTCCACCTTGGTGAACGCCCTTGTGCCGGAAGCCGACCGGGCGACCGGGCGAGTGAACGCCGTGACGGGACGGGGGCGGCATACGTCCACCTCGGCGGTGGCACTGGCGCTGCCCGGCGGGGGGTGGGTGGTCGACACCCCCGGAATCCGGTCGTTCGGGCTGGCTCACGTTGACCCCGACCGGATCATCCACAACTTCCCCGACCTGGAGCCCGGGACGCAGGACTGCCCGCGCGGCTGCACCCACGACGAGCAGGAGTGCGGCCTCGACGGCTTTGTGTCTGCGGGCGGGGCGGGACCGGCCGGTCCGTCGCGATTGGAGAGCCTGCGTCGCCTGCTGCGGGCACGCAACCCGCAGCAGGGCGACTGACCCAGATGATCCGGCCGGTGGCGGGGCCTTAGGCCCGGGGGTAGTCCTCGGGGCGGGTGTGCTCGGCATACTCATCCACCTCGCGGTCGATGGACTCGGTCCGGGCCGGCCCAACACCTTCTCCCACCCAGTCCTGGATGGTCTCCGGCGCCGGAGCCCCAGTGCGGTCTTGGATATCGGAGTGGTCGGCCGTGCCCTTGTCGAAGAGCAATCCGCTGTTGTCGGCCACCGAGGTGTCTACGATCGCCCGCGGCTCGGCGAAGTGGCAGGCGGAGAGGTGACCGCCGGAGCCATCCGGACGCATCTCCAGGACCGGGATCTCGGTCTTGCAGCGCTCCTGCGCTTTCCAGCACCGGGTGTGGAAGCGACAGCCCTTGGGCGGGTTCGCCGGGGAGGGCACGTCGCCGGTGAGGACGATCTGCTCGCGCTTGCCGCGCAAAGTCGGGTCCGGCACGGGGACGGCCGACAACAAGGCCTGGGTGTATGGGTGTGTGGGCCGGTCGTACACCTCGTCCTCGGTTCCCAGTTCCGCCATCTTGCCGAGGTACATCACGCCGACGCGGTCGGAGATGTGCCGCACGACGGAGAGGTCGTGCGCGATGAAGACATAGGAGAGCCCCAACTCGTTCTGGAGCTTCTCCATCAGGTTGACGACCTGGGCCTGCACTGACACATCGAGTGCGGAGACCGGCTCGTCACAGATCAGCACTTTCGGCTTGAGCGCGATGCCGCGGGCGATGCCGATGCGCTGACGCTGGCCGCCGGAGAACTGGTGCGGGAAGCGGTTGATGTGCTCAGGGTTGAGGCCGACCTTCTCCAAGAGTTCCTGCACGGCCTTGCGGCGGCCGCCCTTGGGGACGACGTCGGAGTGGATCTCAAAGGGCTCCCCGATGATGTCGCCGACCGTCTTGCGCGGGTTGAGCGAGGTGTAGGGGTCCTGAAAGACGATCTGGATGTCGCGGCGCATCTTGCGCATTTCGGACGACGATTGGTCGTGCATCCGTTTGCCCATGAACTCGACGGTGCCGGAGGTCGGCTCCTCCAAGCGCATGAGCAGACGACCGAGAGTCGACTTGCCACAGCCGGACTCGCCGACGATGCCGAGCGTCTCTCCGGCATAGAGGTCAAAGCTCACGCCGTCGACGGCCTTGACCTGGCCGACCGTGCGCTGCAGGATGCCGCCCTTGATCGGGTAGTACTTGACCAGGTCGGTGGCCTTGAGAATCACCTCAGGCATTGAGGACCTCCTCGCTGAAGTGGCAGGCGGCCTTGCGGTGGGGACCCACCTCGACCAACTCGGGCCGGTCGCGGCGGCAGATGTCCTGCGCCATCGTGCAGCGCGGGTTGAACGCGCAGCCCGGCGGGATGTGCATGAGGTTCGGCGGCAGGCCGCCGATGGCCGAGAGTTCCTGCCCCTTGAGGTCAAGACGCGGAATCGAGTCGAGCAGACCCTTGGTGTAGGGGTGTGCCGGCTTGGCATAGATGTCCCGAACGTCGGCCTGCTCGACGATCCGTCCGGCATACATGACGGCGATGCGGTCGGCAACGTCGGCCACGACCCCGAGGTCGTGCGTGATCAGAATGAGGCCCATGTGCCGTTCCTGCTGCAACTCCTGCAGCAGCGACATGATCTGGGCCTGCACGGTGACGTCGAGCGCGGTCGTCGGCTCGTCGGCAATCAGCACCGCCGGATCGAGCGAGATTGCCATCGCGATCATGATGCGCTGGCGCATGCCCCCGGAGAACTGGTGCGGATAGGCCTTGACGCGCTGCTTGGCCGCCGGGATGGACACGCGTTCCATCAGGCGCACGGCCTGAGCGTAGGCATCCGACTTGTTCATGCCGCGGTGTTCGCGGAACATTTCGGCGATTTGCCAGCCGACCGGGAAGGTCGGGTTCAGCGAGCTCAAGGCGTCCTGGAAGATCATCGAGATCTCCGGGCCGCGCGTCTTGCGTCGCCGATCCTCGGGCATCGTCAACAGGTCGTGGCCGCAGTACTTGACGGAACCCTGGGGGATCTTGGCGGGCGGCATGTCGAGAATGCCCATGATCGCCTGCGCCGTCACCGACTTGCCGGAGCCCGACTCGCCAAGAATGGCGAGACACTCCCCCTGCCGGACGGAGAAATTGACGCCGTTGATGGCCTTGGCAACCCCATAGCGAGTGTGAAACTCGACGTGCAGGTCCTCGACCTCCAGCAGGAGCCCGTCCTGGGGTTGATATTCCGAGGTGTGCGCCGTCGGCGCCGTTGCCGTTGCCATCAGCGGCCTTTCGGGTCGAAGGCGTCGCGCACCGCATCGCCGAGCATGATGAAGGCGAGCACGGCGAGCGAGAGGAAAATGCTGGGGAAGATCAGAATCCACGGCGCCGTCCGGATGAGGCTGAGCGAGTCCGAGATCGCCACACCCCAGCTGATCGCCGGCGAGACCAAGCCGATGCCGAGGAAGCTCAGCGACGCCTCGGCGGCGATGAAGGCGCCGAGGTTGATCATCGAGACGACCATGACGGGTGCCATTGCATTGGGCAGGATGTGACTGCGGACGATCCGCCACGGGCTGGCGCCCAATGCACGGGCCGCCTGAACGTAATCATTCGGTTTGACCTGCAAGACCGCGCCGCGCATGAGTCGGGCGATGCTCGGCCAGCCGAGGATGGACAGCGCGAGCACGACCTTGCTGACCACGGACCAATAGCCCGAGTTCACGGTGTTGGGGAAGGTCGACATGAACAGAATGCCACCCAGCAGGAACGGGATCGCGAAGAAGACGTCCGTAAGCCGCATGACCAGCGTGTCGAGGATGCCCCCGTAGAACGCGGCCAGGGTGCCGATGATGACGCCGAGCAAGGACGTGCACAGCGTCGCCATCACTCCCACAACGATCGAGGCGCGGGCTCCATAAATCGTCCGGGCATAGACGTCGTAGCCCTGAAGGTCGCGCCCAAACCACTGATCGGCGCTTGGGGGTGTCGCACTCAACTTCAGCGTCGCCTTGGCCGGGTCGGTGTTGGTGAACAAGCCCGGGAAGACCGCCATCACCAAGAAGATGGCGATCAGGATGAGCGAGATGATGAAGAGCGGGTTGCGGCGTAACTCGCGCCAGGCCTCTTGCGTGAGGGACTGAGCTTGGCCGACGTTGTCGGCCTCCTGCGCCACCGCACCTTCGGCAACGATGATTCCGGTCTGGTCAGTCATGGCTAATCCTTGGGTCGAGGACGCCGTAGAGGATGTCTACGAGGAGATTCATGAACAGATAGACGATCACGAGCATGGTGACCGCCCCGACCACAGCGGTTCCATCGCGGGAGTTGATGCTTTGGAAGATGTAGCCGCCGACACCGCGGATATTGAAGATGCGCTCGGTGATGATCGCGCCGCCGAGCAGGCCGCCGAAGTCGGCACCCAGGAAGGTCACCACCGGGATGAGGGAGTTGCGCAGGGTGTGGACGCCGATGACGCGAGGTCGAGACAGACCCTTCGCCACGGCGGTGCGCACATAGTCGGCCCGCAGGTTCTCAGCGAGGTTCGTTCGGGTGAGCCGCGCGGCATACGCCAACGAAAGCGAGCCGAGCACCAGGCCAGGCAAGAGGAGGTCGTACCACCCCGGCTTGCTGGGTGTCGTCACCGGGAACCAGCCGAGTTTGACGCCAAAGATGGTCTGGGCCAGTGAGCCGATGACGAAGGTCGGGATCGAGATGACGACAAGGGTCGAGACGAGCACGAGGTTGTCGATGAACTTGCCCTTGCGTATGCCCGCGAGCACACCGGCGAGTACGCCGATGATGGCTTCGAAGAGCAGCGCGATGACCGCGAGCTTGACCGTGATCAGGTAGCGCTTTTGCAACTCGTCAAGAACGTTCAGACCTTGGAAGGTCGTTCCGAAGTTGCCGTGCGCGAGGTCGCCGAGGTACTTCACATAGCGGATCGGCAGCGGATCATCGAGATTGTGATCTGCCCGGAACTTCTCCACGAAGGCCGGTGGACACGGTCGCTCACCGCATTTGCCGGCAAGGGGATTGCCGGGAAGCGCGAACACCATGGCGAAGATCAAGAAGGTGGACCCGATGATCACCGGGATCATCTGGAGCAGCCGACGGACGATGTACTTGGTCATCGTGCCCTCCTTGGCTTGTGTCGGGTGGCGCGGCCCGCACCGGGGATGACCCTACTCGGCAGGGTTCGGTATTGCCAGGTGCGGGAGCGCGAAATGTGATGTCTGGCCGCATGATCGGGGCGAGGACCGGGCGTATAGATCAGGGCCGAACGGCTGCGGCCCGCCGACGGGGTCGGCGGGCCGCAGAACGGTGCTGAGAGGTCAGGCCTTCTTGGTGACCGCAGCGAGGTCGATCGTGCCGAACGGCGTGATCTTGACGTTCTCGACGTTCTCGGACCAGCCAGCAATGGCCTTGCCGTACCACATCGGGATGCTCGGGAAGTCGATGGCCAACTGAGCCTCGGCCTCCTGGTACTTCTGGTTGGCCATCGCGGGGTCTGCGGCCGCGGCGGCTTCCTTGATGAGGGTGTCGAACTTCTCCGAGGAGTAGTCACCGTCGTTGGAGCCGGCGCCCGTGCCGTAGATCGGCGCGAGGAAGTTCTCGATGGACGGGTAGTCCATCTGCCAGCCCGTGCGGAACATGCCCTTCATCTTCCGGTCCGTGATCAGGGTGCGGAAGGTGGAGAAGTCCGGGTACGGCTGAGCCTTGCACTCGACCCCGAGCGCGTCCTTGATGGAGTTGCACGCGGCCTCGGTCCAGGACTTGTGGTCGCCATCGGCGTTGTAGCCGAGGGAGATCGTGCCGTTGTAGCCGCCGGCCTTGGTGAAGAGCTCCTTCGCCTTCGCCGGGTCGTACTTGCAGTACTCACCACACTGGTCGGCCTTGTAGCCGTCCACGACCGGGGAGACCCAGCCGGTCGCTGCCTGGCGCGTGTTGGCGAGGATCGTCTTGATGATCGTGTCGCGGTCGATCGCCATCGAGATCGCCTTGCGCAGGTCCGGGTTGGCGTAGGTCTTGTCGGCCTTCGGCGAGGGGAAGGTGATCGTCGCGATCGTGCCGGTGGCCTTCTCCGCCGTGCGGTCGGGCAGGTCCGACTTGTACTTCTCGCCCTGGAGGGCACTGGCCGGCAGCGCGGCGAGCAGGTCGGTCTGGTTGGCCATGACGTCCTTGTAGGCCGCCTCGGTGTCCTGGTAGATCTTGAAGGTGATCTTGTCGACCTTGCCCGCGAAGTCGCCGGTGTAGTCGGGGTTCTTGACCAGCACCGCGCCCGTCGCCGGGTCGTAGGACTCCATCATGTAGGGGCCCGCACCGACCGGCTTGGCGCCATAGGCCTTGCCGTTGTCGGCGAAGAACGAGTCGGGCAGCGGCGCGAAGGCCGAGTAGCCGAGACGCACAAGCAGGTTCGAGACCTTCTCGGTGGTCTTGATGGTGAAGGTGTAGTCGTCGACGATCTTCAGACCGGACAGTTCCTCGGTCTTGGCGGGCTTCTTGTCGCAGTCGGGCTGCTCGACGTCCTCGCCGGTCTCCTTGTCCTTGACCTTGACGAGGCCACAGTCCATGTCGGCCGCGCCGTCGATCACGTCGAAGAAGTAAGAGTTCAGGGTGCCATTGGCGCCGGCGCGGTTCCAGTTCCACGCCTTGACGAAGTTGGCGGCCTTGACCTCGGTGCCGTCGCTGAACTTGCGGCCCTGCTTCAGCTTGACCGTGAAGTTCTGGTTGTCCGTGGTCTCGATCGACTCCGCGAGGTCGAGCTCGGGCTTGGCGTCGTCGGAGTTGTAGTGGACAAGGCGGGCGAGAACCTCGTCGAGCATGTCGCCACCGCAGGTCTCGTTGGTCATCGCCGGGATGAACGGGTTCTGCGGCGTACAACCGGAGATGCTGATCTCGCCCCCGGCCGCGCCGGTCGCAGAGTCGGAGCTTGAGGCGCTGGCGTTGCCGCTGGTAGAGCTGGTGCCGTTGCCGCTGTCGCCGCTGCAAGCGGCGGTGAGCAGCGCGAGCGCCGAAACGCCGGCGATCGCCACAGTGCGAGTGGTTCCCCGCATGAATGTTCCTCCTACATGGAATGTCATCGCCCCGCTCCCGAGGCGCTGGTCGAACCAGTCTCGGTCGAGGCCTGAGTTCGGAAATGCCGAACCTGGGCACGGCACCTGCGCCACTTTAAGTCCCCTTTCCCCGGGATTGGGGAGTAGCACCGGCCCGTCGATGCACAAATGTGATGCGCAAACCCCGTTGACGGGTGATTCTGCGCCCAATTCGCCCGCGCACGACGACTTCGGCGCTGTCGCGCGTCCCCGAGGTCATCGACCCTGGGCGCTACGTTGAGGGCATGCCCGGTTATGACGACGACCTCCGGCTCGCCCACGTCCTCGCGGATGCCGTCGAACGGGTCACGATGACGCGCTTCAAGGCCGAGGACTTGCACGTGGACACCAAGCCCGATGCGACCTGGGTCAGCGACGCCGACCGCACCGCGGAGCAGGTCATCCGCGCGCAGCTCGGGCGAACCCGTCCCCGCGACGCCGTGCACGGCGAAGAAATGCCGGACACCGGCTACGGTCCGCGCCGCTGGGTGATCGATCCGATCGACGGAACCAACAACTTTGTTCGCGGCGTGCCGGTGTGGGCAACGCTGATCGCGCTGATGGACGGGCCCGAGGCGGTGATGGGCTTGGTCGCCGCGCCGGCCATCGGCCGGCGGTGGTGGGCCGCTAAGGGGACCGGTGCGTGGACGGGACGGGCGCTGACCTCGGCCAAGCCGATGAAGGTTTCCGGCGTCAGCCGCCTCGCCGACGCCTCCATCTCGATCTCCGACGTGGTCTCGTGGCGCGCCACCGACCGCCTCGATGCCATGCTCGGGGTGATGGACGCCTGCTGGCGCAACCGCGCGTACGGCGATTTCTGGTCCTACATGCTGCTCGCCGAAGGCGCGGTGGACATCGCGGCCGAGCCTGAGTTGGCGCTGCACGACATGGCCGCCCTGGTCCCGATCGTCACGGAGGCGGGCGGCCGGTTCACCTCGCTGGACGGCCGGCCCGGTCCCTTTGGCGGCAGCGCGCTGGCGACCAACGGGCTGCTGCACGACGAGGTGCTGCACGCCTTGACCCCGGAGTTGCGGGACCCGTAGCCGCGGGCCTATCTAACCCACTGTCTCGCGTCGCCTAGTTGGGGACGACGGACACCTCGCCGCGCCCGAGCGCGCGGATGGAATCGGCATACGCACTGGCGTCGCCGACGATCACGACGCACCACTGGCCGTCCACGAATCTGTCGTATGCCGCCCGCAGCGCCTCGGGGGTCAACTCCCCCATCGCATCGAGATTGGCCGTGGTGAAGGTCGGCGGGAGACCGTCCAGGGACAGTCCGGCAGCCTCGTCGGCCACCTCGTCGGCGGTGGCGAAGCGGGCCGGCGCGGTGTTGCGGATGAAGTCCACCGAGTCGGTCGTCTCCTGCGCCGAGAAGCCGTCGCGGGCATCGTCGAGGATGCCGAGCAACAGTCCCAAAGCCTGCGCGGTCACTTCCGTGCGCACCGATCCGGTGGTGAGGAAGAGCCCGCCGGCGCGCCGAGGACGGAAGGAGGAACGCATTCCATACGTGAATCCCTTGTCCTCCCGCAGCACCGCGTCCACGCGGGCGTTCGGGGAGCCGCCAATCAGGAAGGACAGGACGGGGTATGCCGCCCACGCCGGCGCGACGTGGCGATCGGGGCCCGCGCAGCCGACGACGATCTCGCTCTGCACCGAGCCCGGGCGGTCGACCAGGACGATTCGAAGACGGTCGTCCCCGGGACGCGACGGGGTCGGCAGTTGTGGCTGAGCGACCGGCGCGGGCGACCAGGCACCGAAGACATCCGCCGCCAAGGCGTGGGCGTCCAAGCCGTCGAGGTCGCCGGCAATGACCACGGTCGCGGCGTTGGGGGCGACATGCGCCTGATGGAAGGCGACGACCTCGTGCCGGGTCAGGCCGCGGACGGTCTCGGGGGTGCCGGCCGCCGGGCGGGAGGCGCGCTCCGCGGAGTCGAACCAGGTCGCCGCGAACTCGCGCATCGCCCGGTGCGGCGCCGAGGCCCGCTCCTGCTCGATCTCAGCGAGGCGCGTGCGGATCAGCCGGGTGACTTCCTTCTCGGGGAAGGAGGGCTCGGCCAGGGCCTCCCGGATGAGCTCCAGCGCGTCGGTGAGGTTGCGCTTGGAGACCTCGCCGTGGACCGTTAGACCGGACTCGGACAGGCCCGCGCCGAAGTCAATTCCCTTGCGCTCCAACAGTTCCGTGAACTCGTCCGTAGTGTGGGTGCGGGTGCCTTCGTCCAGCAGGCGGCTCATCAGGCTGGCCACGCCCTCGTGCTCGCGAGGCTCGTCTCGGGGCGAGAGCGGGACGACGACCCGGACGGAAAGCACATACTGACCGGGGATGTCGTATGCCGCGACGGCCAGCCCGTTGTCCAAGCGCGAGGTCGTGGGCTCCGGGAACTCCCAGCGGCCCGGCGGGGTGACGTCCGGGCGCGGGGACGGGGCCGGGTTCTTGGTGGCGGCGGTCGGGGTGCTCATGCGACTTCGTCCTGTCCGGTCAGATAGGCGACCACGGCGCGGGAATGCGGATCGAGCCACTCCTTCGCCGCGGTGGTCACCTCCTCCGGGGTGATCGCGGCGAGTTCGTCGAGGAAGCGGTTGACGTAGTCCGGGTCGTGGTGCAGGAGCGCCTGGTGGCTGAAGGCGTCGGCACGCTGGTCCTGGGCGGCGAGGTCGGACAGCCAACCGCGTTCGGCGCCGGCCAAGGCCGCCTCCAACTCGACCTCACTAGGACCCTCGTCGGCGAAGCGGTGAAGCTCCTCCATGAGCACCTCCTCGACGGCATTGGGGTCCACGCCCTCGGCGACATCGACGGCGAGCAACCCCAGGGAGACCCCGTCCACGAAACCCATCGTGTGACCCTGGACGCTCGTGGCGCTTTGGTCGCCGCGGACGAGGCGGCGCACCATACGAGACATCGACAGGCCCGCGAGCGCTTCCATGGCGAGGGCGGCCGCGAGATAGCGCGGGTCGCGCTCGGTGGGGAGACGGAACCCGAGATAGAGGCGATCGTTGGGGACCTCGGAGATCACCGTATGCCGCGCGGGCTCGCTCAGCGGGTCAAGTTGCGGGAGGTTCGGGCGCGGGCTGTGGGCGATCGCGGGCAGGTCGGCGAAGTAGCGCTCGATGCGGGCGATGCCGTCCTCGGGCTCGATATCGCCGACCAGGGTGAGCACGGTGTTGTCGGGGCCGTAGTGGGCCCGGAAGAAGTCGTGGACGTCGTCCACGGTCGCCGCGTCGAGGTCGGCCATCGATCCGATGGTCGGGTGGTGATAGGGGTGGTCATCGGGGAAGACCGTGGCGTAGAGATCGCGCAGCGCGTTGCCGTAGGGCACGTTGTCGTAGCGCTGGCGCTTCTCCTCCTTGACCACGTCACGTTGGTTGTCGAGATTGGCCTGGTTGACGGCGTCGAGGAGGTGACCGTGGCGGTCGGCTTCGAGCCAGAGGGCGAGGTCGAGGGCGCCGGTCGGGACCGTCTCGAAGTAGTTGGTCCGGTCGAACCACGTCGTGGCGTTGAGGCGGCCGCCCGCGGCCATGAGGAGTGAGAAGTGCTCCCCCGACGCCACATTGCGCGAGCCCTGGAACATCAGGTGCTCGAAGAGGTGCGCAAAACCGGTGCGGCCCGCGACTTCGTGGCGGGACCCGACATTAGCCCAGAGGTTGACGGTGACGGTCGGGACGCTGTGATCGGGCGAGATGACGACCCGCAGACCGTTGGCCAGGGTGTGCTCGACGAGGGGGTAGTCCAGCGGCATGCCGGACACTTTATGCCGCGGGGCTCGGCATACCTCCGGCCCGGGGGCAACTCAGCACAACTTAGTCAACCGTGGACACCTTGCAAGGTGTCCACAGTTGACCAACTGCTGCTAGCAAAGGTTCGTTGGAGGGGCCGGGGGCACAAACAAGTCCGGGCCAGCCTGTTGGCTGACCCGGACTTCGGTGGTAGCGGGGGCAGGATTTGAACCTGCGACCTCCGGGTTATGAGCCCGGCGAGCTACCGAGCTGCTCCACCCCGCGTCGGTGTCACCACCATACGTTGCCGTATGCCGTGCCACCAAATCGGAGGTCGGAGCACCCGCCAGCCTCACCGGCCCGTCGTCACCCGCCTGTCGTCACGCTCCCGGTCGGGGCTGCCGCGATCGCCCGGGCGAGGGCGTCCTGGGCGGCCTGCTGAGCCTCGCCATACTTCGCGAAGTCGCCGGCCTTCAAGGCCGCCTCACCGTCGGCGAAGGCCTTCTGCAGGTCCGCGAGGGCCGCGTTGAGCTTCGCAGGATCGCCCGGAGTCGGGTTCTCCGGCGTGGTCGGGGGCGGCGTGGTGGGGGTGCCGCCGTCGGATTCGCCGGTCTGCGCGCCCGAGTCACCGCCGAACAACTCATCCAGGGCGCCCTCCAGGGTGTCGGACCAGGCCAGCTTGTTACCGAAGGCCGCCACCGTCACCCGCGACAGCGGGAAGGCCGAGGCCGTATTGGCGCTGACATAGATCGGCTGGACATAGAGCAACCCACCGCCGACCGGCAACGTCAGCAGGTTGCCCAAGGTCACCTTGGACCCCGCGCTGCGGTTGGTGTTGAGGAACTGCGACAAGGTGAGGGTGAAGTCGGCGGACTTGTCGTTGGACGACACGATGTCGTTCTCGACCTGGCCCGGACCCTTGACGCTGGAGTCACGCGGCAGCACCAACAAGCGCAACTTGCCGTAGCCAGGGGCCTTCACCCCCGACTGGTTGCCCGCATTGGAGTCCACCGCCAAGAAGCCCGCCAACACCTCACGGTCACCGGTCGGCATGAACGTGCTGGTCAGGGAGAAGGTCGGCTCGTCCTGATCCGGCATCGCCACGGTCAAGTAGTAGGGGGGCTGGAAGGCGTTCTGCTCCTGGGCGGGATCGTCCGGGACCTTCCAGAAGTCGTTGCCGCCGAAGAAATCCTCGGCCTTGTCGACGTGATAGCGGCTGAGCAACAGGCGCTGGACCTTGAACAAATCCTCCGGATAGCGCAAGTGCGCCATCAGGTCGCCGCTGATCTCACTTGTCGGCTTGACCGTCCCGGGATAGGCCTTCATCCAGGTGCGCAGCACGGGGTCGGTCTCGTCCCACGCATAGAGGCGGACGGTGCCGTCATAGGCATCAACGGTCGCCTTCACCGAGTTGCGCAGGTAGTTCACCTTGCCGCCGGCCAGCGCGGTCACGCTGCTGAGCCGCTCGGTCGTTGAGTCGGAGGTGGCCTGGCTGAGGTTCTGCAGCGCGGCATACGGATAGTGATCGGAGGTCGTGTAGCCGTCGACGACCCACTGAACCCGGCCGTCGACGATCGTCGGGTAGGGGTTGCCGTCGAGCGTCAGCCAGGGCGCGACCCGCTGGACTCGCTCCTGCGGACGACGGTGATCGAGGATTCGCGACTGGCCGCCAACCGTGTTGGAGAGGAGGAAGTTCACCTCGCGGTACTTCACGGCATAAGCAGCCTGACGAAGGAAGTTGCCGATCGGCACTCCCCCGACGCCGGCATAGGTGTTGTTCTTCTGACCCGACTTGTCCTGGTAGTCGAACTCCAACGGGGCGGCGTCCTTGGAGTTGCCGACGATCGAATACAGCGGGGACTGCTCCCCGAAATAGATCCGCGGCTCGAAGTCGGGCAGGTCGCCGGTGGGCGGGATGTTCTTGGTGGCGAAGACCGGTTCGCCGCCGGCCCCGCGCTTGTTGCCATAGGCCGCGACGACCCCGAACCCGTGCGTATAGACCGTGTGGTCGTTCAGCCAGTTCCGCTGCGCCGCGGGCACCCCGGCGAGGTTGAGTTCACGAACCGCGACGACAACATCGGACTCTTTGCCGTCGATCTGGTAGCGATCGATATCGAGCGCGTCGGGGAAGGCGTAGTAGTCACGCAACGCCTGCAACTGCCGGAACGTCGGCGCCACGACGATCGGGTCGACGAGCCGGATCCCGGGAATCGTCCGCGCGTCGTCGCGCAACTGTCCGGCGGTCGCGGTCGTGCGCGCGTCATACCTGGGCGTGACTTGGATTTGATCCAGGCCGTATGCCGCCCTGGTCGCCTCGATATTTCGCTGCAGGTAGGGCGCTTCCAGGGACTTTTCCGACGGCTTGACCTTCACAGACTGGACGATGGCGGGATAGATCGTGCCGACCAAGACGGTCAGGATGGCCAGCAACGCGACCCCGATCACCGGCAGGCGCCAGGACTGGGTGAAGATCACCGCGAGGAAGAGCAGCGCGCAGATCACGGCGGCCACGGCGAGGATCGTCCGCGTCGGCAGGATCGCGTGATCGTCGGTGTAGGTGATGCCCGTCAGCAGCTTGGATTCCTTAACCGCCAGGGCATAACGGCCATACCAGAAGGACCCCGCGCGGACGAGGGCGAGCAGCGCGCCGAGGACACCGATGTGGATCAGGGCGACCCGCGTGGAGGCGCCCCGACCGGGGAGGCGGAGCCCGGCATACACATAGTGGGTGAAGCCGGCGGCGGCGATGGCACCGACCAGCACCATCGTCAGGAAGGACAGCACCGTCATGATCCACGGCAGGGAGAAGACGAAGAAGCCGATGTCCTTGCCGAAATGCGGATCGGTCGTGCCGAACGGCACTTGATTGCGCCAGGCCAAGAACGTGCGCCATTGCGCCGAGAGCGCCGCGCCGGCCAGCGAGCCGATGATGATGGGGATGCCGATCGTCAAGAGTCGACGGACGGGCTCGATCGCCTCGCGATACTGCTGGAGGGTGTCGTTGGCCTCATCGAGGATGGGGACATAGAACGGTCGGCGGCGGTAGGCCAGGATCAGGCTTCCGGCCACGAGCGCGCCTGCGATGACGAAACCGACGGCGAACAGCAGAACGCGAGTCAGCAAGGTGGTGGTGAAGACACGGCCGAAGCCGACCGAGCGGTACCAGAGGATGTCGGTCCAGACCCCGGCGAACCCGGTCGCGACGGCCGCGAGAACGCCCAGCACGAGCAGGGTGGGCACCAGTGGGCCCCGGCGTCGGGGGGTCGCCGGCGCCGGCGCACGTCGCTTAGGGGGCGGCTCCGGGGCGTCGAAGTCGTCAGTCCAATCCTTGCCACTCACGGGGGCAACCTAACCTGCGCACCTGGATAGCCGGAGATCGGGCACGATTGACCGTATGCCGAACCCCGCCTCTCCCCCTCCCACTCCCCTCCTGCAGGTGGCCCTGGAAACGGAAAATCACGTGGCCGGGGATGGCTGGGATCAGGCCCCGCGGCTCTTCGCCCTGGTGCCGACGCGCGCGGTCCTGGGGACCGACGAACCCGACCCGGCGGAGTTGAGCGCCGTGGAGCAGGAGTGGAGCCCCGAAGGTGATCTGGAGTCGGCGCTGGCACGGCTCGCCTGGCCGGAGGCCGTCGTCGGTGTGGCGCTCGTGCTCGAACGTCTCGTGGTGCCCCCGGCCGCCGAACACGACCTGCCGAGCAATCCCGACGACGCCCTGGCCGCCCTTGCCGCGCACCCCGACCGGCAAGACATCCGCCTCGTCGCCGCCGTGACTCGCGAGGGCGAGCGCACCTGCCTGCTGCGGCAACGGGCATATGACCGCGCCGACATGATCGCCTCGGGGCCCGACATTGCCGAGGGACTGGTCACCGCCCTCGCC
>Ga0209174_10000910_pt1 | contig 21531 bp, 20 predicted proteins | sample JI91814BDNA_FD_187505 | JGI IMG/M metagenome (GOLD analysis project Ga0209174, IMG submission 187505) | Wastewater effluent complex algal communities from Wisconsin, to seasonally profile nutrient transformation and Carbon sequestration -... | ecosystem: Engineered > WWTP > Effluent > Algae...
TGTGCTCATCCCATAACAGGTAATGGCCACTACCATGAATTTAAGAACAGGATCTTCCCTTACTTTATCCCAGGCGCCGCGGAGGGTGAACAATCCGTTGAGCATACCGCCCCAACTGGGAGCGATCAGCATGATGGAGAATACTACCCCTAAGGATTGTGCCCAGTCGGGCAATGCCGTATACAACAGGTGGTGAGGCCCTGCCCAGATATAAATAAAGATCAGTGCCCAGAAGTGAATGATGGAGAGTCGGTAGGAGTACACCGGCCGGTTAGCAGCTTTGGGAAGAAAATAATACATGAGACCCAATACCGGTGTGGTTAAAAAGAAAGCCACGGCATTGTGACCGTACCACCATTGCACCAGCGCATCCTGCACCCCTGCATACCAGCTATAGCTTTTCAGGGCAGAAACCGGGATTTCAATAGAGTTTACAATATGGAGCATGGCCACGGTAACCCAGGTGGCGATATAAAACCAGATGGCAACATAGAGGTGTTTCTCCCTTCTTTTGAGGATAGTGCCAAACATATTGATACCAAATACCACCCACACCAGGGTGATGGCGATATCGATGGGCCACTCCAGTTCGGCATATTCCTTACCGGTTGTTTTTCCCATCAGCAGGGTAATGGCGGCGGCAGCAATAATGGCCTGCCAGCCCCAGAAATGCACCCAGCTCAGTTTATCACTGTACATCCGGGCCTTACAAAGTCTTTGCAGCGAATAATAAATTCCTGCAAAAGAGGCATTTCCCACAAAGGCAAATATGATGGCGTTGGTGTGCAGGGGCCGGAGACGACCAAAGGTGGTGGCCGCAAGATTTAAACTGGCCGCCGGATAGTAGATCTGGATGGCAGCCCAAAGACCTGCCAGCATCCCTACCACGCCAAACAGGATAGTGGCTAAACCAAAGGCCCGTACAATCTTGTTGTCATAATAGAACTTTTCAACTTGCATAACCGGTTTTATTTATTGTGTTTTGGTAATCCGATGCGTTTGTTTGGGAACAGCGGGTTTGTCATCAAAAAGGATCCGGGAGGCAGGAGAATAATCGTCCTCAAACTGGCCGGATTTCACCCCCCACAAAAAGGCAATCAGGAAGACTGCGGCAACAGAAATGCTGGCTATAAGGAGTATCAGTATTACACTCATGCTGGTTTTTGCCTCCTGCTGTCCGAAGGCGTGTAAAAGTATTTTGGGGCTGGTCTATGGGATATAAGGAGCATCAACGCCGGAACTGATTTTAATCATGTTGTTCTTTTTCCCGGCAGGAGTCCCATTCGTTTGGCCAGCAGGCTGCTGCTGCCAAAAGTGATCAGCAGGATGCTCAGCGAGCTGCTCGGCATCAGGATGGCTGCAATGAGGGGTGAAAGGGTGCCCTGCACCGCAAAAAACAGCCCGATGATATTGTATACGATGGATAATACGAAACTGGCCACCACAATCTGTTGGTTGGCACGGCAAAGGGCGATAAACCGGGTCAGGCGGGATAGTTGTCCGGCCTCCACAATGGCATCACTGGAAGGGGTGAAATTATTGGCCTGTTCAGTAATGGCAATGCCCACCTCACTCTGCTTCAGGGCACCGGCATCATTGAGTCCGTCGCCGATCATAATGACCGATGCTCCTTTAAGTTGCAGGTTCTTGATATAATTCAGTTTGTCTTCGGGTTGCTGATGAAAAAGCAGGGTGGCTTTGGGCCCCAGTAATCCCTGTAAAGTGGTTTTTTCCGCTTCATTGTCGCCCGATAAAACCGAAAGGCGATAATGTCCTTTTAACTGTTGCAACAGGGCAGGAATCTCTTTGCGGTAATGATTGCTGAATAAAAAATATCCGAAGTACTGATCTTCGATGCTCACAAAAACCGCTGTGCCGGTATTTTCCTTTTTTGCACCGGTTACAAACTCATAGGTACCCAGTTTGATCTGGTCGTCTCCGGCGTAGCCTTCAATACCATGGCCGTGTGTTTCCCGGAATTCCGTTACCTCCACCTGCCGGCCATGTTCCAGGAAATGGGTCAGTGCCTTGCTCAGAGGATGCCCGGAGCAGGCGGCAACGGCCGCCACCTGTTGTTCCTGGTTATCTGAAATCCATTTTCCTTCATACACGATATCCTGTTCGCGGGTACTGGTAAGTGTTCCGGTTTTGTCGAATACAATATGGGTGGCTTTGGCTATATTTTCGATCACCTGGGCACTGCGGAGGTAAAATTTGTTTCGTCCCAGTATCCGCAGGATATTCCCGTTGGTAAATGTATTGGAGAGGAGTAAGGCGCAGGGACAGGCAATGATAAAGATGGAAGTGACTGCCGGCCAAAGTTTTGCCGGATCATTCAGTTGCCAGTAAACGGCAGTACTGAGGGCAATGGCCAGTACGATATAGGTAAACCAACGGCTGAGCAGGTGAACAAAAGATACGCTCCTGTCGGCATCATCCGTCTTCATTTCCTCTTTGTTCCAGAGTTTGGTGAGGTAACTTTGTGTTACTTCCTTTACCACCAGTATTTCAATATTTCCGCTGGTTTGCCTGCCACCGGCATACACCAGTTCACCCATCTCGCGCAGAACCGGTAATGATTCACCCGTTACAAAGCTATAATCGATAAAGGCTTTTCCTTTGGTGAGGATACCGTCTGCAGGAATCAGCTCTTCGTTATGGATCAGCAGGGTGTCACCCGGTTTGATATCCGGTAAACGGGTAGGGGTTTCCTGTTCATCTTTCAGTACGGAGACCGCCACCGGAAAATAGGAGGTATAATCCCTCTCAAATGAAAGTTGCCGGTAGGTTTTGTCCTGCAATATCCTTCCGGCCAGCATGAAAAATACAATCCCCGTCATGGAATCAAAATACCCGCCACCGGTACCGTTGATCACTTCCCAGGCACTCCGTATAAACGTAATGATGATGGCCAGCGCGATCGGCGCGTCGATATTCAGGAATTTATGTTGCAGGCTTTTCCAGGAAGAAATATAAAAGGGCAGGGAGGAATACAATAATACCGGGATGGCCAGCCCAAAACTGATCCATCGGAAGATTCCCCGAAGGGCGGTTTCGCTGGCATCAATACCGAGGTATTCAGGGAAGCTGAGCAGCATCACATTCCCAAAGCAAAATCCGGCGATGCCCAGTTGAAACACCATGGTTTTATTGATGGCCGGTCTTTTTTCCTTCAGGTCGTGCAGACTGATATAGGGTTCGTAGCCAATAGCCGTTAAACTTTCCACTACCTGACGCAGCGAGGTTTGGGCAGTGAGAAAGACAATGTCTACCTCTTTGCGGGTAAAATTTACCTTGCTCGAGAGCACCCCATTATTGACCCGATACAGGTTTTCGAGCAGGTACAAACAGGAACTGCAGTGCATCTGGGGAAGATAAAGAGTGACATGCACCTGTTTGTCGTCACGGAAACTGATCAGCTGGAGCTGGGTCTTTTCGTCATCAAGAAAGGCGAATTTATCGGCCCTCGCTTTAATTTTCTGGCTGATCCCCGGCTTTTCATTGAGGGAGTAGTAATCGCAAAGTCCTGTTTCATTCAGGATGCCGTACACCATTTTACAGCCTTCGCAGCAGAATTTTTTTTCTTCCAGACTGATCCGCTCATTGGGGCAGGGTTCACCGCAATGATAGCACTGGATCTGTTGTTGGATTGTTTCTTTTAGCGTGGACATAGGCTCCCGTTGGGCGCTAAAGTAGGGTTCACCCGAACCTAAATTCCTGATGATGTTCAAAAAAAATACTGATTAAAATCAGCCGTACAGCGCAAGAAGGCCTGCTTTTGCCTTTATTGGCCTTTTTTTATGGGATTCCTATTTTTTGAGTTGAATAAATTTTTCCCGGCAGCTTTTGCTGCAAAAGCCGTAAATCCTGCCTTGATAAGCGGTGGTATCCGTTACGCCAATGCGTACCGGCATTCCGCACACCGGATCATTGTTTGAAGAAAGTTTAATCGGGGCAGTCCTTTTATCCGCCTTCAAAAGGTTCTTTGAATTAAAGAGCGGAGCGTTTATAATCTCTGAAATGCTGACTAACCGGTACCAGACCTGCTCATTATCCATCCAGGCTACAACAACCATTTCTTTGCCTAATGCATGAATGACAGGGAAAGAAGCATTTGATTTATCGGAAGTGAGATCCATGGATTTCCTGTCTGTACCGTTGATTTTGTTAATTACAATTTTGGTGTAAAAGGAGTCTTCAATTTTTACAGTTTCGTTATACACCACCAGTTTTGTGTCTGGTGGTAAAATAGTAAGCTGGATATTTCTTGCATTATTGCTGATGAGTTTTCGTTCAGTTACATTTCCCTCGCTGTTTAGTTCGGCATAATGCACCCCTGCTCTGCTGCCTCCGGTGAACCAGGAAGCATAACTTTTGCCATTCAGGTTGTAAACAGAGGGTCCGTTATGCGGGCATCCGTTGATGACCCATCCGTCATTTGTAAACGGAACCGCTTTGCGGAACGTATTTCCGTTATCTGAAGACGTAATGATAGAAATGTCTCTGATTGAGTCTGAAAGGATATCGCGGAAAAGAATACTGATATTGCCTTTGGGATCACAGTGAATGTTTGTCCGGCAACACTGACAGGCAAGGGAGTCGATGATCGTTTCATCAGTGAACCCTTCTTTGTTAATGGTTTTTGCAAAAACTAAGGAGCGACCGTTTTTTTTGTCTCCCAGGGAAACATCCAGCCAGCAAGCGCCGATCTCGCCATCCGCGAGCCTGGCAATGGAAGCAAAGGAATGTCCTTTACCGGCGCTGGTATCACGATGAAGGAAGGCTGGTCTGGTCCAGCTTTTGCCTCCATCAAATGATTGGATATACCGCACAAATCCTGCAAACCTGTTTTTTTCCGTAGGCGCCGATGTTTCATAAACGGCCAGCAGGGTGCCATCCTGTTTCAGGGCGATCTTTGGCATCCCTTCTTCATGCAGGTTGGTATTGGGTTCAATGGGTATTTCATGGGGGGCTGAAAATTGCTGCTGTTCTCTTTCAAATACCGCAAAGAAGAATTTTTTCCGGTTGTCGGGATCTGTTTCTGCCCAGGTAGCGATCGGATAACCCTCAGGGTCGGTCGCAAAACTCACGCAGGAGGCTTTGTTTTTTCCCGAAAGGGCGACTATCCGATGCGCTTTATTTTTTGCAGGGTGTAGGGAACAGGAGATATCAGCAATCCAAATGGCCAGAGTGAAAATGGCAACCCATTTTATTTTCATAATATGCTGAGGCGTCATAGTAGATGATTTAAGGAAGTGGTCTTTTAATGCAGATTTGCCCGGGCAACGGGTAATGCAGGACATTAGTTCGACTTGGATCGTATAATTTTCCCCAGGTCATAGCTGATGCCAAGCGTGAAATTCCTCGGCTCACCCATTGAATAACTGGTGCCAAAATTGCTACGGCTGCTATTGACAGCGTAATAAGCATCCAGCAGGTTGATCACATTCAGCCAGATTTCCATCACCCCGGTCATGTACCCGAAACGTGTGTTCAGAATATCAAATCCCTTATACGAATACAGATTGAGAGGATCGGTATAATACCGGCTCATTTTTTGCCATTCTACGGAGGCTCTCAATCCTTTCAGGAATAAAGGTCGGTATGAGATCTCTGCATTATGTATCCAGTGCGGGGCATTACTGATCTCTTTTCCATTATACGAAATCCCTTTTTCTGTATAGTCCAGAAATTCATGCTTGTTAAGAGCGCCATTGAACCTGATCTGCAAGCCTTTGAATGGGGTAGCCGTGATTCCCATTTCAATTCCTTTATGCAAAGTGCCGCCGGCATTGGCATTTCCGAATGTGCCATCATCAAATTTGACTGAGATGATCGAGTTTTTTCCCTGCAGGCGGTAGACAGCGATTTCGGCTACCAGTTTGTCTTTGATCAGTTGTGCCCATGCACCCCACTCCAGGTTGTCAAATGTGGAGGGGTCGAGATTCGGCACTTTAACTGACCTGAATAGTTCAGATACCTGAGGTGGAACAAATCCCCTGCTATAATTGAAATAAAAGCCACGGTTCTTCTTAAAATTATAGGTAAAACCGATTTTGGGACTAACCTGTGAAAATGAGCTGGTAGTGTCTGGTGATCCGCTTACAGCCGAAACAGGCAAGTGATTATTAAACCTGTAGGTAAAGGCATCATATCGAAGGGACCCCACGAGTCTGAGATTTCTGGCAGGAGAGCATTCAAAATTGACATAGGATGCCAGGTTCAGGATATGGGTTGTGTAATCAACCAAAAGACTATCGGGCCGGTTGATGTAACCGGTATATTTTTTTGTGATGCTGTCTTTGTTGATCCGGATATAGTTCGCCCAGGCGGTGTTCGGGCTTGCATCCACACTGAAGCCTCCTACCAGCACTGATTGCATCCAGTTCATTTTTTGGCGGTGTTGTGCGATCAGCACCAGACTCCGAAACCTGTTTTCGTTGATTTCGCCATGGGCCAGATTTTTTTTTCCCACAAATTGGTTTCCCTGCCGGCGATAATCGTCTCTTATTCGGTAAGACGGATTTTGCCCAAGACTATTGTACCTGAAAACAGCATGAATGCTGGTTTTACTAAGGTCATTCCATTCCCTGATCAGAGTGGTTCTGTGCCGGATCGTCCGGGCCCTGCGATAAGTGAATGTTTGCAGACTATTAAAAGACTTATTAGCAAACATGCTGCTATCCACGCTTCCCGTCATGTCGCTGTAGTAGTCCATCATGGTAAAGCTGTTTTCCAGTTTTGTTTTCTCATTGAACCGGTAATCCGCTCTCGCCGTAACAATCGATTTCCTGAAATCAGTGAATTCAATGAACCCGCTTTTACGGGTGGCATAATACCCGTTGATCCCGAAGCCCCATTTATTTTTGGAAAAACCGGTTTGCAGGTCTGCTCTTTTATACCCGATATTGTTTAGTTGTAAGCTGGTTTTCAGCAACGGGATGGCGGGTGGTGCATGGGTGATCATGTTTACAACACCTCCGATGGCCTCACCGCCATATAGGCTGCTGCCGGGTCCTTTAATGATCTCTATACTTTTAACGGCAGCCATGTTGATTTCCATCAACGCATTATGGTTGAAGACACCAGATGTCCTGACCGGGATACCATCTTCGAGATAAAGGAAAAGACTCCTGGTGCCCATCGGCTGGCGAATGCCCATTGCATGCTGTTCATTTCCCAGATTGATCATATAAACTCCGCTTGATTTGTTCACAAGCTGGTCGATAGTGGTGGCCTTTGTTTCGTTGATGGCCTTGCTCCCCAGCGTATTGATGGATAGCGGTGATTGTGTTCTCAGCGACAGGTCACGGTTGGCAGATACCACTATTTCCTGGAGTAAGTTCTCGGTTTTTTGAAGTGCGATCTGAGAGGGGTTGTTTCCGGCCCTGATTTTTACCGGTGTATAACCGCTGAAGCTGATGATCATGTCAGTTCCCTCAGGGGGTAAGGAAAAACTGCCGTCGGCAGCTGATAAAATTGTCTTTCCCTGAATCGCTACCGAGGCTCCCGATAAAGGTTCTTTAGACGATGCGTCGTATATTATTGCCCGTGTATTTTGTTGTGCATGCAGTGTTAACCCTATTTGCAGAATGCAGAACAAGAGGATTGTATTTTTCATTTTAATTTTTTGTTCGGCGTGACAGATGATTTGTTATTGGCGGCATTTTTCCATGATCTCATGAAAAGTGTCGTGGGCGCTTGTTATCAGCATTTTCAGTTCAGCATCCTGTTGTTTGGAGACAACTGCTGCCTGGATTTTCTTACACTGCCCTACCAGTTTTTCCAGAATGGGGCCTGTAAGGCTTCCGTTATATCCTTCAGGGACTATTGATTTTTTCCAGGTTTTAGCCCTTTTCACTAAAACAGCAGCGCTGTCTTTCAAGGGTTGAAGATTATTTTCTTCCGCCGGATGGAAAGTCGCACTCATGATATTGTGAAAAGCATGCATCTCTTTCCATTCTGCTTTTTGCGCGTTAAGGGATGTGGCTGTCCAGATAATAAGGACAGTAAGGAGTATCTTTTTCATATAATTTCTTTTAGAGGGTTGAATACAGGTAACCTATTGACAGCTGCGTGGCAGTGCCAGAACGGATTTCCTGTCCGAATCAATAAGTGTACTGGTCAATAGTGGTGTAGCTGCCGATCACCTGGAACAAGGTGAGCCGCTAAAGGAGAAAACAAATCGTGGTTCAGGCCTTCTGAGGGGGGGTGGAAGAATGCAAAAGAACGGTCAACAGGTTTGGTGGGAATAAAGAGGTTCACTGTTGCTTTAAGAAGAAAGCAAAGAGGCGATGTGTCAATTCGGAAATAGGACTTTGAAGAGATGACAAAACTGGAAATCTCGGCTTTACCAGGTGCAGGCTGTTCTTCTTTTTCCTGTTGTTTCCATTTTTTCATCAGCACACAGTTCCCCTTGCAATTCATTTTGGGACGAAACCTGTTCTCACAGCTATTCCGTGCAATCCAGGCCTGATTGATCCGAAAGACAGCAAGGGTCAGCCAGTTGCTCATCGACTGGCTGACCAATGTGATGATAAGTAATATTGCAAGTGCCTTCCGCATGAAGCAAAAATGAGCAATTGATGGTTTTATGACTTGTGCAATTTCAGCTTTAGCCATGATTTTCGTCAGAGAAAAACAGCTCAGTTTAAACTTTCCCGGCTGAATAATTTCATGGCAGCGGGGAAGAGTAAATTGTTTTCAAGATGTACATGCCGGTGAAGGTCCTGCTCAAAAGCCTGTAGTGCCGCATAACAAAGTTTATAGGTGGTACAGGCATCGGTGGGAGCGTGGTAATCACTGGTTAATTCACGAATTTCCTGCAACATGCTGCCGGCATGGTCGTGCTCCTGTTCCATGATGGATACCGGGGCACTAATAAATGTACTGCTGACAGGGATGGATCCGTTTTCTCTATACATTTTTTCCACTTCATCAATCCGGGGAAAAAGGATTTTTTCCTCTTTCATCATATGCATTTCCATTTCTTCACAAACGGCTGCGAAGAGGGCGGTAATCTTCAGCAGCTCCGGATGACGCTCTCCGTGTTTTGAACTTACCTTCTGCAGATAAGCCAGCATAACCGGCATTTCCCTTTTCACATACTGGTGATGGGTGTTCACGATATAGGTGGACAGTTCCTGCAGGGACATGGCGCTGAAATCATCGCCCCCTGAATCTTTTGATTCATAAATTTTCTCAAGATCAAGTAATACGCTGGCAGGATTAATTTTATTTTCCCGGCAGGCCTCCTGCAGACTTCTTTTTCCACGGCAACAGAAATCAAGATTATATTTTTCAAATACGGCGGCCGACTGGTGATTGCCGGTGACAATCGAAGCCAGGGTCTGGTCAAGTAATTCAGTCATATGATTATTTTTAAATTAAAGATCTTTTCTTTTGAATATCCTTACTGCGATCCACAGGGGAAGCAGTATCCAAAGGAGCATGATACCGGCGGTGAAGAGGATGCCGGAGCCGTTCCCAAAGAAATCCTTATACAACGCACCCGTATAGCCCATCAATGCACTGATATCCATTTTCAGCATAATGAAAATCCTGCCAAGGTCGATTGGGTTCAGAGCAGATAAAACAAGGGTCAGTTTTTCCAGCGGGTAATCGCTGAAGGAGAACAGGATCAGCAGCACCAGCCCGTCATAGATCAGCGCAAAATAAAACCAGAGCAACAGCACAAAACCGATTCCCCTGGCCTTGTCGCGCGCGATGACCGAAGCCAAAAAGGCCAGTGAGGTAAATACCATGGACAGGGCGAGGCCGGTGAATACCAGCGCGAAGCCCGTGGCATCGGGGGAATAGATCAGCACGGGGATCCCCACCCCAATGAGAAAGGCCCCTAGCAGGGAGATGCTCACACCGGTGTACTCACTGAGCAGGATACGGGTACGGCTCATGGGCTGACATGACATCAGCTCTATGAATTCATAGGAATTATAATAGTGGATGGTAGTGAATACAAGGCTCACCAGTGGCAGAACGATCAACACAATATTCAGCAAACTCAGCAGGGCCTTGCTGTTATTCTCTTCCATCTGGAACATACTCAGCGATACCAGCAACAGAAAAAGGGTATAGGCCAGAATGATCCGGCTTCTGAGAATATCATATAATACGTATCGCGATAATTTCAGCATATAACCTCCCTTCGCCACCGGGGCGGTTTTTGGTCAGTAGATTTTTTCATTTCTTTTTGTTTCAGTCAGGGGTGTCATCCAGTCCTGTTCCAATTTTTCGCCTTTCATGATCCTGGCAATCGCTTTCCCCAGCCGCATCTCTCCTGTTTCTTCCTGCAGTGTTTCGAGTTCTTTGAAGAACTGCATCTTTCCTTCCTGCAGGTATAATACATGGGTAGTGAGTTCGTCTATATCGCTCAGGATATGCGAAGTGATCAGGATCAGTTTACCTTTTTGTTTTTCCAGCAGGATCTTGGCCTTGAGTATTTCCGCAGCCAGCGGATCCAAACCGGCCGTGGGTTCATCCAGTATCAGGATGGAAGGACTGAAAAGAAAGGCCAGGGCCGCACTTACTTTCTGCCGGGTACCACCGCTCAGCGTGCGCATCCTTTTGTCGGCCATCTTATCCAGCTCGAACTGCCGGTATAAATCCATATCCCTGCTGTTATGCTGGCGGATATGTTCAAGCATGCTGAAGAGCTGACCGATCTTCATATTATCCGGATACCTCCCGATTTGCGGCATGTATCCGATCTTGTTCCGGTAGGAGGGGCTATCCAGTATGTTTTCATCCTCTACCAGTATCCTTCCCTGGTCGGGCCGCACCATTCCCAGTATTGATTTGATGAGGGTGGTTTTGCCAGATCCGTTGGGTCCGATCAAGGATACCACCTGCCCTTTTTCAAAGGAAGCACTGATATCATCCAGCACCCTGAGTTTGCGGAATTTTTTGGAGACATGTTCGATGCGGATCATAATACAATGGATTTCATGAATGGTTGGTGATCGGCCAGGTTTACGGGGGTCATCCCGGGAACAGCTTTTTCGGCCTTATCCAGTAATTGTGTGGCAAAACTCCTGAACAACATCAGGGTATGCGGGTTTTGTTCTACGATCAGTGAATAAAGACTGACGGGATGAAAGGGAACATCGCCTGTGCCATCCCTGTTCAGATCATAGCCTTCATATTTATCCCAGTAATTTTTATCAAAATTATTCAATACAAGGGTTCCGTTGGTGCCCACATCAAAACTGTTGCCGGTAAAATTGTTATAGGTGAAAATATTGTCTTCACAGCTGGCCTGTATTTTGACCGCCCAGCCATTGCCTTTAAAAGTGTTTTTTTCGATTTGCAGCCGGCTGCTTCCTTCCAGGTGGATGCCCACGGTGTTCCGGTAAAATGTGTTGTTACCGATATAACTGTCTGTAATATCTTTTAGTAAAATGCCATAGGCGGAAGGTCCCCAGTTCTGATCAAAATGATTCTGCCGCATCTTCACTTTTTTGGAATACATCACGGCTACTCCGGCGCCATTATTCCGGAAAATATTATGCTGGTACACATCGTCATTGGAAAACATGAAGTGAAGGCCGTACCGGATATTTTTTTCGCTGAAGTTATCCCGGATGGTGGATCCGGTGACAAACTCAAAATAGATACCGTCGCGGTGTCCGGTGACATAATTATTTTCGATCAGGGCGTCTCTGCATTTCCAGAGATGGATACCGTTACCGGTCAATTGTTCCGATTTTGGTGTGCCCTCGATCTTATTATTCCGGATGGTGACAAATGAAGAGTTTGATACATGGATCGCAAAATAGGAATCCCGGATGCTGATGCCGTCGAGCAGCAGGGAGGAAGCGTCCACTATCTTGATAGCGGCAAAATCATTCAAGGCGGAATAGCCCGCATGTTGCAGCTGCAGGTTACGGATACTGACATGATAACCGCTGATCAAAAGGATCTCATGCTTGTTTTCGCCATCCAGCACACAGTTGCCTTCTCCGATCAGGGTCAGGGCCCGGGTGATCGTAATGGCGCCTTCTTTGTATAGCCCCGGTTGTAACAGTAAGGTGTCACCATCCTTTGCGATGGCAACCGTTGCTTTGAGCTGTCCCGGCTTCACAGGAATTTTTTTTCCAAATGCTGCGGGAGCAATAACAAACAGCAATATGGAAAGGAATAGCTTCATTTATTTTGTTTTGTCAAGAAATTGCTGCCAGCTGCTGCTGATGCAGTTTTTCTTTCCCGAAATGAATTTCTCCGCTGCGGCAGCGGAAGCAAAACCCGCCGTCTGGCTACCCATCGGACTTCTCAGTTCGGGGTCGGTGACAAATGAGGCATTCTGGGTTTCTGCAAATTCATTGGGGCGGTCAAATAACACCGTGTAGGTTTTGGAAATGTTATCGGCAGTTTCACCACCCTGGTTCAGGAATCTGGCGAGGCAAATCAGGTCATCAAACTTATACATTTTCCCTTTTTTGGTGATGAGTTCGCCACCAAACCGGGTATCGGTGATACCCATCTTGCAGAAATGACAATTGTCTGTTCCGGGTTTGAAAGGTTCTGGTTTTGTGCTGCAGGATAGAAGGATAATAGCAGGCAGCAGCAAGGCCGCAATGGCTTTCCTTTTGAAAAAACCACCCGGTTTACGGTGCCGGTACCATTCCACAAACCATACTACAAATGCAAGTGTTCCGGCGGCCACCACTACCCATCCCCCCACATCAGGAAGGGAGTAAGCATCAAAATTCAGCAGGCGTTTATGTCCGATCAAAGGAGGCTGGTAAGTTAATCCCGGAACCTGTATAGGTGCTGTGGGATCCAGTTTACTGCCATAATCCTTACCCCATTTCCAGAAATCATACATGGCCAGTAACCCACCGATTCCGGAAAGGATCAGATAATAAAACAGGAATTTTCTTCTGCCTGTAATGGCAACGGTCATTCCCAGCAACATAAAAAAACCAACGACCCAGGGCAGGAAGCTGAACTCGGGGAACATGCCTTCATTGATCGGTTTCATGCCGATGTAGTGATTCAATCCGTTGATCACATCCACATCCCCACTCAAACCATTGATCCAGATATTCATGGTCAATCCTTCGGGGTATTGGGGGGCAAAGAGGTCGATACGCCAGGCGGGTAAAAAGAATACGATCATCAGGGCTCCGGAAGCAAAGGCAACAAGGATCCTGGAGGCTACACTTAATTGTTGTTTCATGATTCTGTAGTTTGAAACTTCCGGGACTTTCGCCCCGGAAGCCATTCATCAACCTTTCAACGAAGTTCTTATTTGGCCGGTGGAACCAGTACGGCGTCAATGACATGTACTATTCCATTGGAAGCAGGTACTGAAGCAATGATCGTTGCGGTTCCGTTCAGCATTATTTTTCCGTCTTTGATACTTACGGTGATATTTCCTCCATTGACCATACCGATATTCATTCCGTCGGTCAGGAAATCTGTTTTTAAGGAAGAAGTGGTTACATGGTATTGCAGGATGTCCTGCAGATCCGCTTTTTTATCGTCTTTCATTAATCCATCCACTGTACCGGCCGGTAATTTGTCGAAGGCGGCATTGGTGGGGGCAAATACCGTAAAGGGACCGGCATTGGAAAGGGAAGTAACCAGGTCGGCCTGTTTTACCGCTGCCACCAGTGTGGTATGATCGGGTGATCCCATGGCCACTTTCACAACGTCTTTTTGGGATACATCATCCTGTACGGCTTCCTGTCCACCGGTGGCAACAGGGGCATCTATTCCGGCTCCGGTATTGTCGGCTTTCTTTTCGTTATTACAACTGCTGATACAAATACCCAGTGCAAGGATGGAGTATTGCAAATATTTTTTCATAATATTCATTTGAATTTGAAAAAAGGGATGCGGGTGAAAGGGCATTCCACCCGCATTCGGTTTATTTTGGTTGTTCAGTTGCTTTTTTCTCTGTTTCAGCAGGTTCGGTTTTACCGGTGCTGAATGTAAGCGGTACGGATGAGCCGGCCGGACTTACCCTAATATATCCCTGCATTTCCTGGTGCAGTGCAGAGCAGAAATCGGTGCAATACATTGGATACACACCTACACGCTCCGGTTTCCATGCCAGGGTTTGTGTTTCTCCAGGCATGATCAGCAGTTCGGCATTATTGGCACCTTTTACGGCAAATCCATGCGGAACATCCCAGTCCTGTTCCAGATTGGTAACATGGAAGTAAACGATATCACCCAGTTTTACGCCTTCAATATTGTCCGGTGTAAAGTGTGAGCGGATGGAAGTCATGTAGACATGTATTTCGTTACCCTTGCGTTCCACCCTTGCAAATTTGTCACCCAGTGCGGCATAGGGGTTTTTGTTTTCCTCGATCTTGTAGATCTTGGTGGAATTCTTCATGATCAGTGATGCCGGAATGGATTCTGCATAGTGGGGTTCCCCGATCGTTGGGAAATCAAGCAGCAGTTTCATCTTATCACCATCAATGGAATACAATTGGGCGCTTTGGGCCAGTTCGGGACCAGTAGGAAGGTAGCGGTCCTTGGTGATCTTGTTATACGCGATCACATATTTACCATGCGGTTTTTTGGTAGGTCCGCCGGGTACACTAAGGTGTCCGATGGAATAATAGGTTGGAACACGGTCCAGCACTTTCAGGTCCTTCACATTCCATTTCACGATTTCGGAAGAAACAAAGAATGAAGTATAGGCATTTCCGTTGGCATCAAATTCGGTATGCAATGGGCCCAGTCCGGGTTTCTGTACTTCGCCATGTAATACGGCATCATATTTCAGCACAGGGATGCCTTCATAATCACCATCAAAGTTTTTGGCGGCAATAGCCTGCTGGATCTTGGTAAAAGAGAAAACGGGGATCACCGCTGCCAGTTTACCGCTTCCTACAATGTATTCACCAGTGGGGTCGGTATCGCATCCGTGTGGTGATTTGGGGCAGGGCATATAATAGATCATATCCGGACAATCCTTTGGATCCAGCATCAGCACTTCGTTTTCGATAGTGGAAGTAGCCATATGTTTGGAATCGTCATATACATTATGGGCATACTTCACAGATTTTTTCACTGCCTTTCCGGCTTTTACATACTCTTCCGCTTTTTTCCAGTTCACACACATGATGAAGTCCTTGTCTTTCTGAGAAGCATTCACTTCCAGGAGGGTATTGGCTCTTTCTGAGTTGTAGCAGCTGAAGAACATCCAGCCATGTGATTTTCCTTTACCGGCACGGGCCAGGTCATAGTTCACTCCGGGGGTCTGGATCTGGAAAGCGATCTTCATGCCACCGGTCGTTTTATCCACACTAATGAAGCTGACGGTGCCTTTGAAATTCTCTTTATAGGTATTGATAGGTACATCCTGATTTTCTCCCATGGGGATGCTGAAACGGGTACCGGCCACCACATATTCTGAGTTTTCTGTAATAAAAGGTGAAGAGTGGTTGCCAGCGCTGTTGGGGATCTCAATGATCTCGGCGGTTTTAAAGGTTTTCAGGTCAATCCGGGCGATACGGGGAGTGTTATTGGCATTTCCAAAAGCCCAGCGGCCATCATGTTCGCCATTGGTTAAAGTAAGGGCGATGTGATGGAGATCGTCCCAGGGTACAAACCCATGGGAAGTGTTCAGCATGGCTTTTGTTTCTTCACTGTAGCCATATCCTTTTTCAGGATCTACGGAGAATACAGGGATCACACGGAAAAGCCGGCCGGAAGGGATTCCGTAAACAGACATTTGTCCGCTGAATCCACCCGAAACGAAATTGTAGAATTCATCGTATTTACCGGGAGCAATATAGGTTTTGGATGCATCGCCACTTACAGCAGCGCCCGATCCTTTTGGTTTGCAACCCTGGAAGGAGCATAAACCAGCCACTACCAGCATTAACGTGAGCAGGGACTTGTTGAAGATAAGTTTCATATAGAATTTTTATTTAGCAGTTAAAAATGAGAGTTCGTCCGGCGTGGTTGGTTTTTGTAGATGGCTTTATTTTTCACCATCGTTGCTGCGCATGTACTCAAGTATTTCACGCGCCTGGTCCTGTGTGATATTCTGATTCGGCATACGAACCATACACTGTTCGAGTAGTTTCTGGGCTTCCGCATCAGTATCCAGCATCATATCCACATTGGTGATCATGTTCATGATCCAGAGTGGCTGCCTTCTCTTGGTCACTTCCAGCCATCCGGGTCCAACCAGTTTTTCTGCGGTGAGTTTATGACAGCTCTGGCATTTAAGTTCATAAGTGGCTTTGCCAGCAGTTACCTTGGCCTGATCGAGCGGAGAGCTAAGGGTTATATCGCCTTCCTTCATTTCCGTACCATGTGTTTCAGTCTGATTTTTGGTCAGCTCCTGTACATCTACGGGTGGGGGATCTTTTTTTGCACCTTCCTTGCAGGAAGTAAATAATAAGGCTCCGAAAAGGGCTGCTGAAATTGTCTGGAGTTTCATTGTTGGGGGTTTTAGTTATTCCAAATTTATAAAAAAGATGTCGATGTCTTTAATTGGTCAAAACTATTTGCTGTTGGATGCGCCGGGGCTGATAAGCATCAAAAAAAAGTTGATATTCGTCATCTTTGTTGAAATATAGCGAATTAGCTTTGCCCAATGTTTTTTTCCAAAACATTTGGATATGCCATCCGTAGTATCCTGTTTTTGGCTTCCCTGAAGAAAGATCAGCGGGTTTTATTGGCCGAAATCGCCTCTAAACTGAAAGTCCCCCGTCATTTTCTGGCCAAAGTGATGAAAAAACTCGCCAGTGAAGGATTGATCTCATCTTTTAAGGGACCCAACGGTGGGTTTGCGAGCAACGAACTTACATCCGGTATTACCTTACTGAAAGTAGCGTCGATCACCGGTGAAACAGCCCATTTTGGTTCCTGCGTATTAAGGCTTCGAAAATGTAATGCCCGAAACCCCTGTCCGCTACACAATCAGGCACAGTCACTGCGGGATCAATGGATCGAACTCCTATGTCATACCACTATCAATGACCTGCTCGAAGGCCGACAACAGGATTTTATCAACAGTATAACAGCGGCCTGAACCAACCCTGATTTTAATCAGCTTTTTTCATGTTTCAACATTATTAATTTGTTTGTTATATAATGCCCTTAAGCCGAAAAATGATGTTGAAAAGAAACTCTATTGATAAAGAACAGACTGTAGCCGCCATTGTCAACAATGATTACCGAACGGCCGATGTCTTCCGCAAATACAATATTGAATATTGCTGCGGGGGCAAGTACCCCCTGCACATGGCCTGTCAGATACAGGGTGTAGAGGAAGAAGAGGTCCTCCGTGATCTGGAAGCCGCCACCCGGGAGGTGAATACTTCCAATACACTTGATTTTAATGGCTGGCATATCGATTTCCTCACCGATTATATTGTAAATGTTCACCACCATTACCTGCGTAAGGCATTGCCGGGGGTAAAGGATTATGTAGACCGCTTTGCGGATGGGCACCGGAAAAAATATCCTTACCTGGAAGAACTGCAGAACGTGATCTTGCAACTGCATCACAGTTTTATTCCCCATCTGGAACAGGAGGAGGAGGTTATTTTTCCCTATATCCGTCAGATCAGTCATGCTTATTACAGCCGTGAATCATATGCCAGTCTGCTGGTACGCACGCTTCGTAAACCGGTAGAGGAGATGATGCAGCATGAACATGATACAACGGCCAAACTGATCAAAAGGATGAGAGGACTTACCGATCAGTATAATCCGCCGGAAAATGCCTGTATATCGCATCGCGTCACCTTCCATAAACTCAAAGAAGTGGACAACGATATCGTGCAACACCTGCACCTCGAGAACAATATCCTCTTCCCTAAGGCAATCGCTATGGAGAAGGAACTGCTCCAGCACAGGGATTAATACCGGAATACCTCCTGTTTTCATTATTTTTATCGGGCCTGAGCAAAAGGCCATCCTCACTTATGCTGAAGAATACAGAACACCTGGTTTCCCTTTTCGAGAATGCCACAGAAGGAATTGTGATCACAAACCGGCAGGGTATCATCATCCTGGTAAATCCTGCTGCAGGTATCATGTTTGGATACCGTCCGGATGAACTTGCTGGTCAACCGGTAGAAGTATTGATCCCCGACCGTCACCGTCACCATCATCATGAACTCAGGGAAGGGTTTTACCAGCATCCCGGTAACCGGTCGATGGGGCAAAACCGCGATCTCCATGGTCGCAGGAAAGACGGATCCGACCTGCCGGTGGAAGTAAGTCTCAGCCATTACGAGAAGAATGGAGAGATGTTTGTGATCGCATTTATTGTTGATATCACCCGCCGGAAGGAAATTGAGGCCAGTATGGTGAAACAGCAGAACGAACTGGAAAGGATCAGCAGCCAGATCCGTAAACTGAATGCGGAACTGGAAGCCAAAGTAGAAGAAAGGACACAGATCCTGAAAGAGGCCTTGCAGCGGTTGGAGGATTCACAGATCGAACTGAGCGAGGCATTGGACAAAGAAAGACAATTAAATGAGATCAAAAGCCGCTTTGTATCCATGGCTTCCCATGAATTCAGGACCCCGCTCAGTACCGTTCTGTCATCCGCCTCCCTGCTCTCAAAGTACACAAAGGAAGAAGAACAGGAACAAAGGAACCGGCATATTGGCAAGATCAAGAACTCCGTTAAACACCTGAACGATATCCTGGAAGATTTCCTGAACCTGGGTAAACTGGATGAGGGGAAAGTGAGTGTGCACATGACACCCTTTGAACTCCAGGAATTTATTGTTGAAACCTGTGATGAAGTGAAAGGGCTGTTGAAAACGGGACAGCAGATTATTCACCGGCACGATCAGTCGGGAACCGTGTATGCGGACAAAAAACTGCTCCGTAATATCCTGTTTAACCTCGTCTCCAATGCTATCAAATTCTCTGAAGAGGGAGCCGCAATTGATATTGCCAGCCAACTGAGTGAAAACGGTTTCAGTATCCAGGTGATCGATCATGGTATTGGTATTGCCGACCAGGACCAGGAACACCTTTTTTCCAGTTTCTTCAGAGCCACGAATGCCACCAATATCCAGGGTACCGGTTTGGGGCTGCACCTGGTGAAAAGATATGCTGATTTACTGGGAGGCATCATAAATTTGCAAAGCAGGCTGAATGAAGGCACATCGGTCACTATCTTTATACCTGTAAACAACGAGCATGAAAATAATTCTGGTCATTGATGATAACCCGGATATCCGGGAAAATACATCTGAGATCCTTGAACTGGCCGGATTTAAGACATTTACGGCAGAGAATGGGAAAAAAGGGGTGGATGCCGCCCTCAGAGAGAAGCCCGATGTGATAGTATGTGATATCATGATGCCCGACCTGGATGGCTACGGCGTCCTGCATATGCTCCGGAAGAACGAAACCACCCAGCATATCCCCTTTATTTTCCTCACCGCCAAAACAGAAAGAAGCGACTTTCGCAAAGGCATGGAAATGGGTGCGGATGATTATATCACCAAACCATTTGAAGACATTGAACTGCTGAATGCCATCGAAGCCCGCCTGAAAAAATCGGCTGTGCTGGAAACAAAATACGCCCCCTCCTTACAGGGCGTAAATCAGTTTATCAGGGATATCAAGGATACCGGACTGATGAGTCAGCTGGCTGATCAGTATGAAGTACTGACACTTAGTAAAAAGCAACACCTTTATCAGGAAGGAAAAAGACCCCGTTTCCTCTATTACCTGGTGAAGGGGAAAATCAAAGGATTTAAAGTGCATGAAGACGGGAAGGAATATATCACAGACCTTTTCAGCGAAGGCGATTTTATGGGTTATCCTGCACTGATTGAGGATAAAAACTATGATGACAGCACCGTCGTCCTCGAAGAAGCCGAAGTGATGCAGATCCCCAGGGAAGATTTCCTGCAAATGATTTACGGGGATATTTCCATCGCTGCCAAATTTATCCGCATCATCACCCAGAACGTAAAGGAAAAAGAAGAAAGACTGATGAGTCTTGCCTACAGTTCCTTGCGCAAAAGAGTGGCCAAGGCACTGGTGGATATCCATGCAAAATTCAACAGCACTGGTGAAAATAAACCCATTGAAATTTCCAGGGATGATATTGCACACTATGTTGGGACAGCCACAGAATCGCTGATCCGGACATTGAGTGATTTCAAAGGAGAAAAATTAATTGAAATCCGGGAAGGCAAGATCAATATCAGCAACCTGGAAAAACTCAGGAATCTTCTTTATTAAGCTGTTTAATAAACAACTACTTCTACCGGAAGCTTACTGTGATCATCATGTCCGCGTGGGATATGTATTTCCAGTTCTCCATTTTTATAAATGGCGGCTGTCATGACGGTGTCCGCATCATCTGGTAGCATAAATGTCTCTTTCCACTCAGAAAAGAACTGCTCCGTTGTTTCATCAAATTTGTGCCATGCTTCTTTTTTGACAGCAGAAACCACGAGTTTCTTGTTAATAATCGTTACCGAAAAATCCTTTCTTTCCATACCCGGTACTGCAACAAACACTACATATTCTTCCGGATGCTCTCCCAGGCTCACGGCAGAAGAAACCGAAAGCGCAGTTGTTTTTCCGGGCACTGCTTTCAGTGACCTGCGGCTTTGGTCCAGATTCAGGGTTTTATCCTTGGGGCGATGGGCCTTGTTCATTTAGTCGGATTTATCTTGATAAAATAAGCCCCCGCCTTTCAGCTTTCAGCGGGGGCTGCTCATTCAAGCACTAACATTTTAATTGACAGCTATGTTTTTTACCTTTTTTGTTTCTTTGACCAGCAATTTCGGGATCATGATCTTCAATTCCCCGTTAACATAACTGGCTTCAATTTTTGATGCATCACAGTTTTCAGGAAGGGTAAAACTCCGGTTCCAGCTACTGTAATTGTATTCCCGGCGGTTGAATCTTCCATTCTTCTCTTCTTTTTCTTCTCTTTCATGCTCGGCACTAATGGTCAGCATATCATCGAATGCTTCCACTTTGAAATCTTTTTTCTCCATACCAGGTGCCGCAACAGTCAGCCTGAATTCCTGATCCGTTTCCGAAACATTTACAGCGGGTACGTTCATTACCTTGCCCATGGTGAAAAATTCATCCAGCGGGGCATTGAAAAATTTCTCCATCCAGCCACTGTCAAACAAGTGGGCCGGGAGCTTTGGGGGCTTCTCAACAGCTTTGTTTTCCATATACTGCGTTTTGAGGTGAAATAATGCGCGTTAACACCCGCTAAAATAGTAGTTGGGAAAAGCGATACCAATGATTCAGAAAGGACACATTGCTGATTTTCGTCAATCGTCCAGGAACTCATCCAATTCCCTTCTTTCCTTCTTGGTGGGGCGACCAATTTTACTCCGCCTTTTACCGGTATGAAAGCTGGCGGCCTGGTACTGAAGGCGTTGAATCTCTTCTTCCGGTGTAATATCCATATAGTGTAGAATGGCTTCGGTATAAGCTACCCTGTTTTGAAGCAGGCCGGTAACTTTGATCCTCCATCTTTTGGCTTCTGTTTTTACCTCATATTCATCACCAATACTCACCTGCCTGGAAGCCTTG